>OLSG01003862.1_pt1 | contig 10131 bp, 11 predicted proteins | sample 1673041 | NCBI WGS metagenome assembly OLSG01 (sample SAMEA3136749, study PRJEB25190) | human gut metagenome | reverse complement strand
AGAGTCCCCGGGGGGATAACAGTGCCGCGCAACTCTTTGCCCCCCAGCGGTGGGTACCGCACGTTCCCCGTTTATCCAAACGGATTGATAAATTCAGCAATGAAAGGAAAGTGGCAATATGACCGGAAATATTCATTCCATTCAGTCCCTCGGCGCGGTGGACGGCCCCGGCGTGCGATACGTCGTATTTATGCAGGGCTGCCCGCTGCGGTGCGTCTATTGCCATAATCCCGATACCTGGCTGACCGAAGGCGGCACACCGACCGACGTGGACGAGCTGGTCCGCAAGGCTCTCCGGTTTCGTCCGTACTGGAAAAACGGCGGCGGCGTAACCGTCACCGGCGGCGAACCGCTCCTGCAGGCCGAATTCGTCGAGGAATTCTTCGCCAAGCTGCATGAGCACGGCGTACACACCGCGCTCGATACCTCCGGCGTGGGCAATCTCTCCAAAGCGGAAAAGGTGCTGGCGCACACGGATTTGGTTCTGTGCGACCTGAAATTCCTCACCAAAGCGGATTATCTCAAGAACTGCCGCGCGGATTTCGACCAGATTGAGCGTTTCCTGCAGCTGACCGCGATGAAAAACGTGCCGCTGTGGATTCGGCATGTGGTTGTGCCCGGTCTGACCGATGGTATGGACCATTTGCGCCGCGTCAAAGCCAAGGCGGAAAGCTATCCCAACTTTGAAAAGCTGGAGTTTCTGCCGTTCCACAAGCTGTGCATGGAAAAATATGAACGGCTTGGTCTGGAATTTCCGCTGAAGGATACGCCTGCCATGAACCCGGATGCCCTGAAAACCATGGTCGAACAGCTGTAACACGGAAAATTTACTCGCAAATCACTCTTGTTCAATTATGCGGTGTTGCCTTAGAAACAAACCTTTCAAATTCTGTTCAAAATTCGTTCACACATTTTGCGGCAAAGTGGGGTATACTAACATTGTCGATGAGGGAAGCCGCAATCCCGAACGACACAGCCTACTGATTTTTTTATTTCTCTTTTACCCCCTTTATTTTGTGAAATGATCGAAAACACCTCGGTTCCGTTTCCCCCACGGAGCCGGGGTGTTTTCCTGTCTCGGAGTATCTTTGAAATGGTTAAGCAGGGTACTTGTTTACATTGTAAAAAATATTTCAAGGTCTGTTCATGATTTGTTCACAATTAAAGGGCGCCTGCGCGATATACTATAGGTGTCAGTAAGAGTTACCCCTTTTCTCAAGCTGACAACCTCTTTTCTTTGATTTTATCACCTTTTCTTAAACTCTTTTCATTTGCATCAACGAGAACGCCCTGTTTCCTTCCCCCGGGAAACAGGGCGTTTCTCTTGATTTATCGCCAGACTGCAGTTTGGACGATAAGCCGTTTTCTTTGCAGATCCTTCACAGCATATTCAAATTTTGTTCACACATTCGGCATAAAAAGACAGTATACTGTACTTGTCAGTGAGGGAGAGCCGCAAATCCCGCATTGACGTCATCCGATTTTTTTCATTTCTCTTTTTTCCCTTTTTTCAATTTGTGTTATTAACCGAAAGCACCGTTGTTTCGTTCCCCCGCGAAACAGCGGTGCTTTCCCGTTTTTGGCATTTGTCAATAAATAAGCCGGTGCGATGCTTGCGGAAAGTTTCTTTTTAGGGTATACTGTTTCTATGCAAGATATATAGGTAAGGAGTTGTTTTTTATGGGTTGCTCGCATAATTGCGATAGCTGCTCGTCTCACTGCGGCGGCGAAAAGAGCCTCAAGGTTGCAGCCAATCCGGCGGCCTCTGTTAAAAAAGTCATCGGCGTTGTTTCCGGTAAGGGCGGCGTAGGCAAGAGCCTGCTCACCTCGATGATGGCGGTCGGCATGACGCGCAAGGGTTATTCCTGCGGTGTGTTGGATGCCGACATCACCGGTCCGTCTATCCCCAAGACCTTCGGCGTACACGGTCAGCTCGAGGGCTGCGAGGAAGGCATTCTTCCGGCACGCAGCGAAGGCGGTGTACAGATGATCTCGATCAATCTGGTACTGCCGCATGAGGACGATCCGGTTATTTACCGCGGTCCGATCATCGCGGAGACCGTCAAGCAGTTCTGGTCGGACGTTGTATGGGACGACGTGGACTTCCTGTTTGTCGATATGCCTCCCGGAACGGGCGACGTACCGCTGACCGTGTTCCAGTCCCTGCCGGTGGACGGCATCATCGTTGTTACCTCGCCGCAGGATCTGGTCTCCATGATCGTCGGCAAGGCGGTTAAGATGGCGAAGATGATGAACATTCCGGTGCTCGGCATCGTGGAGAACTACAGCTATCTGGCATGCCCGGACTGCGGCAAGCACATTTCGGTATTCGGCGAGAGCCACATTGACGAGGTAGCTGCGCACTACGAGCTGCCGGTTCTGGCCAAGCTGCCGATCGACCCGAAGCTGGCTGCGGCGGTTGACGCAGGCAAGATCGAGGATGCAAAGCTGCCGGACGAGCTTTCCGGTGCGCTTAAGACCGTGGAGGGTCTGTTATGAACATTGGCGTAGCATATGAAAACGGCCGGATCGCCAAGAATCTGGGCGACTGCCGTGAGGTGCTCATTATCACCACCGAGGGCCGGGAACCGGTCGGCAAGCGCATTGCCGGGATTGCCGGCACGTCCGCGACCGATCTGATCAAGTTCGCCGGTCTGGAGCAGATCGACGTGCTCATCTGCGGTTCACTCGGTCTGGCAACGCGCAACGCACTCGAGATGCTCGGCGTACTGCTCGTGCCCGGCTGTGAAGGCTCGGCGGAGGAATCCGTAGCGAAGTTCCTCGTCGGTGAAAAGCAGGGTGACCCGACCATCCTCGAGATCGGCCGTGAGGAAGATCCGGATGATCCGATGGCATGCATGCACGACTGTGCAAAGTGCTCCGGCTGCGGCCCGAGCGAGCTGCTCAAGCAGATTCCGGTCGAGGAGATCAAGTAAAAACATAAAAACCACCGATTTTCGGTGGTTTTTATGTTTCCAATGGAGAATTGAAGATGGAGAATGAATGTTCAGATGAAGTAAGTGCCGCTCCTTTTGCGGAAAGGTAATTCTCCATTTTCCATTCTCCATTCTCAATTTGATGAAACTGTGTTATAATCAAATGTATCATTATAATACAAGGAAAGAAGCTATTATGGATACCGAAAATCCGAAAACGGCAATCGAATACATACACTCTCTCGGCAGATTTACCGGCAAGCCGGGTCTGCACCGCATCAAGGCGCTGTGCGAGGCGCTGGGAAACCCGCAGGACAGGCTGAAGTTTGTTCATCTTGCGGGCACGAACGGCAAAGGCTCGACCGCGTGTATGATCGCCTCGGCACTGCAGGCGGCCGGACTGCGCACCGGACTGTATACCTCGCCGTATCTGGTGCAGTTTTACGAGCGCATCCGCGTGGACGGTGTGATGATCTCAGACGACGATCTGACGCGCCTGTGCGAACGGGTAACGGTGGCGTGTGAATCGCTCACACTGCCCGAGGGTGAGACCATCGGCGAGTTTGAGTTTACGACCGCACTGGCGTTCCTCTGCTTTGTTGAGCAGGAATGCGATATTGTGGTTCTCGAAACCGGTCTGGGCGGCCGCTGTGATGCGACAAATGTCATCAAAAATGCGGAGGTCTGCGTTATTACGCCGATTTCGCTCGACCATATGGCGGTGCTTGGCAACACAACGGCGGTCATTGCGGCCGAGAAGGCAGGTATTTTCAAGCCGGGTACGGCGGTTGTCTGCGCGGACGGTCAGCCGAACGATGTACAGCGGGTGCTGCGCCGTGCCTGCGACGCGGCGGGCGCTGTCTGGTTCGGCGGAGCGGAGGACTGCCGCGTACTGCGGTGTGACATCGGCGGTTCGGCGTTCGTGTACGAGGCGCAGGGCTACACCATTGCCATGCCCGGACGGCATCAGCTGCAGAATGCGCGGACGGCTCTGCGGGCGCTGAACGCACTGCGCGAGCGCGGCTGGAACATTCCGACCGAAGCCGCCGTGCGCGGTCTGGCGCGGGCGCGTATCGCAGGCCGGCTGGAACGCGTGGTCGATCAGCCGCTCATCCTGCTCGACGGCGCACACAATGCCGCAGGCGCGGATGCCCTGTGTCACGCGGTGGATGAGCTGCTTAAGATGAAGCGGCTGCACGTTGTGATGGGCATGGTGCGCGACAAGGACTATGAAACCTGTGTTCACGAGGTCGCCAGCCGCGCGGATGACTTTTACGCCTGTGTGCCGGATGCGGGTGAGCGTTCGCTGGATGTACACACGATTGCAGAGCTGGCGCGGCAGTCGTGCAAGCGTGTGTACGAGTGTGAATCCGCCGAGCACGCCATCGAGCTTGCGCTGGAGCATGCGAAGATGAACGACTGCATTCTTATCTGCGGTTCGCTGTACCTCATCGGTGAGTGCGAGAAGATTTTGCGCGGCCGACCGAAAGCGACAGATTAAAATGGAATAAACAGGTAAAATAAGGCTTGTACTTTGAAAGTACAAGCCTTTTATTTTTGTGTCAGTTGTTTTCAATAGGTATATTGTTTGGTATATCGCAGGGCGGGATGCCCTGCGAAATAAGAGGTAATATTTTGCTGATTTCGAGGTGACATATATGCTGCAAATCACGCAGAGAAGGCAGGAGGGCACGCTGATCGCGGTGTACACCGGTGAGCTGGACCATCATGCAGCACGGGCGGCGATCGAGCAGACCGAGGATCTGCTGGTGCTGTTTCCGTGTGAAAAGCTGGTGCTCGACCTGTCCGAGCTGACGTTTATGGACAGCTCTGGTCTGGCGGTCGTCCTGCACCTGTACCGCACCTGTGCCCGCAGCGGACGCGAATTTGCGGTGCGCGGCACGCCGCCGCAGCCGATGCGGGTGTTTGAGGCGGCCGGTCTGCCGCAGGTGATGGTTTTTGAAAGGGGGAAGGAATAATGCGGGCGGTCATCAACAAAATGAGCCTGAAATTCGAGAGCCATTCGGTCAACGAGGCGTTTGCGCGGCAGGCGGTCGGCGCGTTTGTCGCGCAGCTGGACCCGACGATGGAGGAGCTTGGCGATATCAAAACCGTGGTCTCCGAGGCGGTGACAAACGCCATTGTGCACGGCTACGCGGACAAATGCGGGTTTATCACGGTCACGGTGCGGCTGTTCGAGGGACGCGCTCTGGAGCTCAAGGTAAAAGACGCCGGATGCGGCATTGAGAATGTCGAGCAGGCGCGCCAGCCCATGTTCACCACGGGCGACGACACGCGCAGCGGCATGGGATTCACTATCATGGAGACATTCACGGACAAAATGCGCGTGCGCTCCACGCCGGGAAAGGGAACGCTGGTTGCGATGGTCAAGGTGCTGAAGGAGCGGCAGGCGTGACCGGAGAAATGCGCACGCTGCTCGAGCAGGCGGCTTCGGGCGACAGGGACGCGGAAGCGCGGCTGATCGAGGACAACAGCGGTTTAATCTGGTCGATCGTGCGGCGGTATTACGGGCGCGGCGCCGAGCCGGACGATTTGTATCAGCTGGCGTGTGTCGGTTTCATCAAGGCCGTGCGCGGTTTCGATGTGTCGCTCGGCAACGAGTTTTCTACCTATGCGGTGCCCAAAATCGCGGGTGAGATTCGGCGGTTTCTGCGGGACGACGGTGCGGTCAAGGTCAGCCGGGCGGTCAAGGAACGCGCGGTTCGTGTGCGCCGTCTGCAAAGCGACTGGGAGAGCCGGAACGGACGGTCACCGACTGTATCAGAACTGGCACAGGCCGCCGGATTGACGGTCGAGGAAGTAGCGGCCTGCGAGCAGGCGGACGTGTCGGTGGACTCGTTCGAGCGGGAGCTGTCCGGCGGCGGACGCGTAGGTGATCTGGTCGGTGACGAGGGAATGGAGGAGAGAACCTGCCTGCATCTGTCGCTGCACGAGGCACTGCAGGACTTGCCCGACCGCGACAGGCAGGTGCTCAGTCTGCGCTATTCGCGTGATTTGACGCAGCAGCAGGTCAGCCGCATCGTCGGCGTGTCGCAGGTGCAGGTCTCGCGCATCGAAAAACGCGCCATAGAGAAGCTGAGGGAAATGTTGAGAGAGTGAAAAGGAGTTGAGACTGTCGAAAAACTTCGTTTTTCCGACAATCTGTGTTTTGACTTCGCAAAACACGGACGTCCGAAAGTATGAAAACCGAGGTACACGCCCCCGGTTTTCATGCATTTGGGCTGCAAATGCTATTTCATACGCGCTGCCGCGCGACAGCATCAGCATCGCGAAAACGAACTTAATTGACAGCCTAAAAAGGAGTTCTCGTGAGAGAACTCCTTTTTATTTGTGCGGCGACAGAAGGATTTGTCCCATCAGCACACAAATTTCAACCAGATACGCTGTATAAAGCGCAAGTATCACTTTGCCAAGCCGCAATTTAGCTGCAATCGAGCAGTACAGCAGAAACGGAAAGCTGACGAGTATCAGAAGCACAATCAGCGCCGCAATCTGAAATTTACTGCGCGGCAGCCGCCCCAATCGGAATACAATCATACCGATAAGAAAAATAACGGTAAATACCGCAAACAGAATCACGAGCTGGCGGCGGCCTGCATGCAGCGCGTCTGCACTGACATCTGGTGGAACATCGGATAAAATACCCGTGAGATACCACAGCGGGAGCGCACATATCACGAAAAACGTGAGCGCGAGATGGTGCAGCGCCAGGCAGAATTCCTGTCGTTTGCTCATAATTTATGCATAAACTGTCCGGCCGACTTGGCCATCAGCCGCTTGGTGCCCTTCTGATCAAATGCAATTTCGAGCAGGGCATCGCCGCCCATCGGCTTTACCGACACGATCAGTCCATCGCCGAAGGCTTTATGGAACACGCGGTCGCCTGCGGCAAAATTCGGCAGCGGCTTGCTTTTAGCTGCCGAGGCCAGCGACGCGCTCGGCGCTGCATTTGCAGCGGAAACGTACCGCGCGCGCGCCACCTGCGGACGCGAAAGCGTCGGATCGGGTGCAGTCGCGTTCGAGAACCGGCGGCTCTCGGTGATATTGCTCTCAAGCAGCTCCTCCGGCATCTCATCAACAAAGCGCGACGGATGCGAATACTGCGTGCGGCCGTACAGCAGGCGGCGCTCCGCGCAGGTGAGATACAGCTGCTCCTTCGCGCGGGTGACGGCAACGTAGCACAGGCGGCGTTCCTCCTCCATGTCCTCGTCCTTCTCCATTGCACGGAAGCCGGGGAACAGCCCATCTTCCATGCCCGCGAGGAACACGACCGGGAATTCCAGACCCTTGGCGGCATGCATGGTCATCATGATAACCGCGTCATCGTCCTCGCCGGACTGGTCGGCATCCGTGTACAGCGCCATGTTCTCGAGAAAATCGCCGAGCGACGGCGTTTCGGTCTTGTCCTCGTAATCGACAATGTAGGATTTTAACTCCTCGATGTGCTCAATGCGGCTTTCCTCTTCTACGCCGCCCTTTAGCTGCAGCGCACGGATGTAGCCGCTTTTGTCCATGAGTTCATCGTACAGCTCGGAAAGCGAAACAAATTCCCGCAGCTTGCGCAGATTTTCGATCATTTCGCCGAACTTCTCCATTGCCGCGGCACCGCGGGACAGGGCAGGGTACTGAGAGGCATGGCATACCACATCATACAGCGTCGTGCCGTACTCGACGGCAAGCTGCATGGCGGTTTCGACCGATTTATCGCCAATCTTGCGGGCAGGCGTGTTGATAATACGGCGCAGACGCAGCTCGTCCGCCGGATTTTCGATCACCCACAGGTAGGCGAACATGTCCTTGACTTCGGCGCGCGAGAAGAAGTCGCGGCCCTTGTACACGCGGTACGGAATGCCCGCGCGGATGAATGCGGCGGCGATGTTGTCCGACAGGACGTTATTGCGGTACAGAACGGCGAAATCTCCCCATTTTCGGCCCTGCTCCACGCCCTCGCGGATGGTGTCCGCGATGTAGGCAGCCTCGCCCTCCTGGCTGTCCGAGCGATGCAGACGGATTTTCGCACCGTCACCGTGGTCGGTCCACAGTTCCTTGCCCTTGCGGCCGACGTTGTTGCGGATAACCTCGTTTGCGGCATTCAGAATGTTGCCGGTCGAGCGGTAATTCTGTTCCAGACGGATGGTTTTCGCGTCCTTGAACTGCTTTTCAAACTCCAGAATATTCGTGATCGTTGCACCGCGGAACTTGTAGATACTCTGGTCGTCATCACCGACCACGCAGATGTTCTCGTAATAACCTGCCAGCAGGCTGGTGAGCACATACTGCGCGTAGTTGGTATCCTGATACTCGTCCACGAGAACATAGCGGAACTGGCGCTGATAGTATTCCAGCACCTCGGGGTTGTTCTGCAGCAGCAGCACGGTTTTCATGATAATGTCGTCGAAATCCAGTGCACAGGCCTTTTTCATGGCCTTTTCGTAATCGCGGTAGACGTCTGCGACCTTTTCACGGAAGTAGTCACCGGCGGCATCCGCGCTGAACTGACGCGGGGTCATCAGCTTGTCCTTCGCGCGGGAGATCATGCCCATCACGGTTCGCGGATCAAAATTCTTGGGATCGAGATCGAGCTTTTTCATTACGTTGAGAATGACGCGCTTCTTGTCGTCCTCATCGTAGATGGTGAACGCGCTCTCAAAGCCGAGCAGGTCAACGTGCTTGCGCAGAATGCGCAGGCAGGCTGTGTGGAAGGTGTACGCCCAGACAGCGGACGCGGCTTCCTCGTCACCGAGGGCAAATTCCAGACGCTCGCGCAGCTCACGCGCAGCCTTGTTGGTGAACGTGATCGCAATCACCTGCCACGGGCGGGCGGGATTCATCGCGCACAGGTGCTCCGCGCGGGCGCGGTTCTCCGGCTTGGAATCGGTCAGGTATTCGGTCAGGAACAGAAGATCGTCCTCGGTCGCCCAGTCGGGCGCAAGTTCACTTTCCAGTCCGTCACCGAACTTGAGAATGTTGATGATGCGGTTGATGAGCACGGTCGTCTTGCCGCTGCCTGCACCCGCCAGAATGAGCAGCGGACCCTCGGTCTGATAGACAGCCTCGCGCTGCTTGTCGTTTAACTTGGAAAAGCGCTGTTCGATGATCGCACGCCGGACAGCGGCATATTTCATATCAAATTTGGTCGGTTCCATAGGTTTCCTCGTTTCGTTTGAAGATACAGAAAATCAAATGCAGAGATAGTATATCATATTCGGGAAAAGAAAACAAATGTTCTATCCGGATTGCGTAAAAAAGTCGATCGGAGTATACTATAAAAAGAGGTGAGCACAATGACAGACAAACAGCGGCAGGAAACCTATGCGCAGATGCTCGTGCGGCTTTCGCGCTCGAATTTCCGCAGCCGCTTTCATTTGAAGGCGCAGGACAAGAAGTATATCCGCGAGAAAGGATGGAATACGATCGCCGACCACGCGGCAGATTTCGTCTCCAAGCGGCTTGCACCGGCCGAACCGAAAAACGACGGCAAGCAGACCCCCATGCGGGGACATCCGGTGTTCATCGCGCAGCACGCGACCGCCTGCTGCTGCCGCGGCTGTCTGGCGAAATGGCATGGCATCCCGCAGGGCGTGCCGCTTTCGGCGGAGCAGCAGGTCTATATCGTTGGAATGCTAATGAGCTGGATGAGGAGAGAAATGGAAAATTGAGAATTAGAGTGAGAGTGAAGAGAGACTTGCGGTTTACCGCTCTCCATAGAATAAAAAAGAGACGCAGTTGCGTCTCTTCTGCTATTTTGGCATATAGCTGCGGATAATACATAGTATGAGTGCGATTCCGCTGGAAACACCAATCAGGTATTGATGGTTGATATAATCGTCCATCGTGTGCGGTGTGTGGGCAGTCAGAGTGATCCAAACCGCAATTCCGACAGCAATCATGGCCGACAGGGCACAGAGAATATTGATAACACTTTTTCGATTCATCACAGCAGCCTCCCATCATAAACGAGGTTAGTCGGTATATACACAGCATAGCACAGCGATAGGAAGAACGCAATAAATGTGATGCAGATGGTTACAGTAAATAGCGGTTATATAAAAGGTAAGAGGTACTAAAGATGAAACTCTCAGGTGCCGTCCGTAACTACTGGGCCAACGAGTTGCCCGCCGCCGCGGGTGCGGCGAACCGCCCAGGCGTCCGGACAGCGCTCGTGCCATATCCG
>OLSG01003857.1_pt1 | contig 10150 bp, 6 predicted proteins | sample 1673041 | NCBI WGS metagenome assembly OLSG01 (sample SAMEA3136749, study PRJEB25190) | human gut metagenome | reverse complement strand
CGAGGACTACACCGAGATCAAGTTCGATTAGCCTCATATGGTTGCGGCCCACATAGGGCTCGATGGGGGCGCGGGCGCCGTTTGCCGTCCGTGCCCCTTACGCATGAAAGGAACCCATGAGATCGTATCTGCTCAAACGCCTCTCCCAGACAGCGCTCGTCTTTGTCCTGGTGTCGATGTTCGCCTTCTCGATCGTCTACTTTGCACCGGGCGACCCGCTCTACCTTTACACGTCCCCCTCGGTCTCATCGCATAAGCTCTCCGATGAGCAGTTGAAGTCGATGAGGGACTCGTTGGGTCTCTCGGGCAATATCGCCGAGCGTTATGTGAGCTGGGCGGGAAAGATGCTCCAGGGCGATTGGGGTCTCTCCACGAGCAACCATCAGCCCGTCAAGGACCAGATCCTGAGCAGGCTGCCCAACACCGTGGGGCTCATGGGTGCCGCGCTCGTTCTCTCGGTGGCTCTCGCGATTCCGTTGGGTCTGCTCGCGGGCTATTTTAGAAACCGGCTGCCCGATAATGTGATCAGCCTTTTGACCTATATCGGCATCTCGGTGCCCCCGTTTTGGTTTGGCATCATGCTGATCATCCTGTTCGCGCTGTTCGCCTTTAACCCACTGCTCGGTTCTGGCAACCCGATTCTGGTTTTTGCCTTCCTGCTGCTGGGGTTAAGTCTGATGGGGCTGACCTTCGGTCCGATGGGCGCGCTGTTACCAGAGCTGTTCCCGACAGAAGTGCGTTACACCGGAGCATCGTTCTCTTACAACGTATCGTCGATTCTCGGGGCGTCTGTTGCGCCGTATATCGCGGCCTGGTTGCAGACTAACTATGGGTTAGGCGCGGTGGGGTTATATCTGGCGGCGATGGCTGGCTTGACGTTAATCGCCCTGCTGCTGACCCATGAGACGCGACATCAGTCGTTGTAATAAGAGTGAAAAGCCTGATGCGCTACGCTTATCAGTCGTTTTAACTGCCGGATGTCAGACATCCGGCAACTATCATCACTTCTTCATCTGCGACAAAATTGTCCGGCACTGATTAGCCTCCCCTTCGGAAGGTGAGATCAGTGCCAGCAATGCTGCCGCTGGCGTAACCAGCGTTGCCAGTGCCGCCGCAACAGCACCACGGGCAATCAACGGCCCGGCTTTCACCCCAGCCTGCGGATTTTTAAACGTCCCACGCACATACAGCGGCGAACGCAGCGTGATAATGCGAATCCCTTTACTTTCTGGATCGATAGTTAAATCCAGCTGTTCCGAAGCAAAACTTGCCGTGCCGGTAACATTGATCAACGCATTCTCGGTATCAAAAGCGAAAACCTGCGGACGCGCCACACCGTTGGCAATATCCAGATTCGCCGCCGCACAGTTCACCCGCACCTCATCATCACCAAATATCGCACCGACAATGTAGTTACCGACATTCAGCCCGACAATCTCCATCAGGTTGCGGCTCACCAGCCCGTCATTCATCAGCAGTTTCAGGTTGCCGTTACTGTTGCCTAAAAGCGCCGCCACCGAGTTACCGCTACCGCGTAGTTCCGCGTCACCGTTCATTTCCCCCAGCGTCTTCTGCATCAGTTCCACATCCGGCATCAGTTCTTTCAGTTTCAGTCGACGAGCCTGAATATCTGCCCGCCCCTGCATCGGCTTTTTATCGCCTTCCAGATGAATATTCGCCGCAATGCTGCCGCCCGCCATGCCAAATTTCAGCGGTTGCAGGCGCAGGTCAGCATTTTTGAGGATGATATGAGTAGAAAGATCGCTAATCGGCAGGCTGCTGCCATGCTCAATGCGCCGCCCTTTGAAGCGAACATCGGCATCCATAACGTCCCATTTATCGGTTTCGAAGCGGTCATAAGGCAGCACTTTGCCCGCAGGCTGAACGCTTTTTTCGCCCTTCTTCTGTTCAGACCGTTTCGACTTTTCTGCCCCTTTCCCGGAATCAACGCCAATCAACGGTCCCAGGTCCGCCAGCCGCAATTGCCGCGACTCGACATCACCTTCCAGTTTTGGTCGTGGCTTGCCGGTGGTGTAGATCAGAGAACCGTGGATATCGCTATCGCCAATGCGCCCATTAAAACCGCGATAATCAAAGACCGACGATTTTTCAGTGTCGATTTTCGCTACCAGCCGACCATCCGTTTCAAACGGCGGTGTATCGGGCAGCAGAACGCCCGTCAGTTCATAGAGATCACCCAGCGAATCGCCAGAAAATTTAAGCCGTAAATCGACACCCCCCATCTTCATTGGATCATTCACGACGCCATCAAAAGCAACACGGGTGTTACCAGAGCGGAAATCAGCCTGTACCGGAAACGGCGTCCCTTCGCCACGCAGCGCCAGCATACCGCCTATTTTTCCCGTACCCGTGAGCGGTTCACCGTTATAGCGCCCCTGCGCTTTCAGGCCAAAAACATAATCGCCGACCTTCTCTTTGTCCGCGTTCCCTTTCGATCCAGTAACTTCGCTGAACGGCAGCGGCTTGCCTAACGGATCAACAAAAATCTCCAGATCCGCTTTGCTTACTTTGTCATCAATGGCGATCCGCCCTTGATCGAAAAGAATATTATCCAGCTGAAACGACCACGCCGACGGCTTTGCATTCGCGTCTTTGTTGTCATCGCTGGCAAGATTAAACGTCCAGTTATTGTTCTTTTCGGAGAGGCGAATCAGGCGCGCGTCGGGCTTTTCGAGCTTGATCCACGGCAACCAGACCGTTTTGGTCAGCAGCGCCAGCGGGGCCAGCGTCGCTTCTACTCGCGGCAAATGCACCATTGTGACTTCGGGAATATCCGGTGGATTGCCAAGAATGATGTCTTCCGCGTGTACATGGGGCCACGGCACCCAGCTGCGCCAGCCAGTTTCTTGTTTTTGCCGCTCCCACACCACGCCCAGATCGCCACGGATAGCGAACGGACGATTCAACTCCGCAGAGACTTTCTGGTTGATGGTCGGTTTGAGTCGATTCCAGTCAAAAGTTGCAATCAAAATGATCGCCACGACAATCAACAACAAGAAAGCCCCTGAAATCGCAGCGGTTATTTTGCCTGCCTTGCTCATCGTTCGCTTCCTCATATTCTTCCTGTGCCAGTCCTAAAGATAGTCCAGCCAGGCGGAAAATGAGGCAACTTATAGCGCCAGAACCGCCGTATTCAGCGTTTCTATCGGTGCCGGGCGTGAAAGAAACCAGCCTTGTGCGGCGAATGCGGGCGAGTTCTGAACATCACGCCACTCTTCCGGCGTTTCTACGCCCTCAACAATCACCCCGCGACAATAGCGATTCATTAGATGTAAAAGCTGAGAAAAGAGTGTGCGTCCTTCCGGCGACTGACGCAGCATCACAAACAGTTCTCGCGCGATTTTGATGTAGTCATAACGCACTTCACTTAGTGCAGAGAAATTTGCCATCCCGGTACCAAAATCATCCAGCCACAGCGGGCCAAATTCACACATCGAGGCAAAGGTTGAATCTTTCGGCAGGCGGATGTGTTCCACCAGTTCGAAACGCAGCCAGGGAAGATCCTCAATCTGGCGCAGGATTTTTGGTTGCTGACGCAGGGCGATGAGCGTAGGGCCATCAATATTGACCGATGCCAGCAGGCCGTGCTCTACAAAGAAGTCGGCTTTTTGCGCCAGCAAATCAATCTGCTCTTTCACAACCTCCATCCGATGGCTAACGGTGATTTCAGTAAAATAGCGATCCGGCGGCAGGCGTTGCGAAGGGTTCAAGGGATGCGTGACCACCGTTAATAGCTCCACGGCCATTAACCGCCCGCATGTTTGATAGATCGGCTGCCAGGTGTAAGCACGCTCACACTGCAACCAAAAACGCCGTTCCTGCAAGCTCTCGATGCTTGCTTCAGGGTTGCTTATTCGCTGGATAACCTGCCTTATCATCAAAGATGTCCTGTGTTTAAAAGTGATGCTGCCCGGACTCGACAAAGATTATCGGCGCGCAAGGGCAGAACTTTACCGCCTGGCCGGGGTAAATTTCCCCACTCCACAACGGAATCTTTCAGGAATACGTTCTGGCTCAAAAAAATAATGGAACACTGTTTTAATATGGTTGACCAGCAAACCACCACAGCGCAAACTAACGCTAATTTTTTACAGATCAGGTTCACGACTATGTCCAAAAAGATTGCCGTGATTGGCGAATGCATGATTGAGCTTTCCGAGAAAGGCGCGGACGTTAAGCGCGGTTTCGGCGGCGATACCCTGAACACTTCCGTCTATATCGCCCGTCAGGTCGATCCTGCGGCATTAACCGTTCATTACGTAACGGCGCTGGGAACGGACAGTTTTAGCCAGCAGATGCTGGACGCCTGGCGCGGCGAGAACGTTGATACTTCCCTGACCCAACGGATGGAAAACCGTCTGCCGGGCCTTTACTACATTGAAACCGACAGCACCGGCGAACGTACGTTCTACTACTGGCGTAACGAAGCCGCCGCCAAATTCTGGCTGGAGAGTGAGCAATCCGCGGCGATTTGCGAAGAGCTGGCGAATTTCGATTATCTCTACCTGAGCGGGATTAGCCTGGCGATCTTAAGCCCGACCAGCCGCGAAAAGCTGCTTTCCCTGCTGCGCGAATGCCGCGCCAACGGCGGAAAAGTGATTTTCGACAATAACTATCGTCCGCGCCTGTGGGCCAGCAAAGAAGAGACACAGCAGGTGTACCAACAAATGCTGGAATGCACGGATATCGCCTTCCTGACGCTGGACGATGAAGACGCGCTGTGGGGTCAACAGCCGGTGGAAGACGTCATTGCGCGCACCCATAACGCGGGCGTGAAAGAAGTGGTGGTGAAACGCGGGGCGGATTCTTGCCTGGTGTCCATTGCTGGCGAAGGGTTAGTGGATGTTCCGGCGGTAAAACTGCCGAAAGAAAAAGTGATCGATACCACCGCAGCTGGCGACTCTTTCAGTGCCGGTTATCTGGCGGTACGTTTGACGGGCGGAATTGCGGAAGACGCAGCGAAACGCGGGCACCTGACCGCAAGTACCGTTATTCAGTATCGCGGCGCGATTATCCCGCGTGAAGCGATGCCAGCGTAAAAGCAGCATATGCAAAAGGCTGGATAGAGTGTTACCCCTCTATCCAGCTCATCCATAAATACCTGATGGTTGTGCTAACTCATCACCATCAGGCATTACTGTACAGGTGGAATATCCGTCACTTCAGGATGTACGTCATCCGTGGCGACAGATGTGGCGGCAGCCGCAGTCGATGGGGCCATGATTTGATCCCAGGCCGCCTGCAACGCTTTCATGTTAAATTCCGGCTCGCCTTTCGGCTGCAGCAGTATTAACGCCATATCATTCGACAACTGCTGACGCAGATCCTGATTTAACATCTCCACCGTCAGGCTGTTAAGGAAATCCTGACGCAGTTTCTGATATTGCTCCGGCGCGATATCGACGACCTGATTTTGCAACGAACGCATCCGCTGCCCCATCAGAATATCGGTATCAGCTCGCGCATAGGCGGCAAACAGTTTCTGCAGCTCCAGTTTCTTTTGCGCCACTAACGCATTGAACTCTTCTTCCGGCAGACCTTTATCGCGAACCTTCGCCAGTTCACGCGCCACCAGATTAAGGTTGCTGTTCAGCTTGTCGTTTGGTGATTCGATGTTGATGGCACACTGCGCACGCAGATACAGCACACGGCAATCAAATCCAAGACCGATTTCTTTGTTGTTACTGGCGCTTAACGCTTGCTGAACATGCCAGAACAGCGCCTCACGGGCCAGGTCCGCACGCCAGTAGCGCAGCAGTGCGGCTGATTCACGAATCGGCTGCCACGGCGTATCCCACATGATAGATAGCCGGTCCTGACGCACCGCGTCGGTCATAATACTCACCGCTTCCGCACGCAGCGGAGAAAGCGTCGGCACCGGAGCCGGTGTTTCACGTTTGCCTTTCAGTTCGCCAAACGTTTTGTTGATTTGGTCGACAACCGAGCGCGCATCCACGTTTCCCACCACCAGCAGCGTCATTGCATCCGGGGTGTACCATTTCTGATAGAAATCTTTAATCTTTTCCGCTTCAACGGGTTGTTTCAGCGGATCGGCAGGATCGTGACCTAACAAGGTTGATCCTTTCAGACGATAACGCCACCAGCCCTCTTTAGTATCGGCAGGCCAGGTTGCCACCATGTCCTGACTTTGCAACGCATGGTTGATGGTTTCTGGCGTGATAGTCAGTTTGCCAGTGGCATTTGCCAGATAAGAGAGCGCCTCTTTCAGCAAGTCGTTACGGTTATTGGGCAAACTCAGATTAAACAGCGTGGTGTCATAAGAGACAATTACCGGCGGCATCGGGCGTTTAGGGTCGATCCCCTGCTGCCACAATGAACGCGCCTGCGCTGCGTCAAGGCCACCGCTTTGCGTTAGCGCAATACGAGGGATGGCGTGACTGTAACCGCTCTGTTGTGTACTTTCGGCGAGCGAACCGGTATTAACCAGCAGGCGAATTTCAACACGATCGCTGGGACGCTGGGGAGTAGTCAGCACTTGCCACTGTAAACCGTTGGAAAGCGTCCCCTGTTGCCATGCTGGATCAGGCTGGAGCGCATCTGCCTGCACATAGCCAGCAGTGGCCATCATCAGCAAACCGCCCGCTAAAAGTCGAATTTTTGTGCCCTGCATGTGAACCCCTGATCAACTATCCTGGTAATAAAAAACTGCCCGTTGTCGGTCAGTCTAAATGACGTTAAAAACACTTCGTGTTAGACCGCAAGAACATGAAAATGTCACGGAAGAAGTGAAATAAACCTGAACTCACCCAGGTGGTAAGTTCAGGCACAGGGGTCAATTATGCGCAAACACCCGCACTCGGGGAAGGGAGTGCGGGCATAAGTGGTGAGATTAAGAGGATAATTCGTGCGTTTTGCCATCCGGCGCACGATTATTCAGCACATCGTCCAGTTTTTTGTGGTCCAGTTCTTTCACCCACTTAGCAACGACAATGGTCGCTACGCCGTTACCGACCAGGTTAGTCAGCGCACGAGCTTCTGACATAAAGCGGTCGATACCGAGGATCAGCGCCAGACCCGCTACCGGCAAATGGCCCACCGCAGAGAGCGTCGCCGCCAGCACGATAAAACCACTACCCGTTACCCCTGCCGCCCCTTTAGAAGAAAGCAGCAACACGATTAACAGCGTGATTTGGTGGACGATATCCATCTGACTGTTAGTGGCCTGGGCGATAAACACCGCCGCCATTGTCAGGTATATCGATGTGCCATCAAGATTAAACGAGTAGCCTGTCGGGATGACCAGCCCCACCACCGATTTGCGGCAGCCGAGTTTCTCCATCTTGTCGAGCATACGCGGCAGCGCCGACTCGGAAGATGAAGTCCCCAGTACAATCAGCAGTTCTTCACGGATGTAACGGATAAATTTGAAGATACTGAAACCAGTCGCTTTAGCGATTGAACCCAATACCAGCACCACAAACAGGATACAGGTGATGTAGAAGCAGATAATCAGCTGCCCCAGTTGCACCAGTGTGCCGACGCCGTATTTACCGATGGTAAACGCCATTGCCCCGAACGCACCAATAGGTGCCAGACGCATGATCATATTGATGATGCCGAAGATGACCTGCGAGAAACTTTCGATCACGTTAAAAATCAGTTGGCCTTTGCTGCCCAGACGGTGGAGCGCAAAACCAAACAGTACGGCAAACAGCAGTACCTGCAGAATGTTACCGCTGGCAAATGCGCCAATGACGCTCGCCGGGATGACATCCATAATGAAGGCGACAATGCCCTGGTCTTTCGCCTGATCGGCGTAAACCGCTACCGCTTTCGCATCAAGCGTTGCCGGATCGACGTTCATTCCGGCACCAGGCTGCACGACGTTAACGATGATAAGACCAATAATCAGCGCGATGGTACTGACAATTTCAAAGTAAAGCAGTGCGACTGCGCCGGTACGACCGACCGCCTTCATGCTTTCCATGCCCGCAATGCCCGTTACGACGGTACAAAAGATGACAGGAGCGATGATCATCTTAATGAGCTTAACGAAGCCGTCGCCAAGCGGTTTCATTTGCTCGCCTATTTCAGGATAGAAATGGCCAAGGAGAATACCAATGGCTATCGCTGTCAGGACCTGAAAGTAAAGGCTTTTAAACAGAGAGGTTTTCATAGGGTGTCCTTTAGTAAAACCACAGGTCTTGTAAGGTTATGGGGTACCTGCGGCCTTAAAATAACACCCAGACAACATCACAGAAATGTACCTGGATCATAATTGAAACAAAAAGGTTAAAAAGTTTGAGCTGGCTCGCACAAACCAGCACTTTTTAAAGTTTTGTAATCAGTTTGGGGTAGCTACTTTTCTTCCAGGTAACTCTCTTCGAAGATTTCAATAGGGAGTGGGCGAGCAAAAAGGAAGCCCTGGCCAATACCAACGCCCGCTTTTGCCAGCCAGTCGCGTTGTGCTTCAGTCTCCACGCCTTCGGCAATCATTTGTAGGTTCAGGCTCTGCGCCAGCATGATAATTGCAGCAATCATGCTGCTATCTTCCGGCAAACCTTCAACAAACATTTTGTCGATTTTCAGTACGTCGATTGGCAACGATTTCATATGCTGCAGCTGACGCAGCCCTGCGTAGCCCATGCCGAAATCATCCAGCGCCACCCGAACTCCGGCATTGCGCAGCGGACGGAGGATTGCCACCGCAGCATGAGGGTCGTCAATACGTCGGCTTTCTGTCACTTCCAGAATCAGTGTTCCCGGCTGAATACGATAGCGGGTTAACAATTCCAGCATATCCGCCACCATATTTGGATGCATCAGTTGCAGCGCTGAGAGGTTTACCGACAAGGGCAACATAATGCCGCGCTCTTGCCAGGCAGCAAGCAATCGACAGGACTCTTCCAGCACCCAGTGACCGACGGTAACCATCAGCCCACAGCACTCAATGCGATCGATTAAGCCATCCGGCAGATCCCAACTGCCATCCGGTTGCTGGATACGCAGTAACACTTCCGCACTGACCAGTTTACCGCTGGTCATCTCGACCTGTGGCTGTAACCAAATCGCAAACTGATGATTTTCCAGTGCATTAAGGATATCGCTCTCTTCCGTCAACCGCTGCTGGGCGGCTTCCATCTGCTGCGGATCAAAGAACTGAATCTGATTTTTGCCTTTATGGCGAGCGGTAAATGCCGCAGAAATAGCGCGACTGTAAAGCTGTTCGGCGGTGAGATCGCCGTAGAACATCGCCACGCCAATGCTACAGTGCGGACGGAGTTGAATACGTTCAATCGGCAGGCGCTCGCTCATGATAGTGAGCACTTGCTGACCTAATGTGATAGCGTGCCACGGTTCCTGTACACCGTTGGCAATGACAGCAAAGTCATAACCGCTAATCTGCGCGAGGATCATGCGTGGCGACAGTACCGATTTGAGTTTTTCCACCAGCGTCAGCAGCAGAATTTCTCGTTGCGCCTCTTTCAGCACGCCCGCAGTATCACGCAGGGTTTCACAGGTGATGATCATCAGCGCGGTAGTTTGTTTACGCGCCACCACCTGCTCCAGCATCTCCATCAGCAAGGCTTTGTTCGGCAAATCCGACACCGGGAAGCGCATCGCATTTTCGTTCTGTTCTTCATAATGGCGCTGCAGCAATTGCTGGTTGAGGTTGTAACTGCGCACCAACATACCGATTTCATCGTCCTGATGCAGACGCGGTAATGCCAGTTGGTGACCAACAAGCTCCTGGGCTGGGATGGCGTTAAGTTCGCGAGCAATATTGCGTAACGGATGCAAAATCAGGCGGTTAATGCACCAGCTAATCGCCACCGTCAATATTAACGACAAAAGTAAGTAAATGGTCACTAACGTTGAGAGGGTGCTCATCACGAACTTATACATGCGGAAGGAATCCGCCTGTAACACCAGATAGGCAATTGGCTGCGGGTTTGCCGGACGTTCGAGCGAGTAAACGCCCAGCGAGATTTGCACCGGTAGCTCAAACAGGCGAGTAACCATTACCGGCACCGGACGCTCTGGAATAAAACTTTTACGCAGCGCCTGGAACTGGTTAGGCAGCACTACATCGGCACGGCTGACCACGCCTGCCGGTTTAATGCTGGCAAGAATAGCTTCCGCTTCGGGAATATCGCCTTTCAAAATG
>OLSG01003845.1_pt1 | contig 10166 bp, 7 predicted proteins | sample 1673041 | NCBI WGS metagenome assembly OLSG01 (sample SAMEA3136749, study PRJEB25190) | human gut metagenome | reverse complement strand
CTCGGACCAACTTGTACCATATGCGATGATAGAGATAATGTTCATCAGATAGGCGAGCGCGATACAGACACAGAATATCTTAATTTCCGTTTTTTGTCTCTTTACAGATAATACGATTTCTTTCATAATCATGCAAAATTTAGATACGGTATTTTATATTCATCCGGGAAAGTAATCACCCGTCCTTCATCAATCGCCTGCAAACCCAACAAACCCAAAACAGAAGAATAGTAAGCTTCTTCCACCAAGTTAGGAGCTGGTTTTCCGGTAATGGCCGCTTCACAGAAAGCGGTAACCAACTCGATAGAGCCGTCGCCAGCAGCTCCTACCGATGACTGTCCGCTGATCGTTGTGACATTGTCCATGATCAGATGGCCCTTGTTTACCGATGCAGTTTCAGGAACCCAACTCGGGCCGGCAAATGAAACATTGTCGAAGATCTTATGTTCGATCTGGTTGATCAACTGCATGATACCAGGAGCAGGTTCGACATCTTCAAAATAATATTTACCTTTTTCCGGTTCCATCGTGCCCTTGCTTCCCATAATCTCTTCTTCAAGGCCATAAAACTTGTTGGCAATCATCGACTCATAGGTCATCTTCACACCATTCGGATAATGATAAATCAAATTGATACTGTCATGCACTTCGCGACCATCCTTCCAATAGACGATATCTCCCATGCCGGCCACCTTTTCGGGAAGCATCCGGAGCGCCCAGTTTCCAACCTGCAACTGATGGGTTGCCAATTCTGTTACCAAGCCGCATGAATATTCCTTATATAAACGCCAGTTGATCTTACGTTCCAAATCGGGAGAAGGGACCGGACGGCGCCAGTCGTTATTACGGAACCAATACGCCCGTATCGAATTTATCTCTCCCAACAAGCCGGCATGGATCATTTCCATCGCCTTTATATATTTCGGATCATACAAGCGCTGCTGGCCGATAAACATCACCTTGCCGGATTCCTTAAACACATTATACATATCCAGACAGTCAGCACACGTCATCGCCATCGATTTCTCGCAGAAGACATGCTTTCCGGCATGCAAGGCGTCTATTGTGATATGCGCATGTTCGTACAGCGGAGTGGCGATCATGACAGCTTGTATATCTCTATCATCCAAAAGCTTCCGGTAATCGTCATATGTCTTGGCTTTCGGATAGAGAGCCGAAGCCTCTTTCAGGTGGGGAGGATAATTATCACACAAGGCAACCACATCGGCATACGGAATCGTCTTCAGGTTATTCAAGTGGTACTGTCCGCGCGAACCTGTACCAATAAATCCGATCCGCACTTTCTCCTTTGCGATCTGCACCTTATCGTCGGCACTACAGGACTGCAACCAGGGAAACGCGGAAAGCAGCACACCGCCTCCACCAATCATTCCCAACTCCTTGAAGAAGTCCCGCCGGCTTAAATTGACTGAATTCTCATCATTTTTCATAACTTATATACATGTTTTTCATAAATATCAAATTGAGACGCGATTACCGGAACACGCTCGTCGCCGCAGATCATAAAGGCAGTTGTCAGAATCTCCGCCACCACCGGATCTTTCGCCACCACCGACACCATTTTCTTATCCTCCACGAATGTTCCCGTATGCGGGTTCACGATATGGCGCGGATGGGAAGGCATATTTCCCGATATCGATAGCGAACGGTCACACAACTTCAAATCGGCAATCCGCTCTTTCGTAAACGGATTGTCAAGCCCCACCGGCCAATATTCGCCGCACGGATGCGTACCGACCGCCAGAACCGAACTATTTCCGAAATTGACAAGCGCCTTACCAATCCCGTTTTCTTCCAACAGTTCCCGTATTTTAGCAAGCGCATATCCTTTCCCGTACCCGCCGAGATCAATGTGTAAAGATTCAGAAAAGAAAAAAATGCTTTTATCTTCTTCCGTCAGCAATACCTGGTCGAATCCCTGCAAAGATATATCGAAATTTCCTTCCGTCAGCTCATTGTAACGCTTGCAGTTCAACAATATATTCCAAAGCTCTTCCCCCACCGTCACCGGATAGTGTCCGGCTTCCCGGTTAACAAATGAAACCTCACTCTCCGGATCGAACCGGTTCAGCATTTTATCTAATCGCTGCACTTCCGATTCGACCTTTTCCCAGACCGTACCAAGAAGACGGGGATCATTGCCGACCATCAAGATGTCGAACTGCGTTCCCATTACCGACGACATAGATCCATGGAAAAGCCCAGAAGCCGCATAATAGTTAGAATAAGCCATTTGTTACCTGTTATTTTTTACATGGTTCAAAGAGGTGTGCGTACACACTGTGCAAATATAGGGGATTTGTTCGTTTCACAAATAGAATTAGGCAACCTTTTTCTCAAAAGGTTGCCTAATTAGCGTTTATTTTCGTTTAAAACATTTATTACAACTCAACCTTCGCCAAGCAGAATTCCTTTTCCGGATGATAAGCCAAAACGCAGTGCCAAGCCTGTTACATTTTATTGGGACAAGAGTTCCACTGGCATGGCACTCCCGTTTCATGGGCAGGAAACAGTAGTTTCATAGGTAGGGAACAACGCCTGCACTGCTATCTCCTCACCCTTTTGATGCCTCCGAGGCTGAAAAAAGAAACCAGCCATTCGTTTATTACAAGATAATAGCTTACATTTGCATCTAAAAGTATTATCTAAAATCTATGATTCCGATGAGTACACAAATTAGTAAAAGCCTGATAGCGCTTTTCTTTTTAGGAATGTTCGTAACCGGTTGCAATACCAACACGAAGCAAACGGCCGATAATGATATTAAATTCGATTCTATCCGGGTGGATAGGACCTATCATCTGCTGAATAATCCCGATAATCCCAATTGCAACCTGCAATTGAACTTCACCTATCCTGCCAAATTTTCCGATAAGGAGATTCTGAAAAAGATACAGAATGACTTTGTCCTCTCCTACTTCGGCGAGAATTATGAGAACCTGTCTCCAGAAGAGGCGGTCACCAAGTACACAGAAGACTATCTGAACAACTATAAAGAACTGGAAGCCGATTTCAAGGCAGAGTTGGAAAAGAAGGACGATCTGCCGGTCGGAGCCTGGTTCTCTTATTTCGAAATGTCATCGGATGAAATCGTCTACAACCAGAATGACATTCTGAGCTATACTGTAAGTTTCGAAAACTATACAGGCGGTGCACACGGTTCGCATGCCTACAACAATCATGTGATCAACTTGAAAACAGGCAATGCAATCACAGAAGAAGATATTTTCATCGAGAACTTCCAGGACAGCCTCGCACAGATATTGATCGATCATATTGCCAAACAAAACAAGGTGGAGAATCCGAAAGATTTGGAAAACATCGGTTTCTTTAGTGTCGAAGAAATTTTTCCGAACGGTAATTTCCTGGTCGACGAGGACGGCATCACGTATACCTTTAATGAATATGAGATCGCCGCTTACGTGGTAAGGGAAACAAACGTATTCTTGCCCTATACGGAAATCCTATATCTATTGAAAAAAGACAGTCCGATCGCGAAACTAATTGACAATTGACAAATAAAATATAACAATAATCCTATACATATAATTTATGGATAACAATGCAACAATATCCTCCCAATTGTCAATTGTCAATTGTCAATTGTCAATTCTAAAGTCTTACTTTCCAACGCTAACCGATGCGCAAAAGCAACAGATAGACGCCCTGTTTGACTTGTATTCAGACTGGAATTCCAAAATCAATGTAATTTCACGCAAAGATATAGAGAACCTGTACCTGCACCACGTACTTCATTCGTTAGGTATCTTGAAAATGCTGAAATTCAGAGAAGGATCGACAATTATGGATATCGGTACGGGAGGCGGTTTTCCCGGCATACCACTTGCGATCCTGCTCCCTGAAGTACAGTTTCATTTGGTAGACAGTATCAGAAAAAAAATCAAGGTCGGACAAGCTGTAGCCGAAGCGATCGGTCTGAAAAACGTCACTTTCCGCCATTGTCGTGCCGAAGAGGAAAAACAATTATTCGACTTTGTCGTGAGTCGTGCCGTCATGCCGCTGGCCGATCTGGTAAAAATCGCCCGTAAGAATATAAAGAAGGAACAACAAAATGCACTTCCTAACGGTTTGATTTGTCTGAAAGGAGGAGAGTTGCAGCATGAAATATTGCCATTCCACAAGCAAGCTGTCAGCCTCAACCTGAGTGATCATTTTAAAGAAGAATTTTTCCAAACTAAAAAAGTTGTTTACGTACCGTTATGATTACAATAAAATCGTTTGAGTTCAATTATTTCCAAGAAAACACATTCCTGCTGTATGATGATACACGCGAGGCCGTACTGATCGATTGTGGTTGCTGTCGCAAGGAAGAGGAAAAGGAGTTAACCGACTTTATCCTCGAAAACAAGTTGACATTAAAGCATTTGCTCTGTACTCATCTGCACGTGGATCACGTATTTGGAAACGGTTTTATATATAAGACATACGGTTTGAAACCCGAAGCAAACAAGCAGGATGTCGAGAAACTGCCCTCTCCGGACGAACAGGCCAAGTTGTTCGGACTCCGTCAGCATGTCGAGAATGTCCCGGTTGAAAAATATATCGTAGGAGGCGAGACCATCAAGTTCGGTACATCCGAACTTCAAGTGCTGACAGTTCCCGGACATTCACCCGGCAGCATCGCTTTCTATAACAAAAAAAACGGCTTTGCGATCGTCGGCGATGCACTGTTTGCCGGAAGTATCGGTCGTACCGACCTTTGGGGTGGAAACCAGGAGGTATTGGTTGCCGCCATCCGCGACAAACTCCTTTCGCTTCCCGACGAGACAGTAATCTACCCGGGGCATGGACCGGAAACAAGGGTCATCGATGAGAAGTTCAACAATCCCTATTTGTAATTGACAATTAAGAATTAATTCATAAATCATAAATCACAATATTATGGACACAAATAAATTTGTAAACCGCCACGTTGGTATCTCGGCAGAAGACATTCCTTCCATGCTGCAAGCCATCGGCGTCAAGTCGGTTGACGAACTGATCGATCAGACCATCCCGTCCGACATCCGTTTGAAAGAACCGCTTAACCTTCCCGAACCCATGACGGAACGTGAGTTCGCAGAACACATCTCGGAGTTGGCATCCAAAAACGAAGTCTTCACTTCTTATATCGGAATGGGTTGGTATGACACAGTATGTCCGGCTCCTATCCAACGTAACGTATTCGAAAACCCGGTTTGGTACACTTCCTACACTCCGTACCAGGCAGAAGTTTCACAAGGACGTCTGGAAGCGTTGCTGAATTTCCAGACTGTTATCGCCGAACTGACCGGCCTGCCGCTGGCCAACTGTTCCCTGCTGGATGAAGCGACAGCAGCAGCCGAAGCGGCAACCATGTTCTACGGTAGCCTTAGCCGTGCACAGATGAAAGCAGAAGCCAATACGTTGTTTGTCGACGAAAACGTATTCGCCTCTACACTGGCCGTTATCAACACTCGCATGATCCCGCAAGGCATCAAGGTCGTTGTGGGTGATTACAAAACATTTGAATTCACACCGGATGTATTCGGGGCTATCGTCCAGTATCCGAATGCCGACGGTTTGATCGAAGATTATAAAGAATTCATCGTACGTGCCAATGCCGGTGGAGCACGTGTCGCCGTTGCTGCCGACCTGATGAGTCTTGTCCTGCTGACTCCTCCGGGAGAATGGGGTGCAGACGTCGTATTCGGGAGCAGCCAACGTTTCGGTATCCCTATGTTCTACGGTGGCCCGTCCGCTGCATTCTTCGCTACGAAAGACGAATACAAGCGTTCCATCCCCGGACGTATCATCGGCATTTCCAAAGATGCCTATGGACACGCGGCTTACCGCTTGGCTTTGCAAACACGCGAACAGCATATCAAACGTGAAAAGGCAACCTCCAATATCTGTACCGCCCAAGCCTTGCTAGCCACGATGGCTGGTTTTTACGCCGTTTACCACGGTGCCGAAGGCTTGAAGAACATCGCAGGTCGTATCCACGCTTCTGCAGGTTTCCTAACAGGCGAGTTGGAAAAACTAGGCTACAAACAATTGAACAAAAACTATTTCGACACACTGAAAATCCAGTTGCCGGAACATGTATCCATCAATGCGCTCCGCGAGATCGCATTGGAATGCAAGGTGAACTTGCGTTACTTCGATGCCGGACAGATCGGCATCAGCTTGGACGAAACGACCGGACCGACCGATATCGGCGTATTGCTATATATCTTCGCAGGGGCAGCCGGAAAGGACTACATGCTGAAAGAAGCCGTTCCTGAGAAAACTTATTTCGATCCGAAATTCGCCCGTACTTCCGAATTCCTGCAAGAAGACGTATTCAAAAAATATCATACCGAAACGGAACTGATGCGTTATATCACCCGCCTGGGACGAAAGGATGTTTCATTGGCCCAATCCATGATCTCTTTAGGTTCTTGTACGATGAAACTGAATCCGGCATCGACCATGCTTCCACTCAGCCGCCCGGAATTCATGAATATACATCCGTATGCACCAGAAGACCAGGTTGAAGGTTACACGGAACTGATTGAAAACTTATCGGCTTACTTGTGCGAAATTACCGGATTCAAAGGCTGTACGCTGCAACCAAATTCCGGAGCCGCCGGCGAATATACAGGTCTGCGCGTAATCCGGGCTTATCTGGAAAGCATCGGGCAAGGACATCGCAACATCGTCCTGCTGCCGGCTTCTGCCCACGGTACGAACCCGGCAAGTGCGGTTCAATGCGGTTTTACGACCGTTACGGTAAAATGTGACGACAAGGGTAATATCGACTTGGAAGATTTCCGGGCTAAAGCCGAAGCCAACAAGGACAACTTAGCAGCCAGCATGATCACCTATCCGTCTACTCACGGTATCTTCGAGGTGGACATCAAGGAAATGTGCGACATTGTTCACGCTTGCGGTGGTCAGCTGTATATGGACGGCGCCAACATGAATGCACAAGTCGGTCTGACCAATCCGGGTACTATCGGTGCAGACGTCTGCCACCTAAACCTGCATAAGACCTTTTCTTCTCCTCACGGAGGAGGCGGTCCCGGTGTCGGTCCGATCTGCGTTGCCGCACATCTCGTTCCGTTCCTGCCGCAGCATCCGATATTATGGGGCAGCGACCTGAACACAGTCTCCGCCGCACCTTACGGTAGCGCGGGCATTCTGCCGATCACATATGCTTATATCCGCATGTTGGGAACAGAAGGGTTGGAAACGGTCACCAAGACCGCGATCTTGAATGCGAATTATCTGGCAGCCAAATTCAAAGATACTTACGGAATCGTTTACACTGGTGCTACAGGTCGCGTCGGTCACGAACTGATCCTGGAATGCCGCACGGTAAAAGAACGTTCGGGCATCGATGAAGGCGATATCGCCAAGCGCCTGATGGACTTCGGCTACCACGCTCCAACTCTTTCCTTCCCTGTTCACGGCACTCTGATGGTCGAACCGACCGAAAGCGAAAGCAAAGTCGAACTGGATCGTTTCGTCGAGGTACTGGAATGTATCTGGAACGAAATCAAGGAGGTGGAAGAAGGCAAGGCTTCAAAGGAAGACAACGTATTAAAGAACGCTCCTCATCCCGAATATGAAGTAACGGCCGACGAATGGAAGCACGAGTATCCGCGCAGCAAGGCCGCCTTCCCGCTGGAATGGTTGCACGACAGCAAATTCTGGGTGAATGTAGCCCGCGTAGACAATGCGTATGGCGACCGCAACCTGATTCCAACACTTTGTGCATGCGAAATTTAATATAAACCGATATAACGCAAACGGCACGAAAACGCAGTTCTTATTTCCTCATCTGCTTTCCCCGCCGTTTGCGTTATTTTTTTAGAAGAAGGACTTATCCGGGATCAATTCAATTACTTGATTTCGACGCGACAAGGCTGGTGCAGTTCCTTTTTCCATTTTTGGACAAAGGCAAACCAGTCTTCTTTTGTTTTATAACCGAAAGTTTCTTTCATCGATGTAAAAGTGATGTGGTAAGTAAAAGAAGACCGTCCCTCCGCTCCTATCACATATAGATAATTGGCAGCGTCTTGCGTTTCGTTCTTTATCAGATCGGAAGGCAGGCAAGTGGCAACACCGACCGTTTCTTTTGCATATTTGACCGTATCGTTGACAGGCCAATCTGTTCCCCAACAGGCTACCAGAAGAACCTTTTATATTCAGAACACCCGTACTGAACACTTCATTTTTCAGCGGCTCGGCAAAATGCACCTGAACTTCGCAATCCCGATGTTCGGCATACAAAATATAACGGACCGTCATCTGAAGTTCCGAACCTTGGTACTGCCAATCAGTCGAAACAATATCCGTAACAGTTCGTACCGGACCGTATGCCCGTATAGTTTCCGTCAGACTGGCAACCGGTTCGATATGGGTCGCTTTCTTTCCATCCCATCCCTTCAAGGCTCCTACGCCGCAACTGTTGCCTACCAGTAGAACATCGTCTCCGAAACCACGTGCCAGCTGTTCATCGGTAGGATAAAATTGAGACTCCCGTATTTCGAAACCCTTATTGAACTTGCCGTAAATATCGACAGTCTGTTTCTTGTCGAAATAAATACGATAGGCTACCAGATCCGATTCGAAAGCCGGACCATGATGGTGCAACTGATTATAAACGTTGCTAGTCCCCGGAATGGTAAGAGATGAAATCGGGACATGCTTGCCGTTCTTATCACTCACCAACATCTCGGCATAGACACGGGCAGGATAGGTCCGGTCTGTCTTTTCGGAAGAGAGAACAAGTTTCAGCTTCTTGACCGACTGGGCTGGAACGTCCAAAACAAAAGCCAGTTCATCCGCTTTACGGTCACCATCCAAATCATCCAACTGGGAAGGTATTTCCTTCGTTCCGTCCCAGACTGTTGCCGAACGCACACGAAAAGACGGACTCATATCGCTCAGGCGAAGCACTACCGGTTCATCCTGCTTGCCGGTTTTCCATTCATTCGAGACTTCCACGGTACGAACCAATTCTTCCGCCAATACTTTATTCTGAAGGCCTGCAACAAAAAATCCGGTCATACAAAGCAGGACCAACGGCTTTGTGGTTTTCTGATTAAAATACATGGTACTATTAATTATATTTTTATTGGTCTGATGAAAGGCAAAAATACAAAAGATATTCGAAAGGATATGCTCAAAAAAAACTAAAGTGTGCAGATTCCAGACGAAAGTTCTTTGATATAAAGAATGTTTGATTACTTTTGCAGGTCAGTATTCAGAAGGTTAATTCGAACAAATATCCAATATAGAAATCTAATATTCCTATAATATGAGTTTAAAAATTATTGTATTGGCGAAACAGGTTCCGGACACACGCAATGTGGGAAAGGATGCGATGAAAGAGGACGGAACTATCAACCGGGCCGCACTTCCCGCAATCTTCAACCCGGAAGATCTGAACGCATTAGAACAAGCCCTCCGCTTGAAAGACGCCTATCCGGGAACTACGGTAACCTTGTTGACAATGGGTCCGGGGCGTGCAGCTGAAATTATTCGTGAAGGTTTATACCGGGGAGCAGACGGTGGTTATCTGCTAACCGACCGTGCATTTGCCGGTGCCGACACTTTGGCAACGTCTTATGCGCTTGCCACAGCAATCAAGAAAATAGGTGACTACGATATTATCATCGGAGGACGCCAGGCTATTGACGGCGATACAGCACAGGTAGGTCCTCAAGTCGCTGAAAAGTTAGGATTAACACAGGTCACATATGCCGAAGAAATCCTGAACGTAGACGAAAAGAATCGCAGTATCACAGTGAAACGGCATATCGACGGCGGTGTCGAAACAGTGGAAGGTCCGCTGCCTATCGTGATTACGGTCAACGGTTCGGCTGCCCCCTGCCGTCCGCGTAATGCCAAGTTGGTGATGAAATACAAACGGGCATTGGGCGCGCAGGAAAAAGCTCCCGCTCCCGCCTGCCATCCGGAAGGCGTATCGGCACTGTCATACCCCGAACTGTATGAAAAGCGCCCGTACCTGAATATTCCGGAATGGAGTGTTGCCGATGTAAACGGAGATCTCGCACAATGCGGTTTGTCCGGTTCGCCGACAAAAGTGAAAGCCATCCAGAACATCGTGTTCCAGGCTAAAGAGAGCAAAACCATCAGCGGCAGCGACCGTG
>OLSG01003838.1_pt1 | contig 10192 bp, 8 predicted proteins | sample 1673041 | NCBI WGS metagenome assembly OLSG01 (sample SAMEA3136749, study PRJEB25190) | human gut metagenome | reverse complement strand
GCGATTTTCATCACCACAATCAGAATAAGACTGGACGCAATCCCAATTGCCACGGCGGGGAGCGATAATAACAACATGGTTCTGGCTCGCGGATGGAGCATGTTCTATTCCTTATGCGGGGTCAGATACTTAGTTTGCCCAGCTTGCAAAAAGGCATCGCTGCAATTGGTGCTGAAACGATAAAGTAATTGTGTGACCCAGATCGATATTTACAGGGAGCCTGCCTTTCCGGCGTTGTTGTTATGCCCCCAGGTATTTACAGTGTGAGAAAGAATTATTTTGACTTTAGCGGAGCAGTTGAAGAATGACAAAGTATGCATTAGTCGGTGATGTGGGCGGCACCAACGCACGTCTTGCTCTGTGTGATATTGCCAGTGGTGAAATCTCGCAGGCTAAGACCTATTCAGGGCTTGATTACCCCAGCCTCGAAGCGGTCATTCGCGTTTATCTTGAAGAACATAAGGTCGAGGTGAAAGACGGCTGTATTGCCATCGCTTGCCCAATTACCGGTGACTGGGTGGCAATGACCAACCATACCTGGGCGTTCTCAATTGCCGAAATGAAAAAGAATCTCGGTTTTAGCCATCTGGAAATTATTAACGATTTTACTGCTGTATCGATGGCGATCCCGATGCTGAAAAAAGAGCATCTGATTCAGTTTGGTGGCGCAGAACCGGTAGAAGGTAAGCCTATTGCGGTTTACGGTGCCGGAACAGGGCTTGGGGTTGCGCATCTGGTCCATGTCGATAAGCGTTGGGTAAGCTTGCCAGGAGAAGGCGGTCACGTTGATTTTGCGCCGAATAGTGAAGAAGAGGGCATTATCCTCGAAATATTGCGTGCGGAAATTGGTCATGTTTCGGCGGAACGCGTGCTTTCTGGCCCTGGACTGGTGAATTTGTATCGCGCAATTGTTAAAGCCGACAACCGCCTGCCAGAAAATCTCAAGCCAAAAGATATTACCGAACGCGCGCTGGCTGACAGCTGCACCGATTGCCGCCGCGCGTTGTCGCTGTTTTGCGTCATTATGGGCCGTTTTGGCGGCAATCTGGCGCTCAATCTCGGGACATTTGGCGGCGTGTTTATTGCGGGTGGTATCGTGCCGCGCTTCCTTGAGTTCTTCAAAGCCTCTGGTTTCCGCGCCGCATTTGAAGATAAAGGGCGCTTTAAAGAATATGTCCATGATATTCCGGTGTATCTCATCGTCCATGACAATCCGGGCCTTCTCGGTTCCGGCGCACATTTACGCCAGACCTTAGGTCACATTCTCTAAATCCTTCCTGTTATATCGGGAGGTAACTCTCCCGATAATCTTTTAAATCATACAGTTAATTAAATTTTCTTTGTGTCCCCCTCACAAGGCCGACCTGCGTCACACTTCCGTACAGCGGGATTAATTCTCCAGTAAATGCATTATTTGTCTGGTAACGGCGATTTGTTTTGCACGTTCATAATTCCACTCGTCAACTATCACTGAACGAGGAATTAACGATGAGTAAGAAACTGATTGCCTTATGTGCCTGCCCAATGGGCCTGGCTCACACTTTTATGGCCGCTCAGGCGCTGGAAGAAGCGGCGGTAGAAGCCGGTTATGAAGTGAAAATTGAAACCCAGGGCGCGGACGGTATCCAGAATCGCCTGACGGCGCAGGATATCGCCGAAGCGACCATCATCATCCACTCCGTGGCAGTTACCCCGGAAGATAACGAACGTTTCGAATCACGCGACGTTTATGAAATCACTTTGCAGGACGCAATTAAAAACGCTGCGGGAATCATCAAAGAAATCGAAGAGATGATTGCCTCTGAACAACAGTAATATTCGACAGGGATAATTGTTATGGCCATTAAAAAACGCAGTGCAACCGTTGTGCCTGGCGCATCCGGTGCGGCAGCGGCAGTTAAGAATCCGCAGGCCTCTAAAAGCAGCTTCTGGGGTGAACTCCCGCAGCATGTGATGTCAGGGATTTCACGCATGGTGCCGACCTTAATTATGGGCGGTGTGATCCTCGCTTTCAGCCAGCTGATTGCTTATAGCTGGCTTAAAATTCCTGCTGATATCGGCATCATGGATGCTCTTAATAGCGGGAAATTCTCCGGTTTCGACCTCTCCTTACTGAAATTTGCCTGGTTGTCGCAGTCCTTCGGCGGCGTGTTGTTTGGTTTTGCCATTCCGATGTTTGCTGCTTTTGTGGCGAACTCTATCGGTGGCAAACTGGCGTTCCCGGCTGGTTTTATCGGCGGGTTGATGTCTACCCAGCCGACGCAACTGCTGAACTTCGATCCCAGCATTATGCAATGGGCGACCTCTTCGCCGGTGCCGTCCACCTTCATTGGTGCGCTGATTATTTCTATCGTTGCCGGTTACCTTGTGAAATGGATGAACCAGAAAATCCAGTTACCGGATTTCCTGTTAGCGTTCAAAACCACATTTTTGCTACCGATTCTTTCCGCCATTTTTGTCATGCTGGCGATGTACTACGTCATCACCCCCTTTGGCGGCTGGATCAACGGCGGTATCCGTACCGTGCTGACTGCCGCAGGTGAGAAGGGCGCGCTGATGTACGCAATGGGGATCGCCGCGGCGACAGCAATCGACCTTGGTGGCCCGATCAACAAAGCAGCTGGTTTCGTTGCCTTCAGCTTTACCACTGACCACGTATTACCGGTTACCGCGCGTTCCATCGCTATTGTTATTCCGCCGATTGGTCTGGGTCTGGCGACCATTATCGATCGTCGCTTAACTGGCAAACGCTTGTTCAACGCCCAGCTTTATCCGCAGGGTAAGACCGCGATGTTCCTTGCCTTTATGGGGATCAGTGAGGGTGCGATTCCGTTTGCACTGGAAAGCCCCATCACCGCCATTCCGTCCTATATGGTTGGCGCGATTGTCGGCTCAACCGCAGCTGTTTGGCTGGGCGCAGTGCAATGGTTCCCGGAGTCCGCTATCTGGGCATGGCCGCTGGTCACTAACCTCGGCGTCTACATGGCGGGGATCGCGCTGGGGGCAGTCATTACTGCGCTGATGGTGGTGTTCCTGTGTCTGATGATGTTCCGTAAAGGCAAATTGTTAATCGATAGCCTGTAAGAAGGAAAAATCCAGATGACATTACTCGCTTCGCTGCGTGACTGGCTTAAGGCACAACAACTGGATGCGGTGCTTCTCTCCTCACGGCAGAACAAACAGCCGCATCTGGGGATCTCCACCGGATCAGGTTATGTGGTGATTAGCCGTGAAAGTGCGCACATTCTGGTGGATTCGCGCTATTACGCGGATGTAGAAGCCCGCACGCAAGGTTACCAGCTGCATTTGCTCGACGCGATGCACACGCTTGCCACCATCGTCAGACAAATCATTGCCGATGAGCAGTTGCAAACGCTCGGTTTTGAAGGCCAGCAGGTGAGTTGGGAAACCGCGCACCGCTGGCAGTCCGAACTCAATGCGAAACTGGTGAGCGCCACGCCGGATGTGCTGCGGCAAATCAAAACGCCAGAAGAGGTGGAGAAAATCCGCCTTGCCTGCGGGATTGCCGATCGTGGCGCAGAGCATATTCGCCGCTTTATTCAGGCGGGAATGAGCGAATGCGAGATAGCCGCTGAACTGGAGTGGTTTATGCGCCGGCAGGGCGCAGAAAAAGCCTCTTTTGACACCATTGTCGCCAGCGGCTGGCGTGGGGCGCTGCCGCACGGCAAAGCCAGCGACAAGATTGTTACAGCGGGCGAGTTTGTCACTCTCGATTTCGGTGCGCTCTATCAGGGCTACTGCTCTGATATGACGCGCACCTTGCTGGTGAATGGCGAAGGGGTGAGCGCCGAATCTCACCCGCTGTTTAACGTCTATCAAATTGTCCTGCAGGCACAGCTCGCAGCAATCTCCGCGATTCGCCCCGGCGTGCGCTGCCAGCAGGTTGACGATGCCGCGCGCCGGGTGATTACAGAAGCCGGTTATGGCGACTATTTCGGCCATAACACCGGTCATGCTATCGGCATTGAAGTCCATGAAGATCCGCGTTTTTCACCGCGGGACACCACGACGCTACAGCCAGGTATGTTACTGACCGTGGAGCCAGGGATTTATTTGCCAGGGCAAGGGGGCGTGCGCATCGAAGATGTTGTGCTGGTTACCCCGCAAGGCGCAGAGGTGCTCTACGCCATGCCGAAAACAGTGTTGCTCACGGGAGAGGCATAATGGATTTATCGCTATTAAAAGCGTTGAGCGAGGCAGATGCGATCGCCTCCTCGGAACAGGAAGTACGGCAGATCCTGCTGGAAGAAGCGGATCGCCTGCAAAAAGAAGTGCGATTTGATGGTCTGGGATCGGTGCTGATCCGCCTCAATGAATCGACAGGTCCGAAGGAGATGATCTGGGCACATATGGATGAAGTGGGATTTATGGTGCGCAGCATCTCCCGCGAAGGGGCGATCGATGTGTTGCCGGTTGGCAATGTACGCATGGCTGCCCGCCAGCTTTAGTCGGTGCGTATCACTACCCGTGAAGAGTGCAAAATTCCAGGCCTGCTTGACGGCGATCGGCAGGGGAATGACGTCAGCACCATGCGCGTGGACATTGGCGCGCGCTCGTGTGACGAAGTGATGCAGGCGGGAATTCGTCCAGGCGATCGCGTTACCTTCGATACCACTTTTCAGGTTCTCCCTCACCAGCGGGTGATGGGGAAAGCCTTTGATGACCGCCTCGGTTGCTATCTGCTGGTGACGTTACTGCGTGAGCTGCACGACGCCGAACTGCCTGCGGAAGTATGGCTGGTGGCAAGTTCCAGCGAAGAGGTGGGATTACGCGGCGGGCAAACTGCCACCCGCGCGGTGTCGCCGGATGTCGCCATTGTGCTTGATACCGCCTGCTGGGCGAAAAACTTTGATTTTGGCGCAGCTAACCATCGCCAGATTGGTAACGGGCCGATGCTGGTGTTAAGCGACAAGTCGCTGATTGCGCTGCCAAAACTTACCGCGTGGATTGAAACCGTGGCGGCAGAAATTGGCGTGCCGTTACAGGCAGATATGTTCAGCAACGGCGGCACGGACGGTGGGGCGGTGCACTTAACCGGCACTGGCGTACCCACAGTGGTGATGGGGCCAGCAACCCGCCACGGACATTGCGCCGCATCGATTGCCGACTGCCGCGACATTTTGCAGATGCAGCAACTTTTATCTGCCCTTATTCAACGTCTTACGCGTGAGACGGTTGTTCAACTGACGGATTTCAGATGATCTCCTGATTAACCCGGAGCGGTTATGCTAACGATTCAATTTCTCTGTCCTTTGCCTAACGGTCTACATGCTCGTCCGGCGTGGGAACTTAAAGAGCAGTGCAGCCAGTGGCAAAGCGAAATCACCTTCATCAACCATCGCCAGAACGCAAAGGCAGATGCGAAAAGCTCGCTGGCGCTGATTGGCACTGGCACTTTATTTAATGACAGTTGCAGCCTGAACATTAGCGGTAGCGATGAAGAGCAGGCGCGGCGAGTGCTGGAAGAGTATATCCAGGTGCGCTTTATCGACAGCGATAGCGTCCAGCCGACGCTGGCAGAACTGACGGCGCATCCGCTGCCGAGTTCATTAAGCCGCCTGAACCCGGATTTACTGTACGGCAACGTGCTGGCAAGCGGCGTTGGCGTGGGTACACTGACCCTGTTACAGAGCGACAGCCTCGACAGTTATCGGGTGATCCCTGCGAGTGCGCAAGATTCCACCCTACTGGAGCACAGTCTGGCAACGCTTGCCGAGCAACTGAACCAGCAATTGCGTGAGCGTGACGGCGAAAGCAAAACTATCCTCAGCGCCCATTTGTCGCTGATTCAGGATGATGAATTTGCAGGCAATATCCGTCACCTGATGGCAGAACAGCATCAGGGGCTGGGGGCGGCGATCATCAGCAATATGGAGCAGATTTGTGCCAAACTTTCTGCTTCTGCCAGCGATTATCTGCGCGAGCGGGTCAGCGACATTCGCGATATCAGCGAACAGTTGCTGCATATCACCTGGCCGGAACTAAAACCGCGCAATAATCTGGTGCTTGAAAAACCGACCATTCTGGTGGCTGAAGATTTAACCCCAAGCCAGTTTTTGAGCCTCGATTTAAAAAATCTTGCGGGCATGATTCTGGAGAAAACCGGGCGCACCTCGCATACCCTGATTCTGGCCCGCGCTTCGGCGATCCCGGTACTGAGCGGCCTGCCGCTGGATGCGATTGCCCGTTATGCCGGGCAACCTGCAGTGCTTGATGCCCAGTGCGGCGTACTGGCAATTAATCCCAACGATGCGGTGAGCGGTTATTACCAGGTGGCGCAGACGCTGGCGGATAAACGCCAAAAACAACAGGCGCAAGCTGCCGCGCAGCTGGCCTATTCCCGTGATAAAAAGCGTATTGATATTGCGGCGAATATTGGCACAGCTCTGGAAGCCCCAGGCGCGTTTGCCAACGGCGCGGAAGGCGTTGGGCTGTTTCGTACCGAAATGCTCTATATGGATCGCGACAGCGCGCCGGACGAGCAGGAACAGTTTGAAGCGTACCAGCAGGTGCTACTGGCGGCGGGCGACAAGCCGATTATCTTCCGCACGATGGACATCGGTGGCGATAAAAGCATTCCTTACCTCAACATTCCCCAGGAAGAGAACCCGTTCCTCGGCTATCGCGCGGTACGTATTTACCCGGAATTTGCTGGCCTGTTCCGTACTCAATTGCGGGCGATTTTGCGCGCTGCCAGTTTCGGCAACGCCCAGTTGATGATCCCAATGGTCCACAGTCTCGATCAGATCTTATGGGTGAAGGGTGAGATCCAAAAAGCGATCGTTGAGCTTAAGCGCGATGGCCTGCGTCATGCAGAGACGATTACGCTGGGTATCATGGTGGAAGTGCCGTCGGTGTGCTACATCATCGACCACTTCTGCGATGAGGTCGATTTCTTCAGTATCGGCTCCAACGATATGACCCAGTATCTGTATGCGGTCGATCGTAATAACCCGCGCGTATCGCCGCTGTATAACCCGATTACGCCATCGTTCCTGCGCATGTTGCAGCAGATTGTTACCGCTGCGCATCAGCGCGGCAAATGGGTAGGTATTTGCGGTGAACTGGGCGGTGAAAGTCGTTATCTGCCGCTACTGCTAGGGCTGGGCCTGGATGAGCTAAGCATGAGTAGCCCGCGTATTCCGGCAGTGAAAAGCCAGCTTCGTCAACTGGATAGCGAGGCGTGTCGGGAACTGGCGCGTCAGGCGTGCGAGTGCCGCAGCGCGCAGGAAATTGAAGCGTTACTTACCGCGTTTGCGCCGGAAGAAGACGTTCGCCCACTGCTGGCACTAGAGAATATCTTTGTTGATCAGTCCTTTAGTAATAAAGAGCAGGCGATCCAGTTCCTGTGCGGTAACCTCGGTGTTAACGGGCGTACTGAACATCCGTTCGAGCTGGAAGAAGATGTCTGGCAGCGGGAAGAGATTGTTACTACTGGCGTTGGTTTTGGCGTGGCGATCCCGCACACCAAATCACAGTGGATCCGTCATTCCAGTATCAGCATTGCCCGGTTGGTGAAACCGGTTGACTGGCAGTCAGAAATGGGCGAAGTCGAACTGGTGATCATGCTGACGCTGGGCGCTAACGAAGGGATGAATCATGTGAAAGTCTTCTCGCAGCTGGCGCGCAAACTGGTGAATAAAAACTTCCGCCAGTCGTTGTTTGCCGCGCAAGATGCGCAAAGCATCCTGACGCTGCTGGAAACGGAATTAACCTTCTGACGTTAGCCCTGAAAACGGGCGCTGTACTCTCCCGGCGTCAGGCCAAACTGACGCCGGAAAACGCGACAAAAATAGTCGCTGTCCGGAAAACCGCAACGCTGTGCCACTTCATGAATCGACAGATGATATTTCTGCAAAATCATCCTTGCCTTTGCCATTCGTACCCAGCGAACATACTCGATAAAACGCCTTGTTCCATGCTGAGCAAACAGTTTTGACAGATGATTGGGCGTGATATTAAAAAACTGAGCCACGCTCTCGCGGGTGAGCGGCTGGGCATAATTATCCTGAACCCAGTTACAAATGCTGTGATAGAGAAAATCGCCGCGCGGCTGCGAATTGCCCGGCGGCATATTCACCACGTTACGGCAAAGATGCAGCAAACTTAACACCAGTGGCTGAATGATATTCTGCTCCAGCGGCGAACGGCTAAGATGGGTGAGGGCGGTAAGCATCGCTTCACCTTCGCCGCGTTGCAGGCTGGGAAGTTGGATCTGGCGAGCAGGATGTAACAACGACGTGGTGCGGCTATCGTAAAATGATAAGCCAAGCCAGGTCGGTGCGAACACCAGGCTTAACAGCATCACCGGTTTGTTGTTGACCGGTAAATTAGCCGCGCGTGCCGGAATAAACAGCATTTCTCCTTCCACCATTCGCTGCTGCTTTGCTTCCAGCAGGTTGCCGTATTCGCCGCGTAGCACGATATCCAGACGGGGAAAATCAATACATAAACTGCCCACTGGCAATGAGGCGGGGTGGCTGGCAAACCAGACGCGCCCAAGGAGTTGCGGGTTAAGCACCAGGCCGCTGAACAGATCGGCGAAAAATTGTTGATCGGCGGGCAAGCCTGGTGCTTTCATGAAAGTTCCCGATTACAGATGCATTAACTGGCGGAATTCTTTAACTTTGCTGCGGCTGACCGGCACTTCAAAATCCAGATCTTTCAGCCGCAGAATGTAGGTGTTATTAAACCACGGTTCGATTTCGCGTATTTTGTTCAGATTGACACAAAATGAGCGATGGCAGCGGAAAAAATGCGACGGCGGCAGCTTGCTGCAAAACTCGGTAATGTTCATCGGCATTACGTAGGATTCACGCCGCGTATAGACAAAGGTCATTTTCTCGTGCGCTTCGGCGTAATAGATATCGTTAATTGGCGTGACGATGATTCGCTCATCTTTCACCAGATTAATGGTGTCATTCTCACGCGTTACCGTCGCGGCAGGTGTCGTACTGCTGGTCTGCTGTTGTTGCCAGGCTGCTTCCAGTTTTTGCAGCATCCCGGTAATGCGTGACTCCTGATACGGTTTGAGAATGTAGTCAAACGCTTCCAGTTCAAATGCTTCCACCGCATGTTCTTTCCACGCGGTGATGAATACAATAAACGGTTTATGGGCGAACTGGCTGATGTTTTGCGCCAGCAACACACCGTCCAGCGACGGAATATTGATATCCAGAAAAATGGCGTCGACGCGGTTATGCTGCAAAAACTTCAACACGTCCAGACCGTCGTCAAAGGTGCCGACAATCTCCATCTGGCTGTGCTCTTTAATTAGCCAGCTCAGTTCCTGTTGTGCCAGGAATTCGTCTTCAACAATGATGACTTTCACAATATCACTCCGGCTCAAAGCAATAAGGTAGCCTGTGAGGCGACTGGGGTGCGTTGGTTAGGAATGTAAAACGCAATTTCCGTTCCTGGTTCCAGGCGGCGGATATGCAGCCCCTCGCCATACAATAACTTCACGCGATGATGGACATTCAGCAGGCCAATTTTATTGCCCGGCATTTCGTTCGCTTCGACCCGCTCAATCACCTTTGGATCGATGCCGTGCCCGGTATCTCGCACCGCAATGCGTACCCGATTACCGCACTCAGCAACGCTGATGGTGACAACGCCTTTACCTTTGCAAGGCTGAATACCGTGGAGTCTGCATGAGACAGCATATCTGAATCCGAAGTTGACGATTATTTACGAAGATCTGCGTGGTGAGGAGCCGGAACACATTGTTTATCATGAAGAAGAAGGAATCATCGGATTTGTCCGTGATCTGAATAAAAAGGCAGAAGTGCTGCATGACGTGGTTTATTTCAAGGGTGAGAGCGAAGATATCACCGTGGAAGCGGCATTTCAGTATACCAATGAGTTTCATGAAAATATTCTTGGCTTCTGTAACAATATTTACAATGCGGAAGGCGGTACCCATATCACTGGATTCAAGACGATTTTTACAACGGTAATGAATCAGTACGCTCGCCAGCTTGGAATTTTAAAAGAAAAAGATGCAAATTTTACCGGTGCAGATGTGCGTAACGGTATGACCGCGGTTATTTCCATTAAGCATCCGGATCCGCGTTTTGAGGGACAGACCAAGACAAAACTGGATAATCAGGATGCCTCCCGTATTACAGCAAAAGTTACCGGTGACGAGATCCAGCTGTTTTTTGATAAA
>OLSG01003828.1_pt1 | contig 10211 bp, 10 predicted proteins | sample 1673041 | NCBI WGS metagenome assembly OLSG01 (sample SAMEA3136749, study PRJEB25190) | human gut metagenome | reverse complement strand
GACTGGGACATTTTCATTTGTGGTTACTTGAGACAATATCACTTGTGGTTCATAAGTTCATGATTTATTTGCTTTTCTCCTTGACAAAGGAAGCTTAGGATATTATAGTAAACACATAAATGTGATGACGAAGACATGATATGTCTGATCGGTATTTCAGAGAGTCTGCGGCCGGTGTGAGCAGATATATGGACAGATGTATTACCACTTCCAAACAGAAAGATTGAAATCTTTCCGGCTGGTCTACGTTATAGACTTAAGAGCGGAGCAGTATGCTTCAATTTGGGTGGAACCACGGAAACTTTCGTCCCTTAGCGGGAAGGAAGTTTTTTTTATTTCATTGTTCATTTTCTCGAACTGTTCTCAGCGGTGAAGAGAAAAATATATAGGAAAGGAAGATTTTCATGATTACAATCAGACTGAAAGATGGAAAAGAAAAGCAGTTTGAAAGTGCGGTTTCCCTGGCGGAAGCAGCTAAAGCTATTTCCAACAGCCTTGGCAAAGATGCTGTTGTGGCTAAAGTTAATGGGGAGCTTACTGACCTTCGTGATCCGATTACTGATGGAAGCGAAGTTGAATTCTTTACTAAAGCGGATAAGGAAGGATTATTTACTTTAAGACATACAGCAGCCCATGTCATGGCACAGGCTATCCAGCATCTGTTCCCTGGCACAAAGTTTGCTATCGGTCCGGCTATTGATGACGGATTCTATTATGACCTTGATTCTGATCACGTATTCAGTCAGGAAGATTTCCCGGCTATTGAAAAAGAAATGGCTAAGATTATTAAGGAAAATATTCCTCTTACCAAGAAGATTCTTTCTCGCGAAGATGCACTGAAGTTCTTTAAAGATAAACAGCAGGATTACAAAGTTATGCTGATCAGTGATCTTCCGGAGGGTGAACAGATTTCTCTTTATGAACAGGGAGATTTTACAGATCTCTGTGCAGGCCCGCATATGCGCTCTACCGGTAAGGTCAAGGTATTTAAGATCATGTCTGTAGCTGGTGCTTACTGGCGCGGTGATTCCAAGAATAAAATGCTGCAGCGTATCTATGCAACTGCTTTCTTCAAGAAAGAAGATCTGGACCATTTCCTCTTCGTCCGCAGTGAAGCAGAGAAGAGAGATCATAGAAAATTGGGAAAACAGCTTGATCTGTTCTCCTTCCATGAAGAAGGGCCAGGGTTCCCGTTCTTCCATCCAAAGGGCATGCTTCTCAGAAATAAGCTTATGGATTATGAAAGAGAACTGTTCAAAGAATTTGGTTACGTGGAAATCATGACTCCGGTTATTCTTTCCAAAAATCTCTGGGTTCAGTCTGGTCATTGGGATCATTATCAGGAAAATATGTACTTCACCAAGATTGATGATGAAGATTATGCTATTAAACCGATGAACTGCCCTGGCGGAATTCTTTATTTCAAGACCCAGCAGCGTTCCTATCGTGATCTGCCGATGCGGGTTGGTGAATTTGGCCTCGTTCACAGACATGAATTGAAGGGCGCTCTCCATGGTCTTTTCCGTGTCCGTTGCTTTACTCAGGATGATGCTCATATCTTCATGACCAAGGAACAGATGAAGGAAGAAGTCATTAAATGCATGGCTATGTACAAAAAAATGTATGGTGTATTTGGCCTTGAATACCATGTAGAACTTTCAACCCGTCCGGAAAACTCCATGGGAAGTGATGAACTTTGGGAAATCGCAACCGACGCTCTTCGTGAAGCTATCGAAAAGACCGGAGTTCCTTATCAGATCAATGAAGGGGATGGCGCATTCTATGGTCCAAAGCTTGACTTCCATGTTCAGGATTCCCTTGGCCGTACATGGCAGTGCGGAACTATTCAGATGGATATGCAGCTTCCGGAACGTTTCGATGTAAACTACATCGGGGAAGATGGAGAAAAGCATCGTGCTGTTATGCTTCACAGAGCAGGATACGGCTCCCTGGAACGTTTCCTCGGTATTCTGATCGAACACTTTGGCGGCGCTTTCCCGACCTGGATTGCACCTGTTCAGGTCAAAATAATTCCAGTCACCGAGAAGAATCTGGATTATGCCAGATCTGTTGCATCTGCACTGTCTGAATCCGATATCCGGGTTGAAGTTGAAGAAGCAAATGAAACTCTTGGATATAAGATCCGCAAAGCACAGATGGAAAAAGTTCCGTATATGCTGATTTTAGGCGATAAGGAAATGAATTCACGCACTGTTTCCATCAGAAGCCGCAAGAATGGTGATGAAGGTTCCTGCATGTTACCGATTTTTGCAGCTAATCTGATTCGTGAAATCAAAGATAGAGAATGCTGATATGCAGAAAGAATTTCAGAGTGCTGATATTGCCAGAGCAGCGGTAAGAATGGCCCTGTCAGAAACAAGGGCTGATGAAAATAAACTGAGAGAAGAACTCCAAGAACAGGGGATACGCTCTGTAGCTGTTAATTTTGGTGGTAAATTTACGGAGATCCTTCCTAAAATATTTGAATCAGCTATTGTAGCTGCTCAAAGACAACATGTTATTTCTGATACTCATGTAGGGGATGGTTCTGTGCTTGGAGCCATGGAATCTGCTATCGAACAGGTCAAGCTGATGGCCATAGGGATGAATGTCGGTGGAAAGATTGGCATCGCCAGATGGAAAGAACATCTCTGTGTAGCTGTTTTCGTTGGTGTAGGTGTGCTGCATTTCAATGAAGTTACAATCGGTATGGCACATAGAGTGTTAAGAAATGACTTGACAGATTAAGTTATATGATGTAGTATATTAAGCGTATTTATTGCAAGCAGAAGTCATCCGCTTCTCACCTTACAAGGCGCAAAGCTACTAAGGTTTACGTATGAACTTAAAGGCGGACGGCATATGCTGTCCGCCTTCTTACTTGCAATGATTTCTTTTTTCGGAGGTGAAAAGAATAAGTAAGGAACTTAGTATCAATGAACAGATCCGGGCTAGAGAAGTCCGCGTTGTTAGTGATACAAACGAACAGTTGGGGATCATGACGCTCCATGAAGCAATCCGTCTTGCGGAAGAAAAGGGGCTTGATCTCGTAGAGGTTGCACCGAATGGCCGCCCTCCCGTATGCCGTATTATGAATTATGGCAAGTACAGATATGAACAGCAGAAACGTGACAAGGAAGCCAAGAAGAAACAGAAGGTATTCCAGATTAAAGAAGTGAAGCTTCGTCCGAATATCGAAGATCATGACTTCTTCGTCAAATTGAAAAATGCGCAGCGTTTCCTTAAAGATGGAAATAAAGTCAAAGTGACCATTATGTTCCGCGGAAGAGAAATGACCCATCCTGAATTAGGACAGGAAGTTCTTGATCGCTTCGCAAAAGAGCTCGGTGACTCCATTGTTCGCGAAAAGCCACCGAAGTTAGAAGGTCGTAACATGACCATGGTCATTGGGCCAAAAGCATGAAAAAGGAGAGAAAATTATGCCGAAAATGAAAACCCGTCGCGCTGCGGCAAAACGTTTTACAGAAACAGGATCCGGTCAGTTCAAGAGAAACAAAGCATTCAAGAGCCATATTCTCGAAAAGAAGTCTCCAAAGAGAAAGAGAAACTTTAGAAAAGCAGCACTGGTTTCTAAGGCTGATTACAAACGTGTAGCAAAACTGCTTCCGAATGGTTAATAAGGAGGATTTTAGAGAATGGCAAGAGTTAAATCTGGCGTTACCGCCCATGCAAGACATAAGAAAATTCTGAAAATGGCTAAGGGCTACAGAGGTGCCCGCCATACCCAGTTCAGAAAAGCAAATGAACTGGTGATGAAAGCTCTCTACTATGCAAGAAGAGACCGCAGATCCAAGAAGAGAGAATTCCGTAAGCTCTGGATCGTAAGAATCAATGCGGCTGCTCGACAGAATGGTATGACATACAGCAAGCTGATTGCTGGTCTTACCAAGGCTGGTATTGCAGTAAACCGCAAGATGCTGTCTGAACTGGCTATCAGTGATCCGGCAGGCTTCACCAAGATTTGCGAAGCTGCAAAGAACGCTTAATTATTGAATCTTACATAAGAACTGTCAGCTTGCAAGAGAGGACAGATTAAGGAGAAAGACATCCGGTTTATCTGACTGGATGTCTTTTCTCTCATTGTATGCATATGAGAAATAAAAATGCCCTGTACTATACAGTACAGGGCAAATTCTTATCATAATGCATATATCGGCAGGGTCATGGAAATTTAAAGCGTATCAGCAGAACCGAGGACTGCTTCGATTTTGTGCATAACCATCTCTTTTACCGCTTCTCTTGCAGGTTTCAGATAACTTCTTGGATCGAAATTGGATGGATCTTTATAAAGGGCTTCTCTGATAGCACTGGTCATTGCCAGACGAATATCTGTATCAATATTAATCTTGCATACAGACATGGTAGCTGCTTTTCTCAGCATGTCTTCCGGCACTCCTTTTGCACCCAGTACTTTACCGCCATATTCATTACATTTTTCTACAAATTCAGGAATAACAGTAGAAGCACCATGAAGAACGATCGGATAGTTCGGGAGAAGTTTACCCACTTTTTCCAGACGTTCGTAATCCAGATAGGCATCTCCCTTGTACTTATATGCACCGTGGCTGGTGCCGATAGCAATAGCAAGAGAATCACAGCCTGTACGTTCTACGAATTCAGCTGCTTCATCGGGGTCTGTGAAAATAGCGTCTTTAGCATCTACACTGACCATGTCTTCCACACCGGCCAGGCGTCCCAATTCAGCTTCTACAACAACCCCTTTATCATGGGCATATTCTACAATCTGTTTGGTAATCCTGATGTTTTCTTCGAAAGGATGTTTTGAACCGTCATACATAACGGAAGTGAATCCGCCGTCAATGCAGGCTTTGCAGACTTCATAGGAGGAACCGTGATCCAGATGAAGAGCTGTCGGGATTTCAGGATAGTCCTGAAGAGCAATTTTCACAAGTCCAACAATATATTCCTGACCGGCGTATTTTCTGGCACCTTCGGAAGCCTGTAAGATAACAGGAGACTGTTTTTCCTTTGCGGCTTCCATGATACCCTGGATGATCTCCATGTTGTTTACATTAAATGCACCGATAGCATAATGACGTTCATATGCTTTTTTAAACATTTCCTTAGTTCCTACAAGTGGCATTTTAATACCTTCCTTTCAGTGACTGATAACTTTATGGATTCTGAAAATCAGACAACATTTCATATACAGGATGAAATGTATTATTCAAATTAATTATACTTAATACCTGCATATATTTCCACCAGTAAATTTCAGATGCCGGTAAATCATAATATCCGTAATGGCAAGTGACTTGATATTTCTTTTTCTGAGGTAATTTACAGACTGAAAGTAATCGATTTTACGGTGAATGGGAGTAGATTATCCAAAGCGGTCATAAGCGGCTTTTATGTTTACATTTCTTGTGATAAAATAAAAAAGGTTAACATTCTTTTTTGATCTTATTTTACAAAAGGCGGTATTATGGCACATTGTAATGAGAATTATTTAAACCTCTATGGGGATTATTTGTTCACAACAATAAAAGAGAAGCAGGATGCCTATAAAAAAGCCCATCCTGATGCAAAAATTATTTCCCTTGGACTGGGAGAGGGTACACAGCCATTAGTGCCTGCTGTGACCGAAGCCATGCATAAGGCGGTGGAGGAAATGGCACATCAGGAAACCTTCCATGGGTATGGTCCGGAAGAGGGGTATCTGTTCCTCCGTGAAGCGATTGCCAGACATGATTATCAGGAGAGAGGCTGTGATATTTCTCCCGATGAAATCTTTGTAAGCGACGGTGCAAAATCTGATATTGGGAGTATGCAGGAAATATTTTCATCCACCGAAATAACTGCAGTTATGGATCCGGCATATCCTGTGTATGTGGACAGTAATGTCATGGCAGGGAGAAGCGGTAAATTTGATCATGGTGTTTATCAGCGGCTGGAGTATCTTTCATGTTATGAAGAATGCAGTTTCAAGGCAAATCTGCCAGCTCATGATCCTATGCTTATTTATCTCTCTTCCCCCTCTGATCCAACAGGTACAGCACTGAATAAAAGCAATCTGACCATGTGGGTCAGATATGCAAAACAGACTGGCTCCGTTATTTTCTTTGATGCATCTTATGAAGCGTTTATTACGGAAGATAATATTCCTCATAGTATTTACGAGATTGAAGGAGCAAAGGAAGTAGCCATAGAATTCCGTTCCTATTCAAAAGCAGCCGGTTTTACAGGTATTCGCTGTGGGTACTGCGTTGTGCCTGAGGAATTAAAGCTTGAGCGGAAGAATGGAGAAATGGTATCTGCCAATCAGCTATGGCATCGCCGGCAGTGTACCCGGTTTAATGGGTGCTCTTATATTGCACAGTGCGGTGCAGAAGCGGTTTACTCTGAAACAGGCAGGAAACAGATTCAGGAAGTCCTTGATATTTACAGAAATAATGCTAAAGTTATATTAGAGGGAGTAAAGGAATCTGGCCTTAGAGCTTCAGGTGGAGTAAACAGTCCCTATGTCTGGGTGGCTGTGCCGGAAGGAATGACCAGCTGGGAGTTTTTTGACCTTCTGCTGAATAAGGCTCAGATTATTTGTATACCTGGCTCTGGTTTTGGCCTTTCGGGAGAAGGATATGTAAGATTATCTTCTTTTAATACCCCTGAACTGACCAGAGAAGCGGTTGAACGGATGAAGAACGTATTGACCGGAAAAGAGTAGATTAGATTTGGAGTCTACCTTTCAGTCGAAAGGTAGACTTCTGTATGTAGAAAATGAGGAGTTTTATGAGTACAAATTTACAGATTGGTATCGTAGGCCTTCCAAATGTAGGCAAGAGCACACTTTTTAATGCTATTACAAAGGCAGGGGCAGAAGCGGCAAATTTTCCGTTTTGCACGATTGAACCTAATGTAGGGGTTGTAGAAGTTCCAGATCATAGAATATATGACCTGGCGGATATGTTTAAACCGAAGAAAACAACTCCGGCATTTACCCGGTTCGTTGATATTGCCGGTCTGGTAGCAGGGGCTTCCAAGGGGGAGGGCCTGGGGAATCAGTTCCTCAGCCATATCCGCGAGACTGATGCAATTGCTCATGTGGTACGCTGTTTTGAAGATGGCAATATTACTCATGTTGAAGGATCTATCGATCCAATCCGCGATATGGAAATCATTAACACCGAATTATGCCTTGCGGATCTTGAAAGTGTAGATAAGAAAAAGACAAAGACTGCAAAGCTGGCACAGGCCGGTATTAAAGAGGCCAAAGCTGAGCTTCCGGTTCTTGAAAAAGTATATGATGCACTGCAGAATGGTACACCGGTCCGTGCTTTAGGTCTTTCTGAAGATAATCTGGAAGTGCTGAAAGAATTAAATCTTATCACCTTAAAGCCAGTACTCTATGTGCTCAATATGGCAGAAGATGATATTGCGGATCCGCTTGCAAATCCTTTTGTTAAAAAGGCAGCAGCACAGGCGGAAAAGGAGGGGGCGAAATGGGTTCCCATTTCTGCCGAAATTGAACAGGAAGTATCTGAATTAGATGCAGAAGAAGCCAAGGCATTCCTGGAAGATCTGGGAGAAGAAGAACCAGGGCTCAACAGACTGATCAGAGTCGCGTATTCCATGCTGGGACTGATTAATTTCTTTACTGTAGGTTCTGATGAATGCCGCTCATGGACGGTCAGAGAAGGGACCAGGGCACCAAAGGCTGCAGGTAAGATTCACAGTGATATTGAAAGAGGTTTTATCCGTGCAGAAATCGTATCTTATGATGATCTCATGAACTGCGGTTCTTATGCAGCAGTTCGTGAAAAAGGACTGCTTCGTGTAGAAGGTAAGGACTACATCATTAAAGATGGCGATATTGCCTACTTCCGATTTAATGTATAAAATAAGGAATCAGGGAAGGGTGAAAACCCTTCCTTTGTTTTTTCTCCGATTCTGCGGCAGGGCAAAGAGTCCCATGCATCTGTTGTAATGTATAATCATTGGAATAAGAAATGGAAAAATTATATACGAACATTGTGAAAGGAATATTTCTGGACAGGCCGAACCGCTTTATCTGTCATGTACAGGTAAATGGAGAGGTATGTACCTGTCATATGCCTAATCCAGGGCGTATGAGAGAACTGCTTTTTCGTGGAGTGACAGTATATCTAACTGAAAACAGGCCGGGGCTCCGTACGTCTTATCGGATTATTGGTATCGAAAAGGGCAATGATGGAAATATATTCTTCCTCGATACGGCCAAGGCCAATGATGTGGCGGCCAGACTTGTGATGGAACATAAAATACCGGGTTGGGAATCTTATTCCCTGCTGGGGAGAGAAATCACAATGGGAGACAGCCGTTTTGATCTTCTTTTAGGAAACCGGGAAACAGGAGAGGTATTTCCTGTAGAAGTCAAATCCTGCAGTCTTGCAGGAGAAAAAGGAGCGATGTTCCCCGATGCGCCTACTGTGAGAGGGAAAAAGCATTTAGATCATCTGATGAGTATGAGCAGAAATGGAGAACATGCAGGACTTCTGATTCTCGTATATTACAGCAGAGCGGAATGGTTTCTTCCTGATTTCCATACGGATATAGAATTTGCGGAGAGTTTCAGACAGGCCATGAATCTTATAGACTGGAAGGCAGCGGTTATTTCATGGTCACCTGAATTTACCATGCCCGATTCGGTCAGGTTGATTGAAAGTTCTGAAAGGGCATTAGATGAAGAAATGGGAGACCGGGGAAACTATCTGATAATCTTTCATATGGAAGAGGATAAGACAGTTAACCAAGGCAATTCGGGGGAAGTCTATTATGATAAAGGGTATTATGTTTATGTAGGGCATGCTGATGAACATTTAGATCAGAAGATGAAGCGCTGGAGAACGATTCATAAACAGAAAAAGAACACCCTGGATTACCTTCGTGCTGAATGTGCTTTAACAGGTATCATTCCCATCCGATCAAAAATAGATCTTACAGACCCTATAGTACTGCGAATGGCTGAGATTTCTGACTGGAAAGTTACTCATTCGTCATTTCAGAAAGATGATAATATAACTCTGTTTGGTTTTTCGGAAAATCCCATGCATATTCCGGAATTTTTAAAGATCGAAGAAGATTTTGAGATTAACAGGCTGCAGTCCTATTTTTCAAATAGTAATGGAATATCAGATAAGAAATAATAATCCTCTGACAGATATACTTTGCTTTTGGAATATTAAAAATATGCAGACACAGTAAAATCCCCCTGACTGTATGTAACACGCAGTCAGAGGGATTTTGATTGTACCTGTTATTCTTTGCCCTTATCTGTAACAGCCGTCTCTTCTCGGGCATCTTCACGATACCGGAATGTAAAGAATAAAAAGAATGCAAAGGCTGCCAGAAAAGCGACTAAGGATGTGATTTGTGCACTTTTTAAACCAAAAGCAAGAGTGATGTAATCTCCACGGAAAAACTCCAGGAAGAAACGAAGAAGTGAATAAAGTATGATATACAGGCAGAAGGTAGTGCCACGGGCATGTTTGAAGCAGGAGTACCAGATAAGAAGTCCTAAAATAATCAGATCTCCCTGGCATTCCCAGACTTCTGCCGGCCAGAGAGGCTGAGCTCCATAGGTGTGGTAAGCAAGGGTGGTAGATGGATAGAGAAGGCCAAATGCCTGACCCGTGGGATGTCCAAAAGCATCGCCGTTCATGAAATTGGCAATACGTCCAATAGCCTGGCCAAAAATAATAGCTGGAGCGACTGTATCGGCAAAAGGCAGTACAGGAATATGATGTTTCCGTAAAAAGACATATCCTGCAATGCAGGCGAATAATACGCCTCCCTGAATAGCCATACCGCCCTGCCATACATAAGGTATTTCCAGCAGATGGTTGTGGTAATAATCCCAGTCAAAGAAAAAAACATCCCATAAACGTCCGCCGATAATACCTGCAAATGCAATGGTTAATCCTAAATCAAAGGTGTATATATGCCAGTTGCGACCATCTTTCTTCAAAAGGTAGTAGGCCATAATACATCCGAAGATGATTCCCAGAGAGAAAAATATTCCATAGAAACGAATAGGAAAATTGCCAATAAAGGTGACGTACTGATGCATGAACATCATCTCCTTTTATAATTATGATGGATATATTATACAATAGATTGTATTCAATTTACATAAAAATTATGAACCACAAGTGATATTGTCTCAAGTAACCACAAATGAAAATGTCCCAGTC
>OLSG01003810.1_pt1 | contig 10252 bp, 6 predicted proteins | sample 1673041 | NCBI WGS metagenome assembly OLSG01 (sample SAMEA3136749, study PRJEB25190) | human gut metagenome | reverse complement strand
GCCTCTGCACTCCGCAAGGGGCGAGCCGCCCCTTGACCCGGCTGCGCGTTTTCTTTCGGCGGCAAGCCGCCGAAAGAAAACGCTTGTCTGGCAGTGGGAAACACGGGATAAATTTATTTTGACGATGAGTTACGTTTCTTTAATCTCGCAGCGGAACGAACTCCCTTTGCGTAGACTCCCCAATTTCAACCATGCCAATCCGTTACGCCAGCCGGAAGCCATGCCGCAGAGGATCGGCGGGATCGATGACCAGTTTGAGCAGGCCGGTCACGTAAGCCGAACCGGATACTTCAGGGATGCCTCCCTTGTACGGCCCGACCATTGCGGGCTCGACGATACGCGCCCGGAACTGGGTGCCGATGACGCTTTCATGGACAAAAGCTTCGTTCAGGCCGAGCTCGCCCTTGGCGAACAGCGAGGCCACACGGGCGGACGTGCCCGTCCCGCAGGGTGAACGGTCGAGGGAGTCAGGCAGAAAAACGACGGTATTGCGGTAAGTTGCTGTGGGATCATCCGGCTTCGTATAGAACATGACGTGCGTGATGACATTGATGAACGGCTGGAGGGGATGCTGGAACTTCACCGCCGCGCGCACAGCATCGCCGAATGCCTGCGCGGTCTTTTCGATGGCGGAACGGTGGCCGGAACGGAGTTCAAGGCCGGGAAAATACGCGGCGTCGGCAATGGCATACGTGTTGCCGCCGTAAGCCACATCAAAGGGGACAGCCCCTATACCGGGAACCTCAACCGTCCCCGAGCAGAACAGGAAGGAGGGCACGTTGCGGAACGCGACGCTGGTCACGCTGCCGTTTTCCACGGTGGCCCGGGTGCGCACGAGTCCGGCTGGGGTATCGATGTTCACTTCGGTCACTTCCCCGGTAATGGGCACCCGGCCGCTTTCCAACATGGCGGTGACGCAGCCGATGGTGCTGTGCCCGCACATGGGCATGTGCCCGCCCGCGTCGATGAACAGGATGCCCATGTCGGCCTCGGGATGGCACGGTTCCACCCAGATTGTGCCGGACATGTTGCTGTGCCCGCGGGGTTCCATCATGACGGCGGTGCGCAGCCAGTCCAGATGCTCCTCGGCATAGGCCATCTTGTCCTGCATGGTTTTCCCCTCGATGCGGGGAACTCCGGCGATGAGGTTGCGGGTGGGATTGCCCGCGGTATGCGTATCAATCGTTTCAACGAGGTGGCTGAGATGCATGGCAGGTCTCCTGAGATGTTCCGCAGTCTGTTTGAAAATGCATGTTGATGAAAATTAATCAATGACTAAATTACACCATGAACTTTTTCCGCCGTCAATCCTTTTCCGCCGTGATTCTCCGGGCAAGCTGTTCCTTCGTTCGGCTTTTTTTGCCAATAGATTGCAATAAAAAGTAAAAACACCGTCCATTGAAACGGTGTTCTACACAGAAATTCCCCTGCCGGATGTCTTTTGCCTCGACAGGCTTAAAGGCACCTTAACAGGCTACGGTTTTTATGCGTAAAGAGAGCTTTTTTGAAGGGAACCCGTTTCAGGGAGCCCTGCATAAAAGGCTTTGAAACGGAGAGAGGGGCGCGAGGCTGCGTCGGCAGGCTTGGGGAAGCTTTTCTTGAGAAAAAAGTCGCTTCCCTCAATGCGGTTATACCACTTCAAACGTTCCTGTCCCTAGGGGATTGTTCCCCTGTTTCGGCAATCTGGACCCGCCCGGGCAGAAAGTTTTTCTCAAGGTACCCGCTGTCAGTAAAGAGCGGCTGTATGAATCAGCGGCACCATTTCCCAAGCAATCGTTTCAATGCTTCCGGGTCAAAGGGCTTGCCGATGTGTTCGTTCATGCCCGCCTTTAGGCTCTCGGCTCGGTCCGTGTTCATGGCGTTGGCGGTCATGGCGATGATAGGAAGGGCGTTGAAGCGGTCATCTTTCCGGATCAACCGCGTCGCCTGATAACCATCCATGATCGGCATCTGGATATCCATCAGAATCAAATCATAATAATCTTCCGGCGCTTTTTGCAGCATTTCCAGGCAGGCAACCCCGTCATTTGCCCGTTCGACCAAAAGCCCCTCGCGGGTCAAAAGTTCGATGGAAATTTCGGCGTTCAGATCATTATCCTCCGCAAGAAGAATCCGGCAGCCGGATAGAGTCTGGGCAGCTGTTTCATCGAATGCGGTAGGCTCTGTTTCCTCCCGCGAGGAAATCCGGCATGGGATCCGGACAGTAAACGTTGAACCTTCTCCGAGCTTGCTCTTTACCTCGATCGTTCCATGCATCAGATCCACCAGATTTTTCACGATTCCCATGCCAAGCCCGGTGCCTTCAATGCCGCTGACGGTGGAAGAACGCTCCCGTGAAAATGATTCAAAAATATGCGACTGGAATTCCTCGGAAATGCCGATGCCGGTATCGGTGATTGCGATTTCTGTGATACACCAGCCGTCCGTTTCACCAGGCTCCTGGCGGAGGGCACAGGAGATCGTCCCGCCCTTGGCGGTATATTTGATCGCATTGCTCAAAATATTCAATATAATTTCGGACATATACGTCATGTCAATGTAGATATATGGGTACGAAATGTCCTTGTTCACATGAAAATGCTGCTGTTTTTCTTCCAGGGCAGTCTGAACCATGACGATACAGGAATCAAAACTTTTCTCAGTCTGGACGGAGGTTTCTTCAATGTGTATCTGGTTATTCTCAATCTGTGAAAACTGAAGAATATTGTTGATGATAGAGAGCATCTTTTCACCGGAAATATGGATCTTGTCCATATATTCACCGATTTTTTCCGGTTCCTGCAGATGGTTTCTGGCAAGTTCTGCGTAACCGAGGATCGCATTCATCGGTGTCCGGATATCATGTGACATATTGAACAGGAAGGTCGATTTCGCCTTGTTGGCTGCCTCTGCTGCTTTTGCGGTCTGTTCCAGAAGCAGCTGCTGGGTGAGTTCTCTGGACTTCTGCTTCTTTGTATAAAAATAGGAAATAACAATTAGCAGAAGTGCTATCATGCTCGCGGCAGCGGCGATTCCAAAGGAGGAACGGTTGATCGCCTCAATCGATCGGTAAGTGTCTTCCATATCAATCTCGATACAAAGGGCACCGAGAATGTCATTGGTTCCGTCGGAGGCAATGACCGGATAGCAGGCGGTAAAAATATGCCCCCATGTGGTATCAATGATCTTTTGTGAGTGGATCGTTTTGCCGGAGAGGGCAGCTTCCAGATACGGAACCATTTCCTCTTCCAGGTAGGTGCCCGGATAAGCAAAATCAGGTGCTTCCAGATCCAGGCCATCGATCAGGTAGATGGGTTTTCCGCCCGGTCCACGCTTGGCAGTGTATAAGTAGCGCGCGTCGAATTGAGGCTGCGAAGCTCATTTAAATAAGACTGCAGGCTTCGATACTGCGCGGAGTTCATATCGGATTTTGTATTGATCTGTTCAAAATCTGCCCGCGTCAGCCGGCTCGATATCGCCCGGTGAACCGCGTCCGAACAGGAAATATTCCGTTCTACGGCGGCGCTCAGGGTGATGCGGCTGTTGCTTTTCAGCAGTGCAACGGTGTATAAGGAAATGAAAAATACTGCCAGAAGAAGCAAAAAGGTAAAGTTAAAGGCATGATAAGAAAAGCTTCTTGATGGGATATTTTCGTTGGATGGGTGATTCATAAGTTAGATTCAACTTTCATGTAAATGCAGGGTTTATAGTTAAAAAACAGATCGAGTTGTTGATAATAAATGTAACATAAAACAGGTAAATCGGCAAGAAAGATATGCTTACATGAAAATTTTAAAAAAAAAGTTTTCACAAATTCTTCATAAAAAATTAGCACTCTACTCTTGACAGTGCTAACAACAAGTGTTATATTACTGCTAGAACAAAAGAAGACCAAAAGGTTTTCACAGATTGTTCGAAAGGAGGCAGGTTTATGAATATCAGTAAATTTACCCAGAAGTCTCTGGAAGCCGTTCAAAATACGGAAAAGCTGGCGTATGAATATGGAAACCAGCAGATTGATCAGGAACATTTGCTGTACAGTCTTTTGACTGTGGAAGACAGCTTGATTTTTAAATTAATAACAAAGATGGGAATCTCGGGCGACCAGTTCCGTGATGAGGTGCAGCAGGCGATTGGAAAGCTGCCGAAGGTATCCGGCGGTCAGGTGTATTTCTCCAACGATGCCAACAAGGTGCTGGTGAACGCGGAGGACGAAGCCAAGGCGATGGGGGACGAGTATGTTTCCGTCGAGCACTTATTTCTGGCGATGTTAAAACAGCCGAATAAGGCGGTCAAGGAACTGTTCCGTCTCTACGGCATTACGAAAGAGAGCTTTTTGCAGGCGCTTTCGACCGTGCGCGGCAACCAGCGTGTCGTCAGCGATAATCCGGAGGCAACGTATGACACTTTAAATAAATACGGTTACGATCTGGTGGAACGTGCGAGAGATCAGAAGCTCGATCCGGTCATCGGCCGTGACAGTGAGATCCGTAACGTGGTTATGATTCTCTCCAGAAAGACGAAAAACAACCCGGTTCTGATTGGTGAACCTGGCGTCGGTAAGACAGCCGTTGTCGAAGGACTGGCACAGCGTATCGTGCGCGGCGATGTCCCGGAGGGCTTGAAGGACAAGAAATTGTTTGCCCTGGATATGGGAGCTCTGATGGCGGGCGCGAAGTACCGCGGCGAGTTCGAAGAGAGACTGAAAGCGGTGCTTGACGAGGTCAAGAAGAGCGAGGGACAGATTATTCTGTTTATCGATGAGCTGCATACGATCGTCGGCGCGGGCAAATCCGAGGGCGCGATGGATGCCGGGAATATGCTGAAGCCGATGCTGGCGAGAGGTGAACTGCACTGTATCGGTGCGACGACCCTGGATGAGTACCGTAAATATATCGAAAAAGACGCGGCTCTGGAACGTCGTTTCCAGCCGGTTCACGTTGATGAGCCGACCGTGGAAGATACGATTTCCATTCTGCGTGGTCTGAAAGAGAGATATGAGGTTTACCACGGAGTCAAGATTACCGACTCTGCGCTTGTATCGGCGGCAATCCTCTCGGATCGTTATATCACGGATCGTTTCCTTCCGGATAAGGCGATCGACCTGGTCGATGAAGCGTGCGCGATGATCAAGACCGAGATGGATTCAATGCCGGCGGAGCTGGATGAACTGTCGAGACGTATCATGCAGTTGCAGATTGAAGAGGCTGCGCTTAAGAAAGAGACTGACCACTTAAGTCAGGATCGTCTGGCAGAACTGCAGAAAGAACTGGCAGAACTCAAGAGCAGCTTTTCGACCCAGAAAGCCCAGTGGGAGAATGAAAAATCTTCCGTTGATAAGCTGTCCAAGCTGCGTGAAGAGATTGAACATGTAAATGGCGAGATTCAGGCAGCGCAGCAGGCGTATGACCTCAACAAAGCGGCTGAACTCCAGTACGGCAAGCTGCCGGAACTGCAGAAACAGTTGGAGGAAGAGGAAGAGAAAGTGAAAAATCAGGATCTCAGTCTGGTACATGAGAGTGTCACCGAGGATGAGATTGCCCGGATTATTTCGAAGTGGACCGGTATTCCGGTTGCCAAACTGACCGAGAGCGAGCGCAGCAAGACCCTGCATATGGACGAACTGCTGCATAAACGTGTCATCGGACAGGATGAGGGCGTTACCAAGGTAACGGAGGCGATTATCCGTTCCAAAGCGGGCATCAAGGATCCGACGAAACCAATCGGTTCGTTCCTGTTCCTAGGTCCGACCGGTGTCGGCAAGACAGAGCTTGCAAAAGCGCTGGCGGAGGCATTGTTTGACGATGAGAACAACATGGTTCGTATCGATATGAGTGAATACATGGAGAAACATTCCGTTTCCCGTCTGATCGGAGCGCCGCCAGGATATGTCGGATATGACGAGGGCGGTCAGCTGACCGAGGCAGTACGGCGCAAACCGTATTCCGTTGTCCTCTTCGATGAGGTTGAGAAAGCGCACCCGGATGTATTTAACGTCCTGCTGCAGGTTCTGGATGATGGACGTATCACGGATTCGACCGGCAAAACTGTCGATTTCAAGAATACGATCCTGATTATGACCTCCAACATCGGTTCCCAGTATCTGCTGGATGGCATCGATGAAAAGGGACAGATCAAGCCGGAGGCGGAAAGCTCCGTTATGCATGACTTGAGAGCGCACTTCCGTCCGGAGTTCCTGAACCGTCTGGATGAGATTATTCTCTTTAAGCCGCTGACGAAAGGCAACATCGGAGGCATCATTGAGCTTCTGATTGCAGATGTCAACAAACGTCTGGCGGATAAGGAGTTAAAGATTGCCCTGACGGACGAGGCAAAGGATTTCATCATTGAAAATGGCTACGATCCGGTTTACGGTGCAAGACCGCTGAAACGGTACCTGCAGAAGAACGTTGAGACACTGGCAGCGAAGCTGATTCTGGCGGACGGCGTCCGTGCGGGCGATACGATAGAGATCGGGCTTTCGGATGGCAAGCTGACGGCTTCGGCTGTCCATAGCGCGTAAGCGGAAAACGTCTTACGGCGGATTTATAACTATTATATAGAAGAAACAATAGGGCGCGGAGAAGTGCGAAAGAGCTTCCTCTGCGCTCTTTTTATGTATTTCTGAGATTTTCACAGTCTTGACATTGCCCGGCAACTTTACTAAAATGATTCCATAATGACCGGACTATATCATTTGTTCCGGAAGTCAGTCAGATGAGGAGAAGATGAGATGAAAATTGCGATTGGAAATGACCATTCGGCGGTAGAACTGAAGAACATTATTGTGGATTTCCTGAAAGAAAAAGGAATCGAAGTGTTAAATCTGGGTACAGACAGCAGCGAGAGCTGTGATTATCCAGTTTATGGAGAGAAGGTAGGTCGTGCAGTTGTTTCCGGCGAAGCCGATTTGGGTATCGCAATCTGCGGTACCGGTCTTGGTATTTCACTGGCAGCTAACAAGGTAAAAGGCGTGCGCGCCTGCGTATGCAGCGAGCCGTACACAGCGGTGATGTCCCGCCGCCACAACGATGCCAATGTACTTTGCTTCGGCGCCCGCGTGGTAGGAAGTGAGCTTGCGAAGATGATTGTTGACGAATGGATCAACGCAGAATTTGAGGGCGGACGCCATCAGAGACGCGTGGATATGATTATGGCGATTGAGGAGAAAGACTGATTCAGAGTCAGAGGTAACGGATGAAATCATAAGGCAGGCTGACAGCAGGATGCGGGATGCCTGTGAGAACAAAAAGAGGCAGCTGTAAAGAGATGGAGCAGCCGCGAAAAGAACAGGAGGAAGCAGGAAATGATCACAGAAGATATTCGCTACATCGGTGTAAACGACCATGACATTGACTTGTTTGAGGGGCAGTATCAGGTGCCAAATGGTATTTCATATAACTCATACGTGATTATGGATGAAAAGATCGCGATCATGGATACGGTAGACAAGCGCAAACAGACGGAATTTCTGGAAAATCTGGAAACTGCACTGGCTGGAAGAACCCCGGATTATCTGGTAATCAGCCACATGGAGCCGGATCATGCATCAAGTATCCAGGCAGTCGTAGAACGGTACCCGGAAATCACACTGGTAGGCAATGCGAAGACATTTCCGATGCTGAAACTGTACTTTGATCTTGATACCAGCCGTGCGCTGACGGTCAAGGAGGGCGATACCCTGAAACTGGGGCGCCATGAGCTGACGTTCGTCATGGCACCGATGGTACACTGGCCGGAGGTTATGGTAAGCTATGATTCCTGCGACAAGGTGCTGTTCAGCGCCGACGGTTTCGGCAAGTTCGGTGCGCTTGATGTGGATGAGGACTGGGACTGCGAGGCGAGACGCTATTATTTCAATATTGTAGGAAAATATGGAATGCAGGTGCAGACACTTCTTAAGAAAGTAGCCGGTCTTGAGATCCAGCTCATCTGCCCGCTGCATGGACCGGTTCTGAAAGAGACGATCGGTCATGTGCTTGAAAAATACCAGATTTGGAGCAGCTACGGCGTCGAGTCTGAGGGGGTATTTATCGCATATGCGTCCCTGCATGGCAATACCGAGGATGCGGCGAAGAAATGCAAGGAAATTCTTGAGAAAAAAGGATGCCCGAAGGTGGCAATCGCGGATCTGGCGCGCGGTGATATGGCGGAGGCGCTGGAAGATGCATTCCGGTATGGAAAAATTGTATTGGCAGCACCGTCCTATGACGCGGGTGTGATGCCGGTTATGGCAGATTTCCTGCACCACTTACAGAGCAAGAATTACCAGAAACGCACCGTTGCCCTGATTGAAAACGGTTCCTGGGCGCCGAGTGCAGCGCGCACGATGAAGGGAATGCTGGATGCGATGAAGGAGATCACGGTGGTTGAACCGGTCGTTACGGTTCGCGGGGCGCTCAAGGAGAGCGATATTCCGTCGCTGGAGCAGATGGCGGAAGCGCTGCTGGCATAAGAAGCGTCTGGTGACAGAATGAGCTTGTTTGCTTTTGTCAGATGGCGAAGTAAATGAGCAGAGAAATTCAAAAAATTGCGAAATAGTGAGCGTATTTAATGAGACTTGAAAAAGGCTTTTTTAAATAAAAAATCCGGAGAGACAAAAAATCCACTTGATGATTTTGTATGGATGACAGAAAAAGAATAGGAGAAACAGACATGGTAGATGAGGTAATGAAGTTCATTACAGAGGCAGACCCGGAAGTGGGAGAAGCCATTGAAGCAGAGGCAGCCCGTCAGAGAAGAAACCTGGAGCTGATCGCTTCGGAGAATATTGTATCGGAGCCGGTTATGATGGCGATGGGATCGGTATTAACCAACAAATATGCGGAGGGATATCCGGGAAAACGTTACTACGGCGGATGCCAGTGTGTCGATGTTGTAGAGTCCATCGCGATCGAGAGAGCGAAAAAACTGTTTGGCTGTGATTATGCAAACGTACAGCCGCATTCCGGCGCGCAGGCAAACATGGCGGTATTTATCGCAATGCTGAAACCGGGTGATACTGTTATGGGCATGAACCTGGATCACGGCGGACATCTGACACACGGAAGCCCTGTCAATTTCTCCGGTTTATATTTCAACATTGTGCCGTATGGTGTCGATGACAATGGCGTGATTGATTACGAAGAGGTAGAGCGCATTGCACTGGAAGCAAAACCGAAGCTGATCATTGCAGGTGCAAGTGCCTATGCAAGAGAGATTGATTTCAAACGTTTCCGTGAAATTGCAGACAAAGTAGGCGCATACCTGATGGTCGATATGGCTCATATCGCTGGTCTGGTAGCAGCCGGTCTTCACCAGAGCCCGATTCCGTATGCAGATGTTGTTACGACAACCACTCATAAGACACTGCGCGGACCGAGAGGCGGTCTGATTCTGGCAAATAAGGAAGCAGCTGAGAAGTTCAACTTCAACAAGGCGATTTTCCCGGGAACCCAGGGCGGTCCGTTAGAGCACATCATCGCTGGCAAGGCAGTCTGCTTCGGCGAGGCGCTGAAACCAGAATTTAAAGAGTATCAGCTTCAGGTAAAGAAGAATGCAGCAGCGCTGGCAGCCGCACTTCAGAAGCAGGGATTCAAGATTCTGACCGGCGGAACCGATAACCACCTGATGTTAGTCGATCTGCGCGGCATGGATATTTCCGGTAAAGAGCTGCAGAACCGCTGCGATGAAGTATACATTACCCTGAACAAAAACACCGTTCCGAACGACCCGAGAAGCCCGTTCGTTACCTCCGGTGTCCGCATTGGTACTCCGGCTGTTACCACCCGTGGACTCAAAGAAGAAGACATGGAAGTCATCGCAGAGTGCATCTGGCTGGCAGCTACCGACTTCGAGAACAAGGCAGATTACATCCGTGCGGAAGTGACGAAGCTGTGTGAGAAGTATCCGTTATATAAATAAGTAGAGAAGAATACGGAGCGAAAAATTTGCCAGTCTATAGATTCAGAAAAATGCTGGAAAATTAATGCACAAATAACAATAAGAAAAAGGCTGTATTACCTGCCGCATGGAAGCGCGCGGTGGGTGATACAGCCTTTTTTATTTCAACCATTTTTCCTAGAAATTAAGTTTTTGTCCAATTCCTTTTTCCAACGCTTTTTCATAGATAAGCTGTGCTGTCCGCACATCAAAAAGTCCCATGCCGACGGATTTAAAGCAGCGGGTTTCATTCTGCTCATGCGGATGTCCCTGCTTGGTATCTTCGATCAGATCCTCGATAAAGTGGACGCGCTCCTGTGTCAGAACGCCCTTTTCCAGCGGAATTTTCAGA
>OLSG01003800.1_pt1 | contig 10273 bp, 5 predicted proteins | sample 1673041 | NCBI WGS metagenome assembly OLSG01 (sample SAMEA3136749, study PRJEB25190) | human gut metagenome | reverse complement strand
CGGTGGCAAGCAGCGCCATCAAGCACACCATCCACGGCGATGCCAACATCACCGATGATGTCAGCTCCATCCGCAACCTGATGAACATGAACTACGACATCAAGCGGTAAGCTTTCCGCTCTCAACCCGTTCCCAGATTTTCCCCGGGGACGGGTTCTTTTTTTATTGCCCGCGATGCTGGAAAAGCCTTTTCTTGTACATTCCTCCAAACTTTTTTGTGAGTTCCTACAATTCCATTGACAGAGAATTCCATGCATGGTATTCTTCAAATTGGTATTATTACCTTTTTTTTGCCATACATTCTATGTCGTTTTTCTGCGGCACTCATCCATGAAAGCGAGGAAATCCATGAAAAAACGGTTTGTCAGTCTATTAGTGGCACTCAGCATAACGTTAACATTCCTACCCATCGGAGCAGTAGCAGCGGCTCCGATTAAGATAGGCAACCTCAAATATACAGTTAACGCCGATGGAAAATCGGTTACAGTTTCCGGTACATCAAGAAACCCTAAACAACTTACCATTGAGAGCTCAATTTCAGATGGTAATGGTAATTCATATACTGTAACCAAAATTGGAATGGGGGCTTTTAATAATGTACGTAACACGCTTACGGAAGTTACATTGCCTCCTACGTTGGACGAAATTGAAGACAGTGCATTCTTTAAATGTTCCAGTCTAACTGAGATTACAATCCCTGAAGGTGTTACAAAAATTGGCACAAATGCTTTTTATGGTTGTTCTCAGTTAACAAGCATTACGATTCCGAGTACCATCAAAAATATGGATACGGCTTTTCCAAGCAATCCCAAGTTATCTCAAGTCACCTTAACAAATGGCATTTACAGAATCAGTAGTAGCGCTTTTAAGGATTGTACAGGGTTAACAGAAATAAAGGTACCTACAAGTGTGTATGAAATCTGCTCAGACGCGTTTAATGGATGCACAGGTCTTACAAGCGTGACCCTTGAAAAGGGTATTAACATTATAAATAGAAACGCATTCAAAGATTGCACAAAACTAAATGATGTAAAATATAATGGACATAAAACAGATTGGGAAAACGTCAGAGTTAATATCGCAGGCAATGATACACTAACCAGCAAAGTTCAGTATCTGTGTGATATCAACTTTGATTTGAACGGTGGCACTATAAATGGTAGTAGCACTATGGCCACGCAGACTGTTTACAGCAACGAGAAGCTAGGGACTGCAAAATGCTACCCGAATGACCAGCCGTTTGTAGTTCCCACCGACCCTGTAAGAGAAGGTTATACATTTCTTGGCTGGTATACACAGGCAGAAGGCGGCACAAAATATACATTTACAGAAGCCGTCAGCAGCAACATCATCTTGTATGCCCATTGGAACGCACATAGCCATACTGTAACACTGGAGAACGACGAAAACAAGGAAACGAACTCGTACGACTATGGTTCGTCCGTTTCTGTTCCTACACCCACAAAGAAAACCGGCTATAACTTTAATCATTGGGAAGTTACCGTTCCTGATGGAGAAACCGCCCCATCCTTGAACGGCCCAGATGAGAACGGCAATTATAGTTTCTCCATGCCGGACTATGATATAACCTTGACTGCAAAATGGACACAAAAAGATGTGATCGACCCGGATGTTGACCTCAAGTTTGACGCGGTAACCGGAGAAGTGACATCGAACAATACTCAAGTCAATGCTGATGATATCATCAATAGGAAGTTTTATGATGATAAGGGAAATGAAGTTCCCGGTGAGAAATTGAATGACCGCGGGCTCCCTACGGAACCGGGCGATTATATCGTCAAAGTTGATGTCAAAGAGACCGAAAATACCGCTCCCGCGAATCAAATCACTGGCAATCAGATTAAGTGGAGTTACAAGGTTCCCCAGAAAGAAGAAAAGGTCACCTACACTCTATCCCTTCTTGGCGGTATTGCAAAAGTAAACGGCAAGGATGCTACTATCAATGACAATGGTGACATTACCATTGAAAAAGGTGCAACAGTGGAAGTAACCTTTGATAAGAGCATTCTTTCCGATGCTCAGACTTTTGACCAGTGGACAATTAAGCCTGCCAGCGTGCTGAACGCTGTTGATCCCAAGGCTGAAACCATTACCTTTACCATGCCGGGTGAAAATGTTATTATCGAAGCCATGACAAAGGATGCAAGCATTGAGGAAGAGCCCAACATTCTGGGCACTACCCTCATCATTGGTACTGCCGCCGCGGGTACCGCGGTGCTGGCCTACCAGACCTATCAGTTGGGTACTGAGTTCTATCTGATTTGCGCCCTGCCAACCGGTACAGCTATTCCAACAAACCGAGGTGAGCTGGCTGAACTGGTGTGGAACAATGCAGGAAAGCCTGAACCCGCCGCCGTGCTGAACGCCAATGCCACTGAGACTGACAAGGCCATTACATGGGCCGTGGAGAACGACCTGCTCAAGGCCGCGAAGAACAACGGCGAAACCTATGAAGCAACTGATCCTGTAAGCCGCACAGAGGTTATCAAAGCATGGAATCAGGTGCAGGCGTTCAAAAAGTAATTCGTACCGTAACGAGAAGAACAAATAACACCGCAAACCCAATACTCTAAAGAGAACCCCCCTGCCGGTGATCTCCCGGCAGGGGGGTTCTCTATGCTTTAAGAAGCAACTACTTTATTGCCGCTTCATCTTTTTTAAGAAAGGATCATACGGTCGTTGGCGAACTCGCCGCCGGACGCGATCTGGAACTTGGCCAGCAGGTCGGAGACGTGCAGGTTCCTCTTCTCTTCCCCGGAGACATCATAGATGATGTGGCCCTCGTGCATCATGATCAGGCGGTTGCCATACTTGATGGCATCCTTCATGTTGTGGGTGATCATCATGGTGGTCAGATGGTTTTCCTCCACGATCTTAGCGGAGAGGGTCAGCACCTTGAGCGCGGTCTTGGGGTCCAGTGCTGCCGTGTGCTCGTCCAGCAGCAGGAGCTTCGGCTTATTCATGGTAGCCATGAGCAGGGTCAGCGCCTGTCGCTGACCGCCGGAAAGCAGGCCCACACGGGCGGTCAGCCGGTCCTCCAGGCCCAGGTCCAGCGTCTTGAGCAGCTCACGGTACTGTTCCCGCTCGGCCTTGGTGATGCCGATGCGCAGGGTGCGCCGCTTGCCGCGCCGGGCAGCCAGCGCCAGGTTCTCTTCGATCTGCATCGTGGCGGCGGTGCCGGTCATGGGGTCCTGGAACACGCGTCCGATGTAGGCAGCGCGCTGATGCTCGCTCAGGCGGGTGACGTCTACGCCGTCAATGAGGATCTTGCCCTCGTCCACCGGCCACACACCGGCCACAGCGTTCAGCATCGTGGACTTGCCCGCGCCGTTGCCGCCGATAACCGTGACAAAGTCACCTTCGTTCAGCTTCAGGTTCAGGCCATTCAGCGCCGTTTTCTGGTTGACCGTGCCTGCGTTAAAGGTTTTGGAAACATTCTGGATCTCAAGCATTTTTTGCATCCTCCTTCTGTGCCTTTTTGACCGGCTTCGAGAAGTATTTGCTCTTCCAGTACGGCACGGCCAGGAACACGGCCACCACAGAAGCGCTGAGCAGCTTGAGCAGGTTTGCGTCAAAGCCAAGGGTCAGCACCAACTGGATAACAACATAGTAGATGATGGCACCGATGGAGACCGACACCAGCTTGAGGGCAAAGTTGTGGAAAATGCGGCCAAATACGGCTTCGCCAATGATGACGGCGGCCAGACCGATGACGATGGCACCGCGGCCCATGCCCACATCCGCAAAGCCCTGATACTGGCTCAGCAGAGCACCGGACAGGGCCACCAGTGCGTTGGACACGGCCAGACCCAGCACGATGTTGAAGTTGGTGTTGATGCCCTGTGCACGGGACATGGCGGGGTTGGAACCGGTGGCACGGATGCCGCAGCCCAGCTCGGTGCCGAAGAACCAGTACAGCACGCCGATGACCACCGCCGTGACCAGAATGATCATAATGATGGGGTTGTGCAGGGCAAATTCCTTGACCCAGCGCAGGGAGATGAGCAGGCCGTACTTGTCCACGTTGATGGACTGGTTGGCCTTGCCCATGATCTTCAGGTTGATGGAGTAGAGGGCCAGCTGAGTCAGGATGCCGGACAGGATGGCCGGGATGCCCATAAAGGTGTGGAGCAGGCCGGTGACAAGGCCGGTGGCCAGACCGGCCAGCACCGCCACCAGCAGTGCCAGCCAGACGTTCATGCCGGAAAGCAGGCACATGACGCACACGGCGCCGCCGGTGCCGAAAGAGCCGTCCACGGTCAGGTCGGCCACGTCCAGAATGCGGTAGGTCAGGTATACGCCAATGGCCATGATGCCCCAGATCAGGCCCTGCGCACAGGCACCCGGCAGAGCACCCGGCAGGTTGGCAAGTCTTGCAATGATCTCCAAAACAATTTCCTCCTAAACGTTACACTTTTTTATCTCCCGTTTTGATACGGGAAAGCGGAGAAGAGTAAAAATATGCTCTTCTCCGCTATTTTCGTTTTGGTTCCCGCTGTTGTCAGGCCTCGATCTCCTCGTAGCCTTCCGGCACGGTCAGGCCCAGATCATCGCAGATGGCCTTGTTGTACTTCTTGGTCACGTCGGTGTACTCGATGGGCATGGTGGAGATATCGCTCTCGCCGTTCAGGATCTTGACGGCCATCTCACCGGTGGTGTAGCCCAGATCATAGTAGCTGATGGACAGGGTGGCCACGCCGCAGCCGGAGCAGATGCCTTCTTCACCGGCGAACACGGGCTTCTTGGCCGGGCGGCAGATGCCGTCCACGATGCCGGTGTTGGCCGCCACGGTGTTGTCAGTGGGCACATACAGGGCATCGTTCTCATCGGCCGCTTTCTGGCACACAGAGGACAGATCATTAGAATCCGAGAAAGCGTACTGGGTAGCGGTCACACCCTTGGCCTCCAGGTACTTCTGCACTTCATCTACCTGATACTGGCTGTTTGCCTCGGCAGAGCAGTAGAGCAGGCCCACCTTGGTGGCCTCGGGCAGCCACTCGGTGATCATATCCGCCTGCTGATCCAGCGGAGCCAGATCAGAGGTGCCGGAGACATTGCCGCCCACGGTGCCATCGAAATCGGTCAGGCCCAGAGCAACACCGTACTCGGTGACAGAGGTGCCCAGAATGGGGATGCTGTCGGTGGCAGCCTGTGCGGCCTGCAGGGCGGGGGTAGCGTTTGCCATGATCAGGTCAACGCCTGCGGAAACAAAGCCGTTGGCGATGGTGGCGCAGGTTGCGGAATCGTTCTGGGCGTTCTGGAAGTCGAAGGTGACATTCTCGCCGAACTGTGCGGTCAGAGCATCCTCAAAGCCCTGGGTGGCAGCATCCAGAGCGGCGTGCTCCACCAGCTGGCAGATGCCAACGGTATACTTCTGGCCATCAGCCGCTGCGGAAGAAGCCGCAGCAGAGGAAGCAGTGGAAGAAGCAGCCGTGGAGCTGGAGGAACCGCCGCAGGCAGTCAGGGCAGCAGCTGCGCCGCAGACAGCGGCGGCAGACAGGAACGAACGACGAGAAATTTTACGCATGATATTACTCCCTCAATTCTACTTTCGCGGCAGCAGGACACCGCATGAAAGCCAGTATTCAAGCGGCCTGTCGCATCGCGCTGCCGCTTTACACTCGTGAAGTATATCACACTTTCCGCTCTAAAACAACCGGGAAACAGCCCGAATTATCAATCAAAGTAATTTTATCTATCCCTTTTTTCGATTGTTCTGTGCCGCATCTGCATTCCTTCGAGCTTTTTCAGCTCACCGTCCAGCCAGAGCAGATTTTCTTCCAGCTGGGGGCGGTACTCTTTTGCAAAGTCGTACCGGTAATACAGCGCCTGCCACAGCTTTTCCTGCATCCGCCGGGCAAACACCGGCTCAAACAGAGCCTCCAGCCGCTCCACGGTATCCTCCAACTCCATGCACACCTGCGCCCAGCGCACATCGGTGACCTCCCGGGCGGGCACATCGTAACGGGCCAGATAATCCCCCACCCTTGCCGCAATGACCTGCCCGCCGCACTGGGTGGGCTGCAAAAAGTAGGATACCTGACCGTCCTTCGTGATCTCCTGCGCCAGCGGGTAAAGGGCGCAGACCAGCGGCTCGGCATCGTGGATGGCACAGTGGTTCCCGGTGAGGAAGGGGCAGTTGCCGCGCTCCTCCTTCAGCGGGGCCAGCCGCAGCACCGGCAGGCGGCTGACCCGCCCGATGCTCCCCCGGCAGAACGCCCGGGCCACGGTGCGGGGCGGCAGGCGCAGGCGGGCCGCAATGCGCCACAGGTCAAAGCCCGACAGCACGATATCCTCCCGCCCCCGGCAGCAGCCGCCGCAGCCCGCGCAGGCAAACGAAAACGCCTCGTCCCGGGCAAGCAGGGGCGCGGTGCGGGTAAAATCGGTGCGGCCGCAGAGATCGACCTGTGAATCCTTGAGCATGATAGTTCTCCTGTTCTGTGAATGGTTTTGTTCCATTGTACCACAAAGCCGGGCACAGAAAAAGGGAGCGCATCCGCTCCCCTGTTCAGGACCCCCGGCTCACACGGCGGTAGACCGTTACGGCATCCTCGATGTGGTAGGGCGCGGTGCTGTGGTCACCCCCTGCCCCGGCCGTGACCAGAATGTATTCCCTGCCCTTCACCTCGGCCAGACTGGCAAGGCAGAGCCCTGCCTTCCCGGTGTAACCGGTCTTACCGCCCAGGATCCGGCCACTGTGCAGCTCCGTGCCGTCCAGCTGGCTCAGCAGGGTGCTGTGCATCGTGAACCCCTGCGGGTGGCAGTTGGTGGCCGGAACGGTATACCGCTCCGTGGTAAACAGCTTGCGGAAGGTCTCGTTCTGCAGGGCTGCTTCTGTCAGCCGGGCCATATCCCGCACGGTGGAAACATGTTCTGGGTCGTGCAGACCGGTGGGGTTGCAGAAATGTGTGGCGGTCATCCCCAGCTCTGCCGCTTTCTGGTTCATCCGGGCCACAAAGGCTTCCTCGCTGCCGCTCACCTCCCGGGCCAGCGCTTCGCAGCACTCGGCCCCCGAGGGCAGCATGGCACCGTACAGCAGATCCCGCACCGTGGCCGTTTCCCCGGGCTGAAACCCCGCCAGCGAGGCATTCTGGGCCTGCAGAGCCGGAAAGATCTCCTCGGGCAGGGTCACGGGCGTGTCGATGTCCGGGTTTGCTTCTATGGCCAGCAACGCCGTCATCATCTTGGTCATGGAAGCCGGATAGATTGTGCTGTCGGCATCCTTTTCGGCCAGCACCTCTCCGCTGTCGGCCTGCAGTAAAATGGCATGGGGACTGTTCAGCCCATCCAGCGTGATCCGCCGGGGCCACAGCAGCAGAAGCAGGGTCGCCAGCACCAGCAGCCAGAACAGCCGCCGGAAGGCTCTGCGCCGGTGCTTCCGGCGGTGCGGTGAAGTTTTCATTCTCGTTCTCATCCCTTTTTGCAAAATCAAAAGCGCTTTCATCCCCTAATACGGGACGAGAGCGCCTTTTTCTGCAAAAAGTGGGGCCGCCCCACAAAAATTTGTGCAGCGGCCCCAAGCCAGTTTAATATTTTACCTTTTTACGTCATCTACAAGAACGTGTTCAGTGCTGTGCCTTATGGAACATGCTCTTGCGCTTACGCTCCAGCAGATAACCGGCAGCCAGCAGGACACCGCCTGCACGCACCAGAACATCTGCCATCCAGTTGGTGGTACCGGTCTGGATCAGCTTGCCGCTCTCCGGGCGGGCATCCTGTACCGGCGGGTTCACTGGGGTCTCCGGGGCGGGCGTGGTCTTAGCGACTGCCTGCTCCACAGCGGGAGTGGTGGGCCGTGCATCCTGCACTGCCGGGGTAGTCGGCGTAGTGGGAGCCGGAGGAGTCGGATCGGAATCCTCCGGCGTTTCCGGTTTCGGGTTCGTGGGGATCACAGGGTCGGTCACTTCCCGCAGAGCGCCGTAAATGGTCACGGTGTACCGTGCGGAGTCGGTGCCGTCGATGGTTTCTCCGGTGACCTTCACGTTGGAATCCGGGCCAAAGGCATCCAGCACGCCCGCTGCTGCGGTGGTGTTGGGGTTGTTCTGGCTCTCATAGCCCCAGACGATGGTATAGGTCTTGCCCTCATACTCGTACTCGGTGCCATAGACCATGTCATAAGCGCTGGGAGCACCCTCTGCCTGCTTTTCGTAGTTGCCCCAGATGAGCTTGGTGTTGCCCTCTGCATCGGTGGTCTTGGTGAAGTTCAGGCTCTTACCGTTCACCACCATATCCCGCAGAATAACGACCTGATCGCCATTCTCAGCGGTCTGGTAGGCAGTGTCGAAATTGTATCCGGCCTGCTTCAGCTCTTCCAGCGCCTTGCCGATGATCTCCGGGTCGTGGGAACCGTCCACATCCAGCATATAGTTCAGTGCGGCGGCGGGCACCCATACGGAGAGATACTGCTTCCCGGTCTCCTTGTTCAGGTCAGAGAGGTAGGTGTAGGTCTGGCCTTTATAGGAAAGGGCATCGAAGTTTGCGTGGGCATCATCCTTGGTCAGCAGGAAATTGGTCAGCTTGTCGCCCTGCTCGTTCACCGGCCACAGGGTGTTGTCGGCGCTGTAATCATAGGTCAGCGTGCCGCCGGTAACGATGAGCTTCTGGCCCTTGTCATTCTTAGTGCCAACGATAGAATTCACATCCACATGGGAGCCGTTCTTGATGGTAGTGGTGGAGTTGGTGCCCAGAGAATAGATACTACCTTTGAGGAAATCACCCTCAGTGATAAGGGTGCCGTTGTCCATGGTAAGAGTTGCACCGTTACCGAGAACAATAGCACTTGCACCTGTTGTAGCCTGCGAAAGGTGCAACTTGCTATTTTGATCAACCAGAATACTGCTTGGATTCTTGCTTAGGTTAACACGCAGAGCATGAGCATAACCCTTCATTTGCAGATTATATTCGCTCTCTCCGGTAACATGCAGTTTGGTCGCACCACTCTGACCGCCGACAAACGACATGCCGACAGCGCCTATAGAGGTAACCTTGCTCTTGCCGCTGATTTCTACTTCATCAAAACCAGCGTAGATGCCTGTGGGAGCTTCCAATTTGACCTCGCTCTTGTTGGTAACGGTCAGTTTTCCCTTTCCGTTACTCTCGGGGCCGTAGATGGCAGTACCATTCTGAGCACTGACGCTTCCGGTGGAGTTGTCAAATGTGATGTTGGTGCCGCCTTCAGGAGCAACGGAGATACCCATGCCATTGCCGCTGATATTCACCTCGGAATTATCGAAGGTGATGTCCCCGGCACCGCCCTCATAGTCGATGCCACGGCCATTGCTGTCGATGTTCAGCGTGCTGTCCTCTACGGTCAGGCTGGAACCGGTTCCGCCATAGATTGCTGAGCTCTGTGTTCCCTTGATCTCCAGTGTGCTGTCACCTGTTACCGTGATGTCATCGGTACTGTCAATGCCATAACCATTGTTGCCGTAGACTAAGCCTTCCTGATCATTATCGATTTTATAAGCACCGCTGCCCACCGTGTCAATGGTCAGGCTGGACTTGTCCTCTACGGTCAAATCGCCCCGCTGTACGATACCGCGTCCACCCTGCGTACTGGAACCTGCTTCTGTGTGCTTGATATCCACATCGGCATTGTCCGTCAAGATCACATCAGAATCGTTAGAGATCACCATTCCGGTAGAAGTATGATCAATGTTCAGAGAACCTTGGTCGCTGGTCACGTCACCCTTGATGGTCAGGGACGCACCCTCGCCACTGCTGTCATCACCTGCGTTTTCGCCGCCCACGCGGATGCCTTCCACATTGCGGTTGGGGCTGGGGTTACCGTCTGCTTCCTTGGCGGCTTCCTCCAAAGCTTTCTCGCCATCAATGGTGTTTTCGCGCTTTAATGTAACGTCCACCTTGGAGTTATCCCGTACAACAATGCCTGCGGTGTTATCTTTTTCGGTCAGATTGATTTCGGTATGATCCAGCGTCAGGTCAACGTTGGTTTTTTTGTTCTCATCATCATCTTTCAGATTCACACCGATATCAATGCCGTTGCCGCCGGTGGTCAGGTTGGAATCCTTGACTGTCAGGTCAACATCTGCACCCTCGCCCACCTTGATGATGGTTTTTTTATCCTCTGTGTTTCCGGTATCCGTGGCTACTTCAGTCGGGGTGCTGGTATCTACATTCACGCCCTCAACCACGATTTTCACATCGTTGCCTTCGGTGCCATCAGTCTTTTCCGTCTTTTTGACATCTTCCATAACGGTGATGGTGTTTTCAGTTGTGGTCTCAGACGTGG
>OLSG01003793.1_pt1 | contig 10291 bp, 6 predicted proteins | sample 1673041 | NCBI WGS metagenome assembly OLSG01 (sample SAMEA3136749, study PRJEB25190) | human gut metagenome | reverse complement strand
ATCCGGGTTCATGATTGTGAGCATAGCTGCTCTGTCAAGTGTTCCACCCGGTTTGAACTTTACGCCGCCCTTAGTATCCGGCACCTGTTTTACACAAACAACGATTTTCACTGTATTTCACTCCTTAATTATTCGTTTATTTTCCGGTTTTTTTCGTGCTGTCAGATCTTATTTTAACAGAGCGCTGGAGATTACCATTCTCTGAACTTCGCTGGTACCCTCATAGATCTCTGTGATCTTCGCATCGCGCATTATGCGCTCTACGTCGTACTCTCTGATGTAGCCATAACCACCGTGGAGCTGGACAGCCTTGGTTGTTACTTCCATAGCAACCTCTGCTGCATACAGTTTTGCCATAGCTGCTTCAACAGAATATGTCTTCTGTGTTGCCTTTGCAACGGCTGCGCGGTATACCATGTACTGTGCGGCCTGTACCTTTGTCGCCATATCAGCAAGCTGGAACTGTGTATTCTGGAACTGACCGATCGCGCGGCCGAACTGCTTTCTTTCCTTTACATACTCGATGGTTCTCTCCAGAGCGCCCTCTGCAAGGCCAAGAGCCTGGGCAGCAATACCGATACGTCCGCCGTCAAGAGTATGCATGGCGATCTTGAAGCCCTCGCCCTGCTTTCCTAACATGTTTTCCTTCGGAATGCGGCAGTCTGTAAAGATCAGCTCGTATGTAGCGGATCCTCTGATACCCATCTTCTTCTCTTTTGTACCGAAGCTGAAGCCCGGAGTTCCTTTTTCCACCAGGAATGCGGAGATCTCCTTCTGCATTCTGCCTCTCTTCTCAACCATGCCTGTAACGGCGATGATCACATAAACGTCAGCCTCTTTACCGTTTGTGATAAAGATCTTGGAGCCGTTTAATACCCACTCGTCGCCGTCTAATACAGCCTTGGTCTGCTGACCCTGAGCATCTGTACCAGCACCCGGCTCAGTAAGACCGAAAGCACCAAGCTTCTCGCCCTTAGCAAGCGGAACCAGGTATTTCTGTTTCTGCTCTTCAGTACCGAAGGTCTGGATCGGATCGCAGCACAGAGATGTGTGTGCAGATACGATAACGCCGGTAGTACCACAAACTTTGGAAAGCTCCTCAACGCACATAGCGTATGTTAACGGATCACAGCCCTGTCCACCATACTCCTTCGGAACCGGGATGCCCATGAAGCCAAGCTTCTGCATCTTTTTAACGGTTTCCTCCGGGAAGTGCTCTGTCTCGTCAACTTCCTGTGCCAAAGGTTTTACTTCGTTCTCGGCGAAGTCATGGAATAACTTTCTCGCCATTTCATGCTCTTTACTTAATGTAAAATCCATGTGTCTATTCCTCCATCATTTTCTTATATACGCTTAAGAGGCGGCTTTAAGCGCCGCCCCGTTGCGGTTCTTAAAAATCTGGTACTCTATTATGTTTTCATCTGGTCAAGAAGCCAGACTTATGTACATATTAGTTGTACTTGTAGAAGCCTTCGCCAGACTTACGGCCAAGCTTGCCGCCGCGAACCATCTTTCTAAGAAGCGGCTGCGGACGGTACTTCGGGTCACCAGTCTCAGACTGAAGTACTTCCATGATAGCCAGAACAACGTCCAGACCTACCAGGTCGCCCAGTTCAAGCGGTCCCATCGGATGGTTAGCACCCAGCTTCATAGCGGTATCGATACCCTCTACAGAAGCCTCGCCCTCAGCGTAGATACCGATAGCTTCGTTGATCATCGGGATGAGGATACGGTTTACTACGAAACCAGCGCCCTCTTCTACCTGTACCGGGATCTTGCCGATCTCTTCAGAGATCTTCTTAACTTTGTCAACAATCTCTGCCGGAGTGTTTAAGCCTGCGATAACCTCAACCAGCTTCATAACCGGAGCCGGGTTGAAGAAGTGCATACCGATAACCGGGCGGTCAAGACCTGCACCGATCTCAGTAATGGACAGAGAAGATGTGTTGGTAGCGAATACGCAGTCTGCCTTGCAGATAGCGGCCAGCTCTTTGAAGGTCTGTTTTTTGATCTCCATGTTCTCGATTGCTGCCTCAACTACGAGATCGCAGTCACTGCAGATAGTCTTAACGCCGGTATGGATTCTGGCAAGGATCTTGTCTGCATCCTCTTTTGCCATCTTTCCTTTTGCTACTCTCTTCTCAAAGTTCTTGGAAATTTTCAGTTTGCCGTTGGAAGCAAACTCTTCGTTAATATCACACAGGCATACTTCATATCCATCTACCTGGGCAAATGCCTGAGCGATTCCGGAACCCATGGTTCCTGCACCAATAATACCAACTTTCATGACAAATCCTCCTGAAATTATACAACTATAATTTAACTAACTATCTATTGTTAAACTGCTCCACTTTCCGTTTCTCAAGGAATGCTTGCATACCGTTCTTCTGATCTTCTGTCTCGAAGCATCCGCCAAACAGTTTTTCCTCGATCACGATAGCCTGATCCATATCAGTCTGAAGTCCGTCGTTCATCGCCTTCTTGCTGTTTCTGACAGCGATCGGAGCCATCTTTGCGATAGCGCCTGCCAGCTTCTTCGCAGCCGGCATCAGCTCTTCCTGTGTATAAACAGCATTTACAAGTCCGACACGGTATGCCTCGTCCGCTTTGATGTTGCGGGACGCAAATACCATCTCTTTTGCCTTGCCCGGTCCGATGAGACGTGCGAGTCTCTGTGTACCGCCGAAGCCTGGTGTGATACCAAGACCTACTTCAGGCTGTCCGAATAATGCATTGTCCGAGCAGATACGGATATCACAGCTCATGGCAAGCTCATTGCCGCCGCCGAGTGCGAAACCGTTTACTGCCGCGATAACCGGAACCGGGAAAGTTTCGATCTTGCGGAAAATATCGTTGCCGAATTTACCGAAGTGCTCGCCCTGCTCCTTGGTCATCACGCTCATAGCAGCGATGTCAGCACCGGCTACGAAAGATTTCTCTCCTGCGCCGGTCAGGATAATTGCACGAATTTCGGAAAGGTCTACTGCATCAAATGCAGCTTCAATATCCTTCAGCACATCCTCGTTTAACGCGTTCAGTGCCTTCGGACGATTAATAGTTATGACTGCGACGTGTCCGTCTACCTCATAGTCTACAAATCCCACTTCCAGTTCCTCCTAAAAAGCTCTTGAATTGAAATACGTAAAACCAGAAACAGCCGGAGCGCCGGGGATAAGCCCCGACGACTCCGGTTCTGCGTCAGAAATTAGTCTCTCTCAACGATCGTTGCGCAGCCCATGCCGCCACCGATACACAGAGTAGCCAGACCCTTCTTAGCGTCACGTTTCTGCATCTCGTATAACAGAGTTGTCAGGATACGGCAGCCAGATGCTCCTACCGGATGTCCGATAGCGATTGCACCGCCGTTTACGTTCAGGATGTCTTTGTTGAAGCCAAGGTCACGAGCTACAGCGATAGACTGAGCTGCGAATGCCTCGTTTGCCTCGATCAGGTCGAAGTCTTCTACCTTCCAGCCTGTCTTCTTCAGAACTTTCTTGGTAGCTGCAACCGGTCCAATACCCATGATGCTCGGATCTACACCGCCCAGAGCGCCTGCTACCCATGTAGCCATCGGTTTGATACCCAGTTCTTTTGCTTTCTCTTCGCTCATAACAACTACAGCTGCTGCACCATCGTTGATGGAGGAAGCGTTACCAGCTGTTACACGTCCGTCTTTCTTGAATGCCGGACGAAGCTTGCCAAGAATCTCTACAGTGGAACCCGGACGCGGACCCTCATCGGTATCTACGATAACAGTCTCTTTTTTCTTCTTAACTTCGATCGGAACGATCTCGTCTTTGAAACGTCCAGCCTCGATAGCTGCGCAAGCCTTCTGCTGGCTAGCTGCTGCAAACTCATCGAGTTCTTCTCTTGTGATACCCCACTGATCGCAGATGTTCTCAGCGGTGATACCCATGTGGTAATCGTTGAATGCATCCCACAGAGCGTCATTTACCATGGTGTCGATCATGGTCGCATTGTTCATACGGTATCCGTAACGAGCCTTCATCAGAGCATACGGAGCTGCGGACATGTTCTCTGCACCACCAGCTACTACGATGTCAGCATCGCCTGCAAGGATCATATCTGCTGCTGCGTTTACAGCATTCAGACCAGAACCGCAAACCACGTTCAGGGTAACTGCCGGAACTTCTACCGGAAGACCAGCTTTCAGAGACATCTGACGTGCTACGTTCTGACCAAGGCCAGCCTGGATAACACATCCCATGTATACGTGATCAACCTGCTCCGGAGCAACGCCTGCTCTCTTCAGAGCCTCCTTGATAACTACGGCACCCATCTCAGCTGCTGGAACAGTACTGAGCTGGCCACCCATAGAACCTACTGCGGTACGGCATGCACTTGCAATTACGACTTTCTTAGACATTGAAAAAATCCTCCTTGAAAATGATCCACCACGTAAATAACACAACTGCAGTAAATAGTAAAATAGTGATAAATATGATAGTGTATTTGTATCTTAACACCCCACGCGGCTCCTGTCAAATAATTATCAATGGATTTATAAAGATTTAAGATTCTCATTTTTCCGCGTACAATCCACTTATTTCTACATCGTTCTGATCGCCTTTAGGCGGAATGCACAATTTTTTTCTTCCGTTTTCTCAATAAAAGTGGTCTTCTCTGGCATTATAACCAACGTGGTATTTTGTTTGTGAATTAATAGACAAAGTCATTCTTCTTCTATTTACATACACTTATATCTGTAATTCATAAATATGAATATGTCGTCATTTTCCCCTATTTTGTCCTCCGCCTCTTTCGTTGACAAGGGGTAGTGGAGATGATACACTGATAAACAACGGGGGATGTCCGAATCACGCATTTGTACGGACTTCTTCATATTATTAAAAAGGACAAGGTGAATAAGTATGGATTACAAGAAACTGTATGCAGAAAAGCTGGTTTCCGCTGAAAAAGCTGCTTCCGTCGTTAAATCTGGCGACTGGGTTGACTATGGCTGGACCACCGGCACTCCGGTAGCAGTCGATGCTGCTATCGCAAAACGTCTTCCGGAACTGGAGAATGTAAACTTCCGCGGCGGTATCCTGATGTGGGTACCGGAGATCTTCAAGATCGAAAACCCGGCAGCTCATATGACCTGGAACTCCTGGCACATGAGCGGTATCGAGAGAAAGGCAATCGCACAGGGATTCAGCTTCTATGCTCCGATCCGTTATTCCGAGCTTCCGAGATACTATCGTGAGTCCGCAACCAAACCGGATGTAGCTGTATTCCAGGTCGCTCCGATGGACGAGCACGGTTATTTCAACTTCGGACCAAATGCTTCCCATATGGCAGCCTGCTGCGAGACTTCCAAGGTTGTCATCGTAGAGGTCAATGAAAATATGCCAGTCTGCCTCGGCGGATTTGAGAACGGCGTTCATATCTCCAACGTAGACATGATCGTAGAGGGCAGCAACCCGACCATCGCAGAGATGGGAGGCGGCGCAGCAGCGACTGATGTCGATGAAGCAGTTGCAAAACTGATCGTAGACGAGATCCCGGATGGTGCCTGCTTACAGTTAGGTATCGGCGGTATGCCGAACGCAGTTGGTTCCCTGATTGCGAAATCTGACTTAAAGGATCTGGGTGTTCACACCGAGATGTACGTTGACGCATTCGTTGATATTGCCGCAGCCGGCAAGATCACAGGCGCTCACAAAGCACTGGACAAAGGCCGTCAGGTATACGCATTCGGCGCTGGTACCAAGAAACTGTATGACTACTTAAACAACAACCCGGCCTGCATGAGTGCTCCGGTTGATTACACCAACGACGTCCGCACCATCGCAGCCCTGGACAACTTCATGTCCATCAACAACGCGGTTGACCTCGACCTCTTCGGTCAGGTAAATGCAGAGTCCGCAGGAATCAAGCACATCAGCGGTGCAGGCGGACAGCTTGACTTCGTTCTGGGCGCTTACCTGTCCAAGGGCGGAAAGAGCTTCATCTGCTGCTCCTCCACCTTCAAGAACAAGGCTGGCGAGCTGCAGTCCCGTATTCTCCCGACCTTAAATCAGGGTTCCATCGTAACCGATACACGTGCAAACCTGCACTACCTGGTAACCGAGTACGGTAAAGTAAACTTAAAGGGTCTTGCAACCTGGCAGAAATGCGAGGCTATCATCTCCGTTGCACATCCGCAGTTCCGCGATCAGCTGATTAAGGAAGCTGAGAAGATGCATATCTGGAGACAGAGCAATAAGATCTGATAAGAACTCAGGATCTGATAAAATCGGCAGAATTCGGAGACAAAATCCAGCAAACCATCTATGGTATCTGAGACTCCCGGTTCTCCGATACATCAGATACGTTTATTTTCTAAAAAAAGTGCTTTTCCTCTCAAGAAATTTTCTTCGAGAAGAAAGGCACTTTTTTATTTATACTTTTTTTTATAGTTTTTGTTCTACAAGCCTCTGTCTACCATCTGCTACTGTTCCAGAGACTTCCACCGGAAGTTCGGAATCACATCCGACCACTTATTAATTCCGATGATTGATTTTGCAAAATTCGAAGTTTCCAGCGTGTATCTCTTCTGATCAATGTCGTGGAAAACTCTCCAGAGCTTTCGATCCTTTACCGCTACAATCTCATTGCCCTGATTCATATCACAGGACCACAGACCGAAGCTTAAGCCTGCCCTTACCTCTGACGGCGCATCGACCTGACGACTCAGAATGTACGCGTCGATATACGGGTTACTGTCCACGATATAGTAAGAATATGCAAATGCCGCCGCCTGGATATCCGACACATCGCCGCGCGTCAGACTCTGTGCAGTAAATCCTTCCTCCGTCAGAATGACATGGCGCACCTCGCCAGATGCTGTCTTCATCGAATCCTGATTCAGATAATCGGTCAGTACATGCAGGTTTGCAAAGTTGACAATCGGTGAATCTGCACTCTCGGTTACCAGCCCCGTTGCCGGATCATCCCAGAATTCCGGTTCCGTCATCGGGTACGGATACGGATGGTAGGCAATGCCCCAGTCCATCTGGCCTTCCGTTACTGCCAGGGCGTTAAACGTATCAACAATGCCTTTGCCCGTATAATGCACCTGATCGTTCAGGTTCTCATACGGAGCTCCCCACCAGAAATCAAGTGAAAAATAAACCCGGTCATTCGCACTTGTGCTCTTGATCGCCGTGTAGAACGTGCGGAATGCCTGCTGATACGTGGATACATATGTATTCAAATCTGCCGGTCCCATGTAGTTCCAAATCTGGTTGTTGATCTCATTGCCCAGAATCCAGTTGGAAATCTTCGCATAATTTGAATTATGATTCTTGCCGCTGTAACGATCCGCCAAAAACGCGAAGATCGCACGCGTTGTCTCAAATCCTTCCTGTGTCTTCGTGTTAAACATATAATAATTGGCGCTCGAAGTTTTCGCAGTTCCCGCATGAACCAGTTCCGGGTGCGCGTCATTCCAGTCATTTAAAACGATCGCCGTCACGGATATATCTTTTCCGACATATGTACTGATCACCTTGTCATAATTTTCAACCACCGACTTATTAAAATGATACGTTTTTCCATCGTACTCATAATCAATGCCACTTCCTAAAAACTGGGAAAATGCGATATTGACCGCCACATGTTTGACACCCAGTGTAAATGCATCGTTGAGCATATTTAACTGGATATTCAAGCCCTTTTTCGTCAGCGGCGTCTTAAACGCATCCTGATTGGATGCAACCACCTCCGGATTTGTGATATAATGTGCCGCGCCAACTGCCGTAAATGTAGTTCCGTCAAACACTGCCGGAACAAACCGGCTGTAAAGGCGGTCCTGGGCAGTTCCCTTGTTTAAAGGAATCGAGACGGTCCTTGTCTCCCCTGCGCCTACACTGCTGACATAATCAGTCCGGCTTCCAATCTCCGACTCATACGGCCGCAATTCAAACAGATAAATCTTTCCGTCCGTCCCCGTTGTATCACCGTTGCTTGAAAGTGAAATATCCACTGTATTCTGCCCCGAACCAATCAGACAAGAGCCGATCGAAGCGGTTATCTGAAACGTCTGCGCCGCCAGTGCTGTGAACGCAGCCGCCACACTCAGGCAGACCGCTGCAGCCAGGACAAGCGCCGTTTTCATCCATTTTTTCATCCTGTTCCTTCCTTTCCGTCTAATATCCTATGATATTTGATCATACTTCATTCTTCCGTCAGATTCAATTACTATTTTATTAAGGATTATTACAACTATTTTGGAAATCCTGTATGATTCCCAGCATTTTATCTTTTCCAAGCCTTGATTTCTTTCTTATTCCTATTCTTTTACCACTTGCAGATATTGGTTTTATATATAAATCCCTTAGAGCCGCAAGTTTAAAAAGCTACAGTTTCCGGAACCATCAAGTATTCCTTCCGCCATAGCTTTTTGATATTAGCGATTATTTAGTTCTTAATGCCCTCATCGCATTTAAAATTGCAATGACGGAAACACCGACGTCCGCAAACACGGCTTCCCACATATTAGCCACTCCAGCCGCGCCCATCAGAAGCACAACCGCCTTAACCGCCAGGGCAAACACGATATTCTGGTGCGCGATTGCCATTGTCTTGCGTCCGATTTTAACCACACCTGCAATCTTCGCCGGGTTATCATCCATCAGGACAATGTCCGCCGCCTCGATCGCCGCGTCACTTCCCATGCTTCCCATTGCAATACCGACATCTGCGCGGGAGAGAACCGGTGCATCGTTGATGCCGTCGCCGACAAATGCCAGCTTCCGCTTTCCGGTCATCTCCGCCAGCATCTCCTCGACCTTCTGCACCTTATCCGCCGGAAGCAGCTCCGTGTACGCCTGATCGATGCCAACCTTCGCAGCCACCGCCTCGCCGACCGCTTTCCGGTCGCCCGTCAGCATAACAGTACGGCGGATTCCAGCCGCCTTCAGTCCACGGATCGCATCCTCCGTCTCCGGCTTGATCGTATCGGCAATCAGGATACTTCCGGCAAATTTTCCGTCCTTTGCCAGATAAATCACAGTGCCGATGCCGTCGCATTCCTGATACGGTATATTTTTACTCTTCATCAGGCGTCCATTACCCGCCAGAACTTTGTGACCGTCGATCGTTGTCTCGATACCATAACCGGAAATCTCGTTGGTTTCACCGATGCGGGTTAAGTCGATCAGGGGTTTGCGTACCACTCCCTGCACACCCTCTTTGGACTGCACCTCTTTTATTGTGTCATTGTCAGCATCCAGAACGATTTCTGCTGTTCCCGCATTCGCCTTTTGAGTTTCTGCTTCTGCCAAACTGCCTTTTCTCTCACGATACGCCTCCCGTATCGATTCCGCGATCGGATGCGTCGAATAATTCTCGGCATACGCCGCCAGCTCCAGAAGCTCATCCTCACTGATTCCCGCCGGATACAGCTCCGTCACTTTAAACTCGCCCTTCGTCAGGGTGCCTGTCTTATCAAATACAACCGTATCCAGCTCCGAAACTGCCTCCAGATAATTGCTTCCCTTGACTAACACACCGATGCGGGATGCAGCACCAATGCCGCCAAAGAAGCTAAGCGGAACCGAAATCACCAACGCACACGGGCAGGAAATTACCAGGAAAATACAAGCTCTCTGAATCCACTCGCCAAATTCTCCGCCCAGCACAATCGGCGGCACAAATGCCAAAGCAACCGCCGCGATCACGACCACCGGCGTATAATATCTGGCAAACCGGGTGATAAAGTTCTCCACCTTCGCCTTCTTGCTGCTGGCATTCTCCACCAGCTCCAGAATCCGCGCCACCGTCGAATCATCAAATTCTTTCGTCACGCGCACCCGCAGAAGCCCGCTGCCATTGACACATCCGCTGATGATTTCATCCCCGGCTGCCGCACGGCGCGGTACCGATTCACCAGTCAGCGCCGAGGTATCGATCATCGATTCACCCTCTACCACCACGCCATCCAGCGGAATCCGCTCTCCCGGCTGTACCACGATGATGTCATCCACTTCCACATCATCCGGATCGACCTGCTTTATCTGTCCATCTTTTTCAATATTGGCATATTCCGGGCAGATATTCATGAGATCGCTGATCGACTGGCGCGAACGGTTGACCGCATAACTCTGAAACAGCTCGCCAACCTGATAGAACAGCATAACCGCAACCGCCTCAGAAAACTCGCCCACACCGAACGCCCCGAACGTCGCTACTGTCATGAGGAAATTCTCATCAAACACCTGACCATTTTTAATCCCCCGGAACGCCTTGTATACAATATCCCATCCAATAATCAGATACGGAATTA
>OLSG01003785.1_pt1 | contig 10308 bp, 10 predicted proteins | sample 1673041 | NCBI WGS metagenome assembly OLSG01 (sample SAMEA3136749, study PRJEB25190) | human gut metagenome | reverse complement strand
ATGCCCAGCTGCAAATACGACAAACGGAATACTCGTTGCAGCTGGGCATTGATTGGAAAAACTATATCGCTTTCGCTTCCCCTACGCCTCATCAATCGCATGCCCGATATCATGGCGCATATATTTGTTAGCGAAATCGATCCACTCGGTCGCCTTGTATGCATTGGCGCGCGCCTCTTTCAGGTCTTTGCCCTTTGCAGTAACGCCCAGCACTCGACCGCCGTTTGTCACGATGTCGCCGTCCTCATCAAACTTCGTGCCCGCGTGGAATACATAGTATCCGTCTGCGTCCTTGAACTTCTCCAGGCCGTGAATCTTGAAGCCCTTTTCATATTTCACCGGGTAGCCGTCCGACGCCAGAACGACGCAGACTGCTGCATTATCCTCAAATTCAAGCTCAATCTGATTCAGGGTTCCGTCGATACATGCCTCAAAGACTTCCACGATATCATTCTTCATGCGCGGCAGGACAACCTGTGTCTCCGGATCGCCGAAACGGGCATTGTATTCCAGCACCTTCGGACCATCTGCGGTCAGCATCAGACCGAAGAAAATGATGCCCTTGAAGGTACGTCCTTCCTTCTTCATCGCATCAACCGACGGCTGATAGATGTACTTTTTACAGAATTCATCTACTTCTTTTGTGTAGAACGGGCTTGGTGAGAAGGTTCCCATACCGCCTGTATTTAAGCCCTGATCGCCGTCCAGCGCCCGCTTGTGGTCCTGGGAGGAGGTCATAATGCGGATCGTATCGCCATCGACAAAGGAAAGAACCGAAACCTCGCGTCCTGTCATGAACTCCTCGATGACCATCTGATTACCGGCAGAACCAAACTTCTTGTCCTCCATGATCTCCTTGACGCCTGCCTGTGCTTCTTCCAGCGTATTGCAGATCAGAACACCTTTTCCAAGTGCCAGACCATCTGCTTTCAAAACGATCGGCATCTTAGCGGTCTGTAAGTATTCCAGCGCCTTGTGTGGATCGGTAAAAGTCTCATAGGCTGCGGTCGGAATGTTGTATTTCTTCATCAGATCCTTGGAAAATGCCTTCGATCCTTCCAGAATCGCCGCATTTTTTCTCGGTCCAAATACACGCAGTCCCTGTGCCTCGAACACATCCACGATACCGCCAACCAGCGGATCGTCCATGCCGATCACGGTCAGGTCAACCTCATGCTCTTTTGCAAATGCCGCCAGCTTATCAAATTCCATCGCACTGATCGGCACACACTCTGCATACTCTGCAATTCCCGCATTGCCCGGTGCACAATAAATTTTATCTACCTTCGGACTCTGAGCTACTTTCCATGCGATCGCATGCTCACGTCCGCCGCTGCCAACGATTAAAACTTTCATGTTCTTCTCCTTATATTCTTCCGTTTGCAATCGCATTGATCGCCTGCGGAAGCAGTACCCACTCTGCCTGTTCCATCACGCGCTGCTGCAGCGTCTTCGGCGTATCATCCGGCTGCACCTCTACGGCTTTCTGGAAGAGGATCGGACCGGTATCGGTTCCCTCATCCACATAGTGAACCGTCGCGCCCGTCACCTTGACGCCGCGCGCCAGCGCCGCCTCATGCACCTTCAGACCGTAATAGCCGACGCCACAGAATGACGGAATCAGAGACGGATGGATATTGATAATTTTATTTCTGTATGCCTCGATCATCGCCGCCGGAATCTTCACAAGGAATCCAGCCAGAACGATGAGATCCGGCTTACATGCCTTGATGGTCTCCAAAAGCGCCTCATTGAACGCATCGCGTGTTTCATACGCCTTCGGAGTCACAACAAATGCCGGGACACCGTGGTTTTTCGCGCGCTCAATCGCATAGGCGCCCTCATTGTTGCTGATAACCGCCACAACTTCTGCGTTCGTGATCTTGCCGTTATCAACCGCATCCAGGATTGCCTGCAGATTTGTACCGCCGCCAGACACCATTACAACGACTCTTAGCATAATGTTACTCCCTTTTCTCCTGCCTCAATGGAACCGATGATGTACGGTGTATCGCCAGCGGACTTCATTGCCTCCATCGCTCGCTCTGCATCAGCCGCATCGACTGCTACGACCATGCCAATACCCATATTGTAGGTATTGTACATCATGTGCTCCTCGATATCGCCTTTCTTCGCCAGCATACCGAAGATCGGCGGAATCTGATAGCTGTCTTTCTTGATGACTGCGCGGACGCCGTCTTTCAGCATACGCGGAACATTCTCATAGAAGCCGCCGCCTGTGATATGGCTGCACGCTTTCACAGTCACGCCCGCATTCTTCACTGCTTTCAGCGCCTTTACATAGATACGGGTCGGTGCCAGAAGTGCCTCGCCAAGCGTGGTTCCCAACTCCTCATAGTAGGTCTCCAGTCCCTCTTTGTTGAGTTCCTTCTCAAATACCTTGCGGACCAGGGAGAAACCATTGCTGTGAACGCCGGTGGATGCCATACCGATCAGTACATCACCCGGTTTCAGGTTTTCGCCGGTAATCATGTCTTTTTTATCAACCACGCCGACAGCAAAACCGGCCAGATCATAATCTTCCTCCGGCATCAGCCCCGGATGCTCAGCTGTCTCGCCGCCGATCAGAGCTGCCTCCGACTGTAAGCAGCCTTCTGCAACACCTTTTACGATATCCGCGATCTTTTCCGGATAGTTCTTGCCGCAGGCAATGTAGTCCAGGAAAAACAACGGCTCGCCGCCTGCACATGCAATGTCGTTGACACACATCGCAACCGCGTCGATACCGATCGTGTCATGCTTGTCCATGATGATCGCCAGTTTTACCTTGGTACCACAGCCGTCCGTACCAGATAAGAGAACCGGATCTTCCATCTCTTTAATCTTTGCCAGGGAGAATGCACCGGCAAAGCCGCCCAGACCTCCCAGCACTTCCTCACGCATCGTTTTCTTTACATGCTCTTTCATCAGTTCTACCGACTTATAACCAGCCTCAATATCTACTCCGGAATTCTTGTAATCCATGGTTTTCCTCCGTATGTCCTTGTTTATATTTTTAATATTTATTTCTGTGCCAGATACTCTTTATGTCCCAGTTTCTGTAATTTCTCATCCTTACCGGCTACTTCATTCTTCATCTCCTCAGAGTATGCTTTTAATTTTGCTAAAAGCTCCGGATCGGAAGTTGCCAGAATCTTGGCTGCCAGAATACCCGCATTCTTGCCGCCGTTGATCGCTACCGTCGCAACTGGAATACCGGACGGCATCTGTACGATCGAATACAGAGAATCAACTCCGCCTAAATCCGAGGTTTTCATCGGAATACCGATCACCGGCATCGGAAACAGTGCCGCACACATACCCGGCAGATGCGCTGCCTTACCAGCACCTGCAATGATAACCTTAAAGCCTTTCTCCTCAGCGGATTTTGCATAGTTAAAAAAGATGTCTGGCTCACGGTGTGCAGAAATGATTGTCATTTCATAATCAATCCCCATCTTGTCCAGAAAATCTGCTGCCTGTGCCATGATCGGCATGTCCGAATCGCTTCCCATTACAATTCCTACTTTTGCCATCGTTCATTCTCCTTTTCTCTGCATTGTATTTATTAGTTCTACTTATAAGTAATTTGAATAAAAACAGCCTTACTTATTAGTAATGATACTAGGTTTTTGATCGCAAGTCAATAGGGTTTCGAGAATCCTTCAAAAAATACTATGAGATTGCAGCCTCCTTGCTTTTATGTTATCCTTATTGGCATCACAATGATTACAAAGAGGTTCCCTAAATGAAACGGACATTATCATACACTATTACAAATAAAAACAAAGCTGACACCATCGGCGCCTTCCTCCGCGATGCCGGATATTCCCGCCGTATCCTCATCGAGCTCAAACAGAACCCTGAGCAGATCTGCCTGAACGGAACACCGTCCTGGCTGAACACACCGCTTCAGATCGGAGACACCCTGACGCTCTTTCTCCCGGACGATCCCGTTTCTTCAGATATTCTTCCGGTCAATCTTCCGATCGATATAGTATATGAAGACGAAGATCTCATAATACTCAACAAAGCCACCGGAATGCCTGTCCACCCGTCCCAGGGACACCATGAAAATACGCTGGCAAACGCCCTCGCGTACCGGTTTGCCTCGCGCGGCGAACATTTCGTGTTCCGTGCCGTGAACCGCTTAGACCGCGACACCACCGGTCTTCTGCTGATCGCCAAACATAAAATAAGCGGCGCATTTCTCTCCGCCATGACTGCAAAAAAAGAGATACGCCGCGAATATCTCGCGCTTGTTGCTGGTAAACCAGAAGAATCCGGCACCATCGATCTGCCGATCGCCCGAAAAGATGGTTCCACCATCGAACGCTGCATCGATATGGATCATGGGGAACACGCCGTCACCCATTACCGGTGTCTCGATTACCGGGACGATCTCGGCTGCTCCCTCGTCCGGCTTCGCCTGGAAACGGGGCGCACCCACCAGATCCGGGTCCACATGAAAGCCATCGGGCACCCGCTTTTAGGGGATTTTCTATACAACCCGGATTACCGCTTCATCGGACGGCAGGCGCTTCACTCCTATACGGTGGCATTCCGGCATCCGATCACTGGGGAAGCAATGGAGTTTACGGCTCCGATGCCGGAGGATTTTTCCTTCTTCTATTAATACTGCTTCCGCAGTCCCTTCGGATAATGGTTTTTCAGCGTCCCGCCGCTCTTCTTGCCCCATCCGAGCGAATACCCGTCCACACTCACAAGGCACCAGCCTTTTCCGGCGTCTTCCTCAGAAAGCTGGATCGTCTCGCCGCGCAGATATGCCGCCGTCTCCGGCGCGTCGGCAGACAGGTTCACGTTCTGTTTTACCTCCGATGGATGCAGGGCAAGTGCCAGCGCGTGGGACGGTTCAAAACGGTTTTTCTTAAATTCTCCCATCTGAAGCCCCGGGCGAAGCACCCGCAGCCCCTTAAAATCGACCATCTCCTCCGGCGTCCGGTAAAGCTGGTCGCCAAACATCGTCATCGTACTGTCCGCTGTCCATTTCTTCGGCTCAATAAATATCTCTTTGCAGAAATCCTCATAGACTGCCAGAAGCTTCTTGTCCTTCATCGAAGCCGGATATTTACGCTTCACGCTCTCCGGCTCGCCCGTTTTTCGAAGAAGTGCCGCATAATGGCCTTCTCCCTCGGTCCGGTGCGGCCAGATACGGACCGTTTTCTCGATTCCATCCGTCACGCCCGCCCCCCAGGCTGGAACACCGTGCGAAAGTCCCGAATAGTCCGGCGTTTCCTCTAGCGCAAACTCTGGATGTGCCTCTAAGAAACGTCCGATCGCCTGCTCGTCCTCCTCCGGCGCAAACGTACAGGTGGAGTACACCAGCCGTCCGCCAGGTTTCAGCATCATCGCCGCATTTTCAAGAATCTCCTGCTGCCGCCCAGCACAGCGACGCACATTCTCCGGGCTCCATTCCGTGACCGCCGTCTCATCCTTGCGGAACATTCCCTCGCCGGAACACGGTGCATCCACGATGATCCCATCAAAAAATGCCGGAAAATACTTCGTCGCCCGGAATCTTCATTTGTCACAACCGCATTCCGGATTCCCATGCGCTCGATATTCTGCGAGAGAATCTTTGCACGCGCCGGATGGATCTCATTGCTCACCAGAAGTCCTTCTCCGCCCAGTCTCGCCGCCGCCTGCGTCGATTTTCCGCCCGGTGCCGCACAGAGATCCAGAATCATTTCCCCCGGCTGCGGGTTTAAAAGCGAAGCCGCAATCATCGCGCTCGGCTCCTGAATATAGTAAACGCCCGCATCGTGGTACGGATGACGCCCCGGACGATCCTCCGCCCCATAAGCGAATCCCTCCGCCGCCCACGCAACCGGATTCAGAGAAAATGGAGCCGTCTTAGCAAATTCCGCCGGATCCGTTTTCAGTCCGTTCACGCGCAGTCCCTGTGAGCGCTCCTTGTCGTAACTGGCGATAAACGCATCGTACTCCCTGCCGAGCATCTGTTTCATTCGTTCAGTAAATGCTGCTGGTAAATTTATCATGGTTTTGTATTATCCTTCTTAATCAAACATATACTTCATCTTTCCTAAATAATAATACTATTACATAAACAGCAATTCCGTCAACTATTTCTGCCTCTTCTTTCCAGTATCTTTTCCGCCCCATTTTCCCACACTATCCTCATGATTCGATGGATATTTACGTTCGTTCTCCTCCCATTTTTTAGTTTCTCACTCACACGCGGATGCAATCTGTTTTCTTCCAATTTTTCCAGTATCAGCATCGCACTGCGCCGACGCGGGGAATTTTTTCTCTGGTGCCTGCTCTGCGGCGGCTTTTTCTACTCCCAACTCTCCCTGTACCGCCCCCGCCAGGCAAAATGCTGCCTGCTTCTCCTCACTGCCGCTGCCCTGCTGCCCTATACCCCGGAGCACCTCCCAGTCTGCGCTATCCTTCACACGCTTCTGGCACTGGCGGCTGCACTGTTATTTCTTTATAATCTGTTTTATTTAAGCTTGCAGCTCTATCTTTCGTCCCCAGCTCCTGCCCGTTATTCCCAAACACCCTCCAATACTGCCTTTTTCAGCAAATTGACTCACTCTTTGGATTCTCCTGCTGCCCGTGGGCGCCTCTGCCTCCTGCTTCTCTGGATTTCTTGTGTTTTCTGTCTGGACAGCTGGATTTTATCGGGAATCATCAACAGTGCCATGGAAATTTGCCTGACCTTAACCGCTGGCGTACTGTTCTGGCTGTTTTTTCCTTCACTACGCCTGGCATCGAATCATCCGCATTCCCTGTTGTAATTCTTGCAAAGCGTTTTTTAAACATCTCCCTATCAACAAAAAAAGCCAGTTCTATATCTCTCTTAATACACCAAAGATATAAAAACTGGCTTTTTACCATTCTTAGATTTTTATACCTGCTCCCTCATTTTAAGCAGATATGGTATGTAAACTTCCCGTCATACAGAGCCGGAAACTTCACCGAACGCCCACCTTAGTACACAATCTTGTACTCGCTGGAACCTTCTCCATTTACCACATAGTAAACGGCACGCTCTTCCGGTTTAACATACAGGGTCAGAGTCTCAATCTCGTCCTCTTTATGTCCCAGAGCTGCATATGCTTTCTTTGCTTCTGCCTCCAGCTTCTCGATAGAAATCTCTGCACCTGCGTACTGTACGTATGCAACTGTCTTTACTTCCTTTTTCTCAGCTGTCTTCTTTGCTGCAGTGGTTGTCTTTGTGGTTGTCTTTGTGGTTCTCTTTGCAGTTGTTTTCTTTACGGTCACGTCTGTCTCCTTTTTCTCTGCGGCTGCTGCCATCTCTTTCTTCTCTGCGAGGGCGGTCTCCTTCTTCTGTACCGGCGCTACGGCTGTCTCTTTCTTCTCTACGTGTGCCAGTGCAGTTTCCTTTTTCGGAACGGATGCTACTGCCGTCTCTTTTTTCTCCACGGCTGCCACAGCTGTTTCCTTCTTTGCTACTTCCGCTACCGCTGTCTCTTTCTTTGCGACTGCTGCCACAGCCGTTTCTTTCTTCGCTACTTCAGCTACGGCTGTCTCTTTTCTCTCCACAACAGACGGAACCTTTTTCTCTTTCGTTGAAACAGATTTCTTTTCCGCTGTCTTGGCTAATGTTTTCTTTCTCGGAACCATATATCTCATCCTCCTTCTCTGTTTTCTCCACGACGTCTTCCGGCTCATGATTTTGCGCACACAGTTACGCAGCGCTTCTTTACCCGCAGCAATGCCTCATGTCCGGTTCATTCTCCACAGTCGAAGCGGGGACACCGCCCAATCACATCCTTGTCATTCTGCGGTATCCCCATATTTTTATTGTCTTATATTCAAGTTTCCCCAAGTTGTCTGTCCGTCCAAACTATCACATAAACGGTCTTTTCCTGTCCTTGATCCACCGTCAAGCACATCCTATCCCCGTTTCCGTAACCTTGTCTGAACTTTAACAATTATACGGCAATTTCCTGCTTTTGTCAACAAAGCCGCTCTTCCTACCGGATCGCTAAGTACAAATTATAAAATCCAGTTACACTGACGATTCCCACCATAATCGGCGTCAGGAATCGGATGCAGAACACCCAGAGTTTTCCCAGACGGAACTTCGTACCGTCCGCCTCGATCTCCGCAAGCAGATACTCCGGTTTCCATTTCCAGCCTACATAGTAGCACATCGTGAGTCCGCCGAGCGGCATCAGGATATTATCCGTTACCAGTCCAGCGAAATCAAAGACCGACTGATTCAGGATTGTGACATCACTCAAGACGCCGAAGGACAGCGCACTCGGAATGCCAAGCAGCGTGATCGCCGTACCAATCACAAGCGCCGCAGGCTTGCGTCCCCAGCCCAGCGAATCAATCGCAAAGGAGGCACAGACTTCCAGAAGTGCGATCGCACTCGTAACGGCTGCGAAAAAAACCAGCGCAAAAAACAGAATTGCGAAAAAAGTTCCCCCCGCAATATTCGCAAATACCATCGGCAGTGTACCGAAAATCAGTCCCGGTCCCTGTCCCGGCTCCAGACCAAAGGCAAATACTGCCGGAAAGATCGCAATACCCGCGAGAACCGCAATCACAGTATCCAGACCGCCGATGATCATACAGCTTTTTGGAATATTTTCCTTTCCACTCAGATAGCTTCCGTAGGTAATCGTGATACCCATGCAGAGACTCAGCGAATAAAACACCTGTCCCAGTGCCGCGCTGACGGAGGAAAGCGTGAACGCCGAAAAATCCGGCTGGAAGATAAATAACAGTCCTTTCGAAGCTCCCGGAAGCGTCACGCTTCTGAAAATGATGACAAATAACAGAACCAGAAGCATCGGCATCATCAATTTGCTCGCTTTCTCAATGCCATTGATGCCAAAATAGCAGACAGCTATAGTCGCTGCCATAAATACAATATGCCAGATCACCGGCTCGCTGCTGCCGATAAAGGCGTTAAAATCCGGCGCTGCCGCCGTCGTCACATAGCTGGCAATATACTTTAAAATCCAGCCGCCGATGACGCTGTAATAACTCAAAATAATAAACGCCGCCAGTACGCCGAATATACCGACAATCCGTGCGTGCGGATGAATGTCCGCATATGCCTGCACCGGATCATGCCGCGTCTTCCGTCCCAGGGACATTTCCGTGATCATAACCGGCAGTCCGAGAAGAACGATAAAAAACAGATACGCAACCAGAAATGGAAATCCACCGTTCTTTCCCATCAGATATGGAAATTTCCACAGATTTCCCAATCCAATCGCCGCCCCAGCCGTTGCCATAATAAAGCCCAGCTTACTCGCCCATTGTTTGTTTTTGCTCATGTGTAGCCCTCTTAGTATTCTTTCATTTCATATTTGATATAACTTTGTGTTATAACGCGATACAGACTATTATATCGAATTTTAGGGACTATGTAAACCGTTTTTAAGTGGGAATCACGCGAAAAAAAGCCTGTCATCCCGGCACCTTTCCCGTGCCAGAAGACAGACTTTTCTCTATTTTTTAAATCAATTCATTTCCGGCAGCACACTCCCGGCATTCCAGAAAGCCACGCCGAATTTCCACTTTTTATCTTAGTCCTCGATCGTATCAATCAGGCTGTCATCATCAAAATAATTGATCCGCATCGAAGCCTTCACATCGCGAAGCGTCTCAGCAGCCTTCGCCTCTGCTGCCTTGCTTCCCTCTTTCAGGATGTCAAATACATCCGGGATTCTCTTCTCCCATTCCTGGCGTCTCGCGCGGATCGGAGCCAGTTCAGCCTGCATGACGTTGTTTAAGAATTTCTTCACCTTCACATCGCCCAGACCACCTCTCTGGTAATGCGCTTTCAGCTCGTCCAGGTTCTGGTAATCCGGCAGGAACTCTGCAAAATACTCTGGACGGCAGAATGCATCCAGATAGATGAAGACCGGATTGCCCTCGACTTTACCCGGATCCTCGACACGCAGGTGATTGGGATCTGTAAACATGGACATGATCTTCTTCTTCACATCTGCTTCCGAATCAGAAAGGTAGATGCAGTTTCCAAGCGATTTGCTCATCTTTGCCTTTCCATCGATACCCGGCAGACGCAGACATGCCTTGTTGGACGGAAGCAGGATCTCCGGTTCCGTCAGAGTCTCGCCGTACACGCTGTTGAATTTGTGGACGATCTCCTTGCACTGCTCTAACATCGGCATCTGATCCTCTCCAACCGGAACGGTCGTCGCGCGGAATGCAGTGATATCCGCCGCCTGGCTAATCGGATAAGTAAAGAATCCAACCGGGATGCTTGCCTCAAAATTACGCATCTGAATCTCTGCTTTTACGGTAGGATTTCGC
>OLSG01003783.1_pt1 | contig 10309 bp, 5 predicted proteins | sample 1673041 | NCBI WGS metagenome assembly OLSG01 (sample SAMEA3136749, study PRJEB25190) | human gut metagenome | reverse complement strand
ATGCAGGCCCTGAGAAAACCTTTAGAAAAAGATGTGGGAATAACAGCCCCACGCTATATGCATGGAGACTATTACGCCTAATCTTGTTTCTGTTAATGAAGTTTCTCAGGCTTCGCATATTCAAGAATAAGACATAATGCCTCTTGTTTTCAATATGTCGTGGATAGTCTGTGCCTATCCAACTGCAAAGTTACTAAAAATCTTTGAATCAGAGGGTAGGACAACCGAAGAAATCCAAGAATTTCATCGAAAATAAACCCAAATAAAAATAGCTAACATTTCTTACCCCCCCCCAAAAAAACTAAGCCTTGTCTTTCGATTTATCCAACTAATTAGTACACCAACAGTACACTACAAAATTTATAACATGATGATATATAGATATATGCAAAGCACAACAGAAGGTATGTTAAAATCCCCTTTCATAAAAAATCCGGTTCTTCCCTGAACCCATTTATCAGGAAAGAACCGGAAAGCCGCCTTCGTCCACCGTAAAAATATGGCAAACGATCAATAGTTCTCCTTCTTCACTTCGAAGTAAGCCTGCGGATGCAAGCAAGCCGGACAGGTCTGCGGTGCTTCTTTACCCACATGGATATAACCGCAGTTGCGGCACTGCCATACCGTCTCTCCGTCCTTCACGAACACCTTGAATTCCTCCAGGTTCTTCAACAATGCCAAGTAACGCTCTTCGTGGCCTTTTTCCGCCACAGAAATCATACGGTACATCGCAGCAATGGCAGGAAAACCTTCTTCGTCTGCAATGTCCGCAAACTTAGGATAATCCAATGACCACTCTTCGTGTTCTCCGGCAGCCGCAGCCTTCAGGTTCTCCATGGTGGTTCCGATGACACCGGCCGGATAACTGGCCGTAATCTCTACCATGCCGCCTTCCAACCACTTGAACATACGTTTTGCATGCTCTTTTTCCTGATCGGCCGTTTCCGTAAATATAGCTGCAATCTGTTCATAACCCTCTTTCTTTGCCGCACTGGCAAAGTAAGTGTATCTCATTCTGGCCTGAGACTCTCCGGCAAAAGAAATCATCAGATTCTTTTCCGTACGCGTACCTTTAATACTCTTCCCCATAACTTTTCTTTTTAAAATTTTGAATTTAAATCTATAACTTTTCTAACGTTTCAAAGATACGGATAAAAACGTTCATATTTGTAATCATTACAGTGTATTTTCCTTAATTCTATGTTAAAGAATGCTACGCCGCACAATTTCCAACTGTGCGGCATGCCCCGTCAGTCCACAGTTACTTTACGGCTCACCGTCCGCTGACCTTGGGTCATCTTAACCATGTACATACCAGACTTAAATCCATTCTCTTCCATATACTCCCTAACTTCCGACGGCATGCAGGTAAAATATCCCGCACGTGCTCCATCCAACGTATAAACCACGCAATCTACCGGTTCACCGGAAACCACCCCCGTAATACCCGTCGCAGTTTTCACTTTCAGGACACCGTCTTCCAACGCAGAAGTATCCCATTCCAATCCTTCCCCGGGGCTATCCAAATCCAGCGTACAGGCGGAAGAGAGCACCGTCCGGTTTGCAGTCCACAGTTGAAACTCATCCCCGGCTTCCAGTTCGAGCCCTTCACGTACCGACACTTTCAGCGTACCACGCAGGGAGAACGAGCTTATTCCTTCCAAGGTCGTACAGCGTACTTTGGAGGCCACATTGAACATTACCTCCCCACCGGCACTGACCGTAAGCCTCTTGCCAGAGAAATCCAACGCTCCGGAAGAAGCACCCTCACGCGTTCCGGAATACAAGCGTCCGCCACGTTCCACCGTGACCGAAGCATTACCCAATTTACCCAAGCCGCACAACACCGCACCGTCCTCAACCGAGAGTTCTCCGCTTCCCAGCATAGCATTTTCTGCCGAGCGGTCATTCAGGCAAAGCGTACCTTCCTTCACGGCCACTTCGCCCGTATTGTCCCATACTCCACTGACCGTCATCTTGCCGCTGCCCACTTTCTCAAATTTAGAATTGGCTGTCACGGTTCCGGCCCAAGCGAAATCATCGTCACATCCCACCTGCCACGTGTTGACACCCGTAGCCCCGTCATTGGCAAAAGAAGCATAACCGCCCAACGCACCTTTTCCGGCCAGTTTCCCAATACGGAAAGTCCGCCCGGTGTTTTGCACTGTTACTCCTCCGGCGATATTAAGCGTTCCGTCCGGCATACCCGAAGACGTATTGAGCGTAAAACGCGGATAAGTGTCGGCCATGTCTGCCGTGGCATTGATTGTCCCTGTAAACTGGGCCAAATTGACAGCCACCGGCGTGCGGGTGGCAAACCAACCATTACCGTGTTCCACTGCACAGTATATCGTAAGCGTACCTTCGCCCGTTATCTTATTGGTATAAGTCGAACGGTTGGCCAACGACCACGTACCGCTACCGCCTTCCGGCACATGAATGGCATAACTTGAACCTGTATTTTCATACAACGTGCCGGAACGGAACTCCACCGTCCGCGCAGGCTTGTCGCAAGCCACACACTGCACAGTACCGCCATCGAGGGCAAGGCGTTCCAACGAAGGACAGGCCGGGTTCAGTTTCATCCATCCGTCTCCTTTCTTGGTGAGTAGCGTACCCTCCACCGGGGTTTCGATGATGAAATCCTTGAGATTCTCAACGCAGCCGCCATCTTCGCCTTCCATCTTCATGGGAGAGCCTTGGGTAACAGTCTCCGTCGTCCGCAACGTGGCGCCGTTCTCTATGACGAAGAGGTCGGCCGATTCCACCACCCCACCCAGACCTCCGTAGGCCCGTGTGGAGTTGCTCAACATATTCACCGATACCGTACCGCCACTGATGCGCGTACCGCCCGTATACGTATTGTCGTTGCTGATGGTCAGCATACCGCTGCCGCGTTTCACCAATGCCGTATGGCCCGCAAGGGCACCCGTCCCGCTGAAAGCATAATTCAAAGTATTGTCCACAGTGACGCTTTCGGCTTCGATACTGCCGGAAAGGCTCACATTCTTGCGTTCAGCCGTATCGTCGAACAGAACCCTGTCACCCGTCACAAAAAATACGGGATCGGATTCCTCTGCCAAGGTGAAATTCTCGCTTTGGCCAAAGTCCCAAATATTGCTGTTCAAACCGTTCCAAACCACATCGGATGCAGCACGCACATCGCTTAGGGAAAGGTAAAGCATCCCATCCTCCAACACCAACCTGGCACTCATTTGCGAACTGATACCCTCGATGAGGATACTGGAAAAATCCCCCTTGACCGTAGCTGCCGTACCTATCGGATACCGTCCGGGCTGCACTTCTTCGCCCCGGAACTCAAACACCGGCGCCAAATACTTCGGCCCGTATTTCCACGACTTCGTCTCGACGGTAAGCACCTTGGTATCGAGACGGTCGGAAGTAAAGTCATTCTTCAAATCAAAGACCACGCGCGAACCGAAACCCAACGTCACGGAGTCTGTCGTAAGGGTTCCGACCTGTCCGTCACCACCCGGATAGACCGTGGCACCATAGTCCGCCTTGATGCTACGGAAAGTACCGGAGGAACGGAGCGACGTATGGCGGTTAAGCCAAAGGGAAGACTTCTTCATCGTCCCGTTGAAAACGAGTGTCCCGTTCCATACATCCGTGTTGCCGCTATGGGTCATCTCCACGTCCGGCAGCACCAACGTGCCTTCCCCCTGCTTGACCACGCGTGTGGCTCCACTGAACCCGCTACCCGTCACCGTACAAGTATAATAGTCATAATCGATAGGCACGTCTTTCGTGGCACAATCGCTCGGTGCCGTGCCCTGCACCCACGAAGGCACGTTGAATATGGCTGTCCACGGTTCGGCACCCGGCTCCACGGATACCGACATGTCCGCATTGTCGAACACAAGCACCTGGCTACCATTGTGCGCCGTAGTAATATTGCCCCCGTTCGCAATCTGCGTACGCCCTTCCGTGGTGAGCGGCGGCGGAGCCACGGTGATGCCCTCCAGTTCGCCCAAGAAATAACTCAAGTGGGGAGGTTGGTTGTAACCGATGGTTTCCCACACCATGCCCTGCCGGTATTGATGGTCGTGCCAAAGGGTAGGGATACGGAATTCCGTCGGGTAGTTGGTCGTATAAACCAACAAGTCTTTCCCGTCGCGTACGAGCAGTTCCTCTCGCCAGTCACCGAAGAGGTCACCCGTGGCGCATGCGTTGTTTTTGCTCCAGTTATTCATCGCACCATTCCCCAAGAAGATGCGCCCCACACCAGGCTTGTCAATCTTGGGTTGGCGTTCCGTTCCCGGGCTGTTGAGCACCTCGCTGCACAGGTCACCATCCCAATAGATACGGAAATTCAAGTCCCCCCCCGCCACGTCGGGCAACGGCTTGTCTGCCGTGAGGCTGATGACACCCGACTGGCTGCTTGCCCCTTGGCAACCCGGATAATCCTTATAGAACTTGCCGGCCAACGCACGCCCGTCGTCACTGGTACTTTGCAAACGGTAATACAGTTCCGACGTGGTGGCATTCCGGTAGTTCATGGCCGGGGAACTTTCGTTGCAGGCAAACATCTCCTGTCCGAAGCGGTAAGGATCCAAATCGGTACAATGTTGGGCGTCGCCATGCCCGAGGCCGGTAGTACTCAATCCCTTTCCATTATCATCGATTATCATTGAACCGAACGCGATTTCATCCCGTCCGTCCATGTCCACATCGGCCACGCCGAAGTTGTGGTAACCTTGTCCGAACCACGGACCTCCCACACTACATACCCAATTCCAACGTTCCGTCAGCTTATGCGTAGCAGGGTCTACGTCGAAAGTATAAAACTTGTGACGCGTGTAGCAACCGCGTCCGACGAAAATGGAAGGATGCCGGCCGTCCAGATAAGGCGCACCGAAATAGTGCTTGGTGGCACGATGCCCCGTGCCGTCGCCCCAGGCTGCCGTCCAGTCCGTCTCGCCCGGTTCCAGCCGTTTGCAAGGGTAAGGCATCCATTTCTCGCCGTTTTCACCGATTTCGTACAACTTGCCCGTGGCTCCCTCCATGTAGAGCAAATATTCATTGTCGGGCATGGAATATTGGGTATTGTTAATCCTACGGATATCATGGGACATATTGCCCACCTCCGTGACCGTACCGTCCGGATGATGGACAATCATGTTGTCAGCCCCACGCATCAACACCTCTGCCTTGCCGTCACCATCCCAGTCGAAAGCTACGGCATCGAACTGTTCATCGGGTCCCGACTGCATGTTCGGGCCGATGTCGATGTACCACAGCCGTTCTCCCTTGATGTTGTACACCTCGATGCGGTTGTAAGCCGAAGTGTTGGCCACGTCCGCCACTCCGGGCGTACCCGTATAAAGACGCTTGGCGATAATCTCCGGCATCCCGTCGCCATCGACATCGGCCAACACGGCATCGTTGAACATATAGTTTTCCGTCAGGTCCTCGCCGTTACGTCCTTTCATTTCCGCGCCCGGCACTCTAAGGAAGCCTGTATTCTGTCCTGTAAGGGAATAGAAACTGAATTCCTTGAAACGTTTGACGGGGTCACACTGTTCCCCCTCCTTGCCTTTCACCACGGGAGCCACCGTATATCGGGTTTCGGCCGTTCCTCCCGTATGGACATAGTTACTCGCAGACAGCCCTTTGGCCACCAACTCACCGTTGGCATAAAGGTTGTAAGCCACATCGTAGTACTCCTCGCCCAACACACGCCAACTCACGAAGTTTCCACTTCCGCTTTGGGTGACAGTGGCCACAAGGCCGCGTCCCAGTTTGTCCATCGTCCGTTGGGCACACAAATCCATTGTGCTGCTTCCTAAAGCCAAGCAGCAAGCAAAAAACAAAATCTGTTTCTTTTTCATGGGGTTTATTTTATTAGATTAATTCACAAGATGATACAAAAATACATAAATAACTCAACAAACCACTACGTTTGGGGACTTTTTATCTGAACTTTTTGATTTTGTCAACAAAAACCAATAGCACCTGCTTCCTCTCCAAGAAAAAACCATAAACCAATAACACATTCATAACCAACACTATACAAACTCACAAAAACAACCGCAGAACGGAAAATCAATCTCAGCCGATTGATTTTCCGTTCTGCGCCAAATGATTTTCCGTTCTCAGCAGGACAGCGTCACACCTTCCGCAACCCCGTCCTTTCTGTAAAGGATACTAACTTCACGTCAAAGGACTCCCTTGCTCGGCAATTCAAAGTGATAGATATCCCTCTTCACCGCCATCTTTATAGCGCGGGCCAGCGCTTTGAAAATGCCTTCTATCTTATGGTGCTCGTTCACGCCTTCGGCCTTGATGTTCAAGTTCATCCGCGCCGCGTCGCTCAGGCTCTTGAAAAAATGGAGGAACATCTCGGTGGGCATCTCGCCCACTTTCTCGCGACGGAATTCGGCATCCCACACCAACCAAGGCCGTCCGCCGAAATCGAGGGCCACGCTGCACAGGCAGTCGTCCATGGGCAGACAATAACCGTAACGCTCGATGCCGCGCTTGTCGCCCAAAGCACGCAACAGGCACTCACCCAAAGCCAGGGCCGTATCCTCTATCGTGTGGTGTTCGTCCACCTGCAAGTCCCCTTCCGTGCGGATATACAGATCCATTCCGCCATGCTTGCCGATTTGCTCCAGCATGTGGTCGAAGAATCCCAATCCCGTACGGATATCACACCGGCCGCTGCCGTCCAAATCCAAGCGTACCTCGATGTCGGTCTCCTTGGTCGTGCGGCGCACACGGGCTTTACGTTCTCCGGCAAAAAGGATTTCGGCAATGCGGTCCCAACTGTCCACGTAGCGGATGCGCTCGTCCGAAAAAGAATCCTCGTCCTTCTCCTTCAGGATCAAGGCGCGGCAACCGAGGTTCAGGGCCAACTGCGCGTCCGTCTCGCGGTCGCCGATGACCCAACAGGCCTCCATGTCGTAACCGCCCGAAGTGTAACGTCCTAACATGGCCGTACCCGGCTTGCGCGTGGGCAAATTTTCTTCTGGGAAACTGCGGTCTATCAACACGTCATCGAACGTCACGCCCTCTCCCTCCAAGGTACGCATCATCAGATTGTGCACCGGCCAAAAGGTATCTTCGAGGAAGGCATCCGTGCCCAACCCGTCTTGGTTGGACACCATGACAAACTCGTAATCCAGTTTCTGGCGGATAAATGCCAGATTGCGCATCACACCCGGCACGAACTCCAATTTCTCAAACGCGTCTATCTGCTCGTCCGCCGGCTCTTTTATCAAAGTGCCGTCGCGGTCTATAAACAAGGCTTTTTTCATGATGTTCATTTTATCGTCTCCGGTTTGTAAGAACGCAACGCGCCCAACAGACTGTTGTCCTCCTGCGGCGTACCGATGGTCACGCGCAGGCAGTCGCCGCAAAGTTCCACCCTCGAACGGTTGCGCACGATAATGCCGTTCTTCACCAAATAGGCGTATATCGCATCGGCTCCTTTGACTTTCGCCAGAAAGAAATTGGCATTCGTCGGATAAATCTTCTCGCAGATATCCAGTTCGGCAAAGGCCGCCATGACCTGCCCGCGTTCGCGCAGCAACGTCTTCACCCACTTGTCCACATCGAAACGCTTCTTCAATATCTCCACGGCCTGACGTTGGGTCAGTTGGTTCACGTTGTAAGGGTACTTCACCTTATTAAATAAGGAGATGACCTCTTCTGAGGCAAAGGCCATGCCCAAGCGGATGGCCGCGCTCCCCCATGCCTTGGAAAACGTGTTGAGCACGATGAGGTTCGGATATGCCTCCAAATCTTCACGGAACGGCTTCTGTCCAGAAAAGTCGGCGTATGCCTCATCGATGACCACCATCCCCGGAAAACGCTCAAGCACCTTGACGATTTCCTCCCGTTCCAAGTCGTTTCCCGAAGGGTTGTTCGGCGAACAAAGGAATACCAACTTCGTGTGTTCGTCCGCAACGGCCAATAATTTATCCGCATCCAACCGGAAACCGTCGTCCAACAAGACGGGGCGATAGGCCACGTCGTTGATGTCCGCACACACTTTATACATACCGTAAGTAGGGGCTATCGCCACCACGTTGTCCGTTTTCGGTTCGCAGAATATCCGGAATGCCAAGTCGATGGCTTCGTCACTGCCGTTACCGAGAAAGATTTGTCCGGGCTTCACGCCTTTGACGGGAGCCAACATCTCTTTCACCTCCAATTGCAAAGGGTCGGGATAGCGGTTGTACGGGGCATTGTAAGGATTCTCGTTCGCATCGAGAAAGACGGAAGCCGCCGCACCCTTGTATTCGTCACGGGCCGAACTGTACGGCTTCAACGCCCAGATGTTCGGGCGCACTAATTCTTGCAAAGGTTTCATGCTCATTTCATTTCGGTTTTAATGGATTCCAATCTTACGGTCATGGCGTTACGGTGTGCATCGAGATGCTCGCCCGCCGCCATGAGTTCCACAGCCGGACCGATGTCACGGATACCCTGCGGCGTGAGTTCCTGAAATGTGATCTTACGGTGGTAGCTGTCCAAGTTGACACCGCTGTAAGCCGTGGCATAACCGTTGGTGGGCAACGTATGGTTCGTACCCGAAGCATAATCCCCCGCACTCTCCGGCGTATAAGAACCGAGGAACACGCTGCCTGCATTGACCACCCGTTCGGCGGCCTGCAAGTAATCGGCCGTTTCGATAATCAGGTGCTCGGGCGCGTAGCGGTTGGTCAGTTCCAGTGCCTCGTCCATGTCGCGCACCACGACGAGTTTGCTGTGAGCCAATGCCTGCTTCGCGATTTCCTTGCGCGGAAGGGCAGCCAACTGGCGTTCCACTTCGTCCTGTACCTTGCCGACCAAGGCTTCGTCGGTCGTCACCAACAAGACTTGGCTGTCCACGCCGTGCTCGGCCTGCGAAAGCAAGTCGGCCGCCACGAACACCGGATTGGAACCGGCATCGGCCAATACCGCCACCTCCGAAGGTCCGGCGGGCATGTCGATGGCTACGTCGTGAAGCGACACCTGTTGTTTGGCCGCCATGACATACTGGTTGCCGGGGCCGAATATCTTATACACTTTGGGCACGCTTTCCGTACCGTAGGCCAAGGCACCGATGGCCTGCACGCCGCCTGCCTTGAAAATGCGGTTCACTCCGGCCACACGGGCTGCGCAAAGGATGGCGGGATGCACCTTGCCGTCACGTCCCGGCGGCGTGCAGAGCACGATTTCACGGCATCCGGCAATCTTGGCCGGTGTGGCCAGCATCAGCACCGTGGAGAAAAGCGGTGCCGTCCCTCCGGGAATGTAAAGCCCCACCCGTTCTATGGGAACGGCTTTCTGCCAACAAGTCACCCCGGGACGGACTTCCACCTTCGTCGTTTCAAAGCGTTGGGAAGCGTGAAACTTCCCTATATTGTCGTGCGCCAAGCGTAAAGCATCCTTCAGTTCGGGCGACACTAGACGTTCAGCCTCGTCCATTTCTTCTTCCGTGACGGCCAGACGCTCCAGTTCCACATGGTCGAACTGTTTTTCGTAGGCCATGACGGTGCGGTCGCCCCCCGTCTTCACGTCGTCCAACACCCTGCATACGGTTTCACGCAACGTGTCCACGTTCATGACGGGACGTTTCAACAGTTCGTCCCATTCTTCTTTTTGCGGATATTTTATCACATTCATTTGCTGTCCTCCTCTTTTTGATATGAAAATACCGGCCTGTCCGGCTCAAAGAATCATCTTCTCTACGGGAACGACCAGAATGCCCTGCGCTCCCAACTCCTTCAGTTTGGAGATAATCTCCCAAAAGCGGGACTCGTCGATGACGGTGTGCACGCTGCTCCACCCTTCCTGCGCCAAAGGCATCACCGTGGGGCTTTTGGCTCCGGGCAATACGGACACGACATCTTTCACCTTGTCCGACGGCACGTTCATCAGGACGTATTTCTTGTCTTCCGCACTCTTTACCGCCTCAATGTGGAACAGCAATTCGTCCAAAATCGCCTTCTTGGCATCGTCCATGTTCCGGTTGGCGATGAGCAACGCCTCGCTCTTCATGACGACGGCCACCTCCTGCAAGTTATTGCTAACCAAGGTGGAACCGGAGCTTACGATATCGAAAATACCGTCGGCCAACCCGATACCGGGCGCGATTTCCACAGAACCGGTAATGACATGGATGTCAGCCTCCACCCCGTTTTCCTTCATGAATTTTTTCAGGATATTGGGATAGGAAGTGGCTATCTTCTTGCCTTCGAACCAAGAAAGGCCGGAATAATCCACAGCCTTGGGGATGGCCAACGAAAGGCGGCACTTGCTGAAGCCCAGACGGCGTACCACCACGGCATCCTCCTCT
>OLSG01003770.1_pt1 | contig 10362 bp, 6 predicted proteins | sample 1673041 | NCBI WGS metagenome assembly OLSG01 (sample SAMEA3136749, study PRJEB25190) | human gut metagenome | reverse complement strand
GGATTACAAAGATGGCAAAGCACTCAAATCCTGTCATACGGAGTTTGTTCATATCTACGGTGCGGCTTTCTTTACATAGGAGGATATGTCAGAACAGGCATATCCTCTTTTTTGTGCCCCGTCAAGCATAGTTTTAGACGGTGTAACGCTATGGGTTAGGGGAGCTAAAGCATAGCTTTTTGTTTGAAATAGGAGCTTGTCCGTTTTTTCTTCGTATATTTACCCTCCAAGAATTAAACACACTAAACTAAATATTTATGTTACTGCCAAAACAGTCTCGCAATTATGTAACCGGGCTGGCTGCCGCTTGCTCGTTGCTATTGATTGCCTGCTCTCCGGAGGAAGTCCGGCAGGTCAATCTTATTCCCAAACCGGAACAGATGACAATGACCGGAGGAACTTTCACGGTCGATAGTCTCGCGTTATTTGGCGGGCAATCTTCCCGGAATATCAAAACAGTGATCGATGAAGCCTGGTCCGGTAACCCGGAAGGTTATCAGTTGGATGTGACGCCGGGAGGAATCGACCTGCGTGCCGGTTCGCCGGACGGTCTGTTCTATGGGATGCAGACGTTACGCCAACTCTATGCCGGAGGAGAGGTCCCATGTGTTTCGATCCGGGATAATCCTCGTTTGGGGTATCGGGGATTGCATCTGGATGTATCCCGTCATTTCTTCTCCAAAGAGGAAGTGATGAAATTGTTGGATGTGATGTCTTTTTACAAGTTGAACACCTTGCATATGCATCTGACGGATGCCGGAGGATGGCGTATCGAGATAGACAAATATCCGAAACTTACTTCTGAAACGGCCTTCCGCACCGAATCTGATTGGCGGAAGTGGTGGGATGGTCGCGACCGTAAGTATCTGCCGGAAGGGACGCCGGGTGCTTACGGCGGTTACTATACGAAGGAGGACATCCGGGAGATCGTGAAACATGCGGCTTCCAAACATATAAACATAATACCGGAGATCGAATTTCCGGGGCATTCGGAAGAGGTCCTGATGGCCTATCCTGAACTGAGCTGTTCGGGAAAGCCTTACCAGAACGGCGATTTTTGTATCGGTAACGAGCAGTCGTTTACATTCATGGAAGACGTATTGGCGGAGGTGATCGATCTTTTCCCGTCCGAATATATCCATGTCGGTGGCGATGAAGCCGGGAAGTCCGCCTGGAAGAAATGCCCGAAATGCCAGGCTTTGATGACGGAAAAAGGAATGAAGAACGTGGACGAGCTTCAGAGTTACATGATTCACAGGGCTGAGGAGTTTCTGATTTCGAAAGATCGCAAGCTGATCGGCTGGGACGAGATCCTGGAAGGCGGTCTGGCTCCCGAAGCAACCGTCATGTCATGGCGGGGAGAAGACGGTGGAATCAAATCGGCACGGATGGGGCATGATGTGGTGATGACGCCGGGCAATTATATGTATTTGGATTTCTATCAGGCCGATCCGAAGACACAGCCGTATGCCATCGGCGGCTATACGCCGATAAAGAAAGTGTATAGCTATAATCCTGTACCGGCAGATTCGCTTACAGCCGAAGAATGTCAACATATTTTGGGGGTGCAGGCCAATACCTGGACCGAATATATCCAGACACCCGAACATCTGGAATATATGATGTTCCCGCGTGCCCTTGCTGTGGCCGAGATCGGATGGACGCCGCAGGAATTACGGACATGGGAGGATTTCAAACCTCGCATGAATGCGCATATTTCCAAATTGCAGGGAATGGGGATCCGTACTTTTACCCTTTCGGACGAATTGGAAGTGACCATGCAGGTCGATACGGCAGGCAGAGAGATAGAAGTCATACTGGATGCCGAGAAATACCCGGCGGAAATCCGCTACACGACGGATGGTTCCGTTCCGGTGGCATCTTCCGCCCTTTATGCCGGGCCGATAACCGTGCAAGATTCCGCCCATATCAAAGCCGCTATTTTCCGGGACGGTGTGCTTCAGGGGACACCGACGGAAAAGAAAGTGGATTATCATCGGGCCATCAATAAGCCTATACATTATAATAGTAAGCTCTACGAAGGCTATATGGCCGGAGGAACGAACGCCCTGTTGGACGGCTATCGGGGCGGCCTGACTTATCTGGACGGACGTTGGCAAGGTTATTTGGATGACCTGGACTGTGTGATCGATATGGAAGAGGAAACGGATATCCATAAAGTGTCCATTCGTTTCATGCAATTGATCGGTCCGGGGGTGTTCCAGCCCGGACAAGTGGAGTTGTTGACTTCGGAAGATGGTGAAAACTTTATTTCCCGCGGGATTGTTCCGACAACGGTTCCAGCTGATGATCCGGACCTCCTGTTCCAAGAATATACGTTCGACGGTAACTGGAAAACCCGTTATATCCGTTTGAAAGCGCCGAGGGCGAATCCCGGTTTTATTTTTGCGGATGAGATCGTTGTTTGGTAAATTAAAAATTAGGAATTAAGAATTAAAAAATATGAAGGTATTGTTGTTTTCTTTTCTATTGAGTTGCTGTTCTGCGTTGGTTTCCGCGCAACAGCCGGTAGATTATGTGAATCCGTTTATCGGGACAAGCAACTACGGGACGACCAATCCCGGTGCGATTTGCCCCCAGGGAATGATGAGTGTCACCCCCTTCAATGTGATGGGGTCGAAAAGTAATAAGTTTGATAAGGACAGCCAATGGTGGTCCACGCCTTATTCGGCGGATAATAATTTCTTCACCGGTTATGCGCACGTCAATCTGAGCGGTGTCGGTTGTCCGGAGATGGGAAGCCTGTTGTTGATGCCTACCTCCGGGGAGCTGAATGTGGATTATCACGCATACGGCAGCGAATACAAGAACGAGGTGGCCCATCCAGGCTATTATAGTAATATCCTGACGAAATATGACATCAAGACGGAAGCTACCGCCTCCATGCGTACCGGCCTGACACGTTTTACTTTCCCGAAAGGGCAGGGGAATATCCTCTTGAATTTGGGTGAGGGGCTGACGAATGAAACCGGTGCGACTGTCCGTATGGTGAGCGATACGGAGATAGAGGGAAGCAAGCTGCTCGGTACGTTCTGCTATAACCCGCAGGCTGTTTTCCCGATCTATTTCGTGATGAAGCTCAGCAAAGCCCCCAAGCAGGCCGGTTACTGGAAGAAACAACGCGAGATGAAGGGAGTGGAGGCCGAATGGGATGCCTATTCCGGCAAATATAAATTGTACACGAAGTATGACCGTGAGATGAGCGGTGACGACATCGGCGTCTGGTTCAAGTATGATACCGAAGAAGACGAAGTGATCGAAGTAAAGATGGGCGTCTCGTTTGTCAGCATCGAGAATGCCCGCCTGAATATGAACACCGAACAGCCGGATTTCAATTTCGACAAAGTGCGTGCGGCTGCCGGCAAGATGTGGAACGACGATCTGTCGCGTGTGATGGTGGAAGGCGGGACGAACGACGATAAGACGATTTTCTATACCGCCATGTACCACCTGCTGATCCATCCGAACATCATTCAGGACGTGAATGGCGAATATCCGATGATGGAAAGCCTGAAAGTCGGCCATACTACCGGAAACCGCTATACGGTCTTTTCGCTCTGGGACACCTACCGCAATGTCAGCACATTGATGACATTGCTCTATCCCGAAAAACAGCTCGACATCATCCGCACCATGATCGACATGTACAAGGAAAGCGGCTGGCTTCCGAAGTGGGAACTGTACGGACGCGAAACGCTGACGATGGAAGGCGATCCGTCTATCCCTTATATCGTGGATGCTTATATGCGCGGTTTGCGCGATTACGATATCGAGACTGCCTACGAAGGAATGCGCAAGGGTGCTACTACTCCCGGAGAGTTCAACCTGCTCCGCCCGGACAATAACGACTATATGAGCAAAGGCTACGTTCCTTTGCGCGAACAGTATGATAATTCGGTTTCGCATGCCTTGGAATATTATATCGCCGACTGGAATCTCTCGTTGTTGGCAGATGCGTTGGGAAAGAAGGAAGACGCCAAGTTGTTCCGTGAGCGGGCTATGGGGTATAAGCATTACTATTGCAAGGAGTTCGGTACGCTTCGTCCCATCCTGCCCGACGGCACGTTCTATTCCCCTTTCGATCCGAAACAGGGGGAGAACTTCGAGCCGAGCCCCGGTTTCCATGAAGGAAACGCCTGGAACTACACGTTCTATGTCCCCCATGACATCAAAGGCCTTGCCAAACTGATGGGCGGTCAGAAGAAGTTTGTCGATAAGTTGCAGATGGTCTTCGACAAAGGGTACTATGATATGGCAAACGAGCCGGATATCGCCTATCCGTACCTCTTCAGCTATTTCAAGGGAGAAGCCTGGCGTACGCAGAAGCTGGTTCGCGAACTGTTGGGCAAATATTATCATAATGCTCCGAATGGACTTCCGGGTAACGACGATACGGGTACGATGTCTACCTGGGCGATCTTCTCGATGATGGGATTCTATCCGGCCTGTCCCGGTGACCTGGATTATGTTGTGACTTCTCCGACCTTCAACAAGGTGACGATCCGGCTGGACGAGAAGTTCTATCCGAAAGGCGAATTGGTGATCGAGTCCGCCCGCAAAACCCCGGAAAATATTTATATCAAAGAGGTGACAGCTGGCGGAAAGAAGCTGAAAGGGTATACGATTTCGCAAGACGAACTGGTGAATGCCGGGACATTGCGCTTCACGCTGGAAAACAAGCATTGATTTCCCCTCTCAATTTTATTTGAAATGGCATTTAAACGTTGAAAAACGGTTTCAAATTTTCTTGAAGCCGTTTTTCACTATTGAATCCCCGTTTCAATATTTCTTGAAGTGCCTTTTTAATGGTGAAAAACTGTTTCAAGAAAAATGGAGATGGGTTTCACCATTGAAAAATGGCTTCAAGAAAATTAGAAACGACTTTTCAACGTTTAAATGCCATTTCAAATATTCTTGAGACCTATAAATTATTATCTTTGCACACGTAAAAAAGAAAAACAGTTTAATCCATATTATATAATGTATAGAACAAGAACATGTGGCGACCTGCGCCTTGCCGATGAAGGCTTGGTGATTACGCTGGCCGGCTGGGTACAGAAAACCCGTAAGATGGGTGGCATGACGTTCGTGGATATCCGCGACCGTTACGGTATTACGCAATTGGTGTTTAACCAGGAAGTGGATGCCGCTCTTTGTGAGAAAGCAAATAAGCTGGGACGCGAATATGTTATCCAGGTGACGGGAACCGTTCGCGAACGTTCCAGCAAAAACCCGAATATCCCTACCGGTGAGATCGAAATCATCGTTTCGGAACTGAATGTCCTGAATGCTGCCGTGACTCCTCCTTTCACGATTGAAGACGATACGGACGGGGGGGACGACCTGCGTATGAAATACCGTTATCTGGATTTGCGCCGCAACGCCGTCCGCAAGAACCTGGAACTGCGTCATCGTATGGCTTTCGAGGTGCGTAACTATCTGGACAAGCATGGATTCCTGGAAGTCGAAACTCCGGTGCTGGTAAACTCGACGCCTGAAGGGGCGCGTGACTTTGTCGTGCCTTCCCGTATGAATCCCGGACAGTTCTACGCTTTGCCTCAGTCTCCGCAGACGTTGAAGCAGTTGTTGATGGTTTCCGGTTTCGACCGTTATTTCCAGATCGTGAAATGTTTCCGTGACGAAGACCTGCGTGCGGACCGCCAGCCCGAATTTACACAGATCGACTGCGAAATGAGCTTTGTGGAACAGGAAGACGTGCTGAACATTTTCGAAGGAATGGCCAAGCATCTGTTCAAGGTGATCCGGGGCATCGATATAAAAGAAGCTTTCCCGCGTATCAGTTGGCACGATGCCATGAAATATTACGGAAGCGACAAGCCGGACCTGCGTTTCGATATGAAGTTCGTCGAACTGATGGACATCATGAAGGGACACGGTTTCTCCGTATTCGATAATGCTGCTTATGTCGGCGGTATCTGTGCGGAAGGGGCGGCTTCTTATACGCGCAAGCAGTTGGATGCGCTGACCGAGTTTGTGAAACGTCCGCAGATCGGTGCAAAGGGCATGGTATATGCCCGTGTGGAGGCAGACGGCAATGTGAAGTCGAGCGTGGATAAATTCTATACCCAGGAAGTATTGCAGCAGATGAAAGAGGCTTTCGGTGCAAAACCGGGCGACTTGATTCTGATCCTTTCCGGCGACGATGCGATGAAGACGCGCAAACAACTTTGCGAATTGCGTCTGGAAGTGGCCGGTCAGTTGGGCTTGCGTGACAAGAACAAGTTCGCCTGCCTGTGGGTGATCGACTTCCCGCTGTTCGAGTGGAGCGAAGAAGACCAGCGCTTCTATGCAATGCACCATCCGTTTACTTCTCCCAAACCCGAAGATATTCCTTTGCTGGACAGCGATACGGGAGCCGTCCGTGCGAATGCATACGACATGGTGATCAATGGTGTCGAAGTGGGTGGCGGTTCCATCCGTATCCACGACAGCAAGTTGCAGGATAAGATGTTCCAGTTGTTGGGCTTCACCGAAGAAAAGGCACAGGAGCGTTTCGGCTTCCTGATGAATGCCTTCAAATATGGTGCGCCTCCTCACGGTGGTCTGGCTTACGGTCTGGACCGTTGGGTCTCTTTGTTTGCCGGCCTCGATTCTATCCGTGACTGTATCGCGTTCCCGAAAAACAACTCCGGTCGCGATGTCATGCTGGATGCGCCCGGACAACTGGATGATTCGCAGTTGGAAGAATTATGCCTGAAAGTAGATATTAAGGAGTAATATACCGATAGGTCGATTTGCCGGTATGCTGGTGAATGGTTCACTGGCCTATTGGCAAATTGATTTATTTATAAATTATTGATTATGTTAAGGGTTAAGGATATACTGAAAGAAATCGAACAATACGCTCCGTTGCCATTGCAGGAGAGCTTTGACAATGCAGGGGTGCAGGTAGGCGATGTGAATCAGCCGGCTACCGGTGCGCTTCTTTGCCTCGACGTCACCGAAGAGGTGGTGGACGAGGCGATAGAGATGGGGTGTAATCTGATTGTCTCTCATCATCCTTTGGCCTTTAAAGCCTTCAAATCCCTGACCGGTTCGACCTATATCGAGCGGTGCATGATGAAGGCCTGCAAGTATGACTTGGTGATCTATGCCGCCCATACCAATCTCGATAATGCGGCGGGGGGCGTGAACTTCCGTCTGGCGGAACTGATCGGGCTGGAAAATGTCCGTGTCCTGAGCCCCCAGAAAGGAGCTTTGCTGAAGCTGGTCACTTTCGTGCCGGAGGCCTATGCCGATTTGGTGAGGACGACCTTGTTCAATGCGGGAGCCGGAGCGATAGGCGACTATGATTCCTGTAGCTTCAGCCTGCCGGGGAGCGGGACTTTCCGTGCCGGTGAAGGGACGAACCCGTTCTGTGGCGAAATAGGCGAGTTGCATGTGGAGTCGGAAATCCGTATCGAAACGATATTGCCCGCTTTCCGTAAGTCGACGGTGACGCGTGCGTTGCTTTCCGTCCATCCTTATGAAGAACCGGTATTCGATTTCTATCCTTTGGATAATGCCTGGAACCAGGTCGGTTCGGGGGTAGTGGGAGAGTTGCCCGAAGAAGAGAGTGAATTGGGCTTCCTGCAACGGATCAAGGAACTGTTCCAGGTGGGGTGCGTGAAGCATTCTGCCCTGACCGGCAAGCCGATACGCGAAGTCGCTTTATGCGGGGGGAGCGGCGCTTTCCTGATCAAAGACGCAATCAGTTACGGTGCGGACGTTTTCATTACGGGGGAGGCTAAATATAATGACTTTTACGATGTGGAAGACCGGATTCTGCTGGCGGTTATTGGTCATTATGAAAGTGAAGTCTGTACAAAAGATATCTTTTATAACATAATATCGAAAAAATTCCCTACCTTTGCGGTACATTTTTCGAATGTTAATTCAAACCCAGTAAAATATTTATAGAATGGCTACAGATAAACAATCAGCTGAAAAGGAATATACGGTTGAAGAAAAGCTTTCTACGCTGTATCAGCTTCAGACGATGATGACTGAAATTGATAAGATCAAGACACTTCGCGGCGAACTTCCCTTGGAAGTACAGGACTTGGAAGATGAGATCGCTGGTCTGGAAACACGTCTTCAGAACTATCAGTCAGAAATTAAAGACTTTGAGAATGCTGTTGTAGAACAGAAACATAAGATTACGGAGTCAACCGGTCTGATTGAAAAATATAAAGCGCAGTTGGATAACGTGCGTAACAACCGTGAGTTCGACAACTTGTCAAAAGAAATAGAATTCCAGGGACTTGAAATCGAGTTCTCTGAAAAGAAGATTCGTGAATTCGGTGAAGCGATCAACCGTAAGAAGGAAGAGATCGCCGAACTGTCCGAAAGACTGGAAGGCCGTAAGGCTGATTTGGTTCAAAAGCAGGGTGAACTGGAACAGATCATTTCCGAAACCAAGCAGGACGAAGAGAAACTGCGCGAAAAAGCAAAGAAACTGGAAGCGAATATCGAACCGCGCCTCTTGACTGCTTTCAAACGTATCCGCAAGGGGGCACGTAACGGCTTGGCTGTCGTATATGTACAGCGTGGTGCCTGCGGTGGTTGTTTCAACAAGATTCCGCCCCAGAAACAGTTGGATATCAAGTTGCGTAAGAAAGTGATCGTTTGCGAATACTGTGGTCGTATCATGATCGACCCTGAATTGGCAGGCATAGAAGAATAATCGGATGCGCGACGTTGTCCGTGCATATATAGAGAAATATCGGTTGCTTACGGAAAACCGTCCGGTTCTGGTCGGTGTAAGTGGCGGAGCAGATTCAATAGCCCTACTCACCATTTTGGTGGAGTCGGGCTATTCCTGTATTGCGGCGCATTGTAATTTTCATTTGCGGGGAGACGAATCCCTGCGTGACGAACAGTTTGTAAGGGAGTATGCCCGAAAACTGGATGTCCCTTTCCTGATGACGGACTTCGATACCCGAAAATATGCAGCCGACCGGCATCTCTCCATTGAAATGGCTGCCCGCGAGTTGCGCTATGGCTGGTTCGAAGAGCAACGGGCTGCAACCGGGGCGCAGGCTGTCGCTGTGGCTCATCATCGTGACGACAGTGTGGAAACGCTTTTGATGAATCTGGTACGTGGGACCGGCATCAGGGGAATGAGCGGGATTCGTCCGAGGAACGGTTTCGTGGTGCGCCCTTTGCTTGCCGTGAGCCGTGAGGATATCTTGGAGTGGCTTGCCGGACGCGGTTTGACGTATGTGACCGACAGCACCAACCTTTCCGATGCTTATACGCGCAATTTTATCCGCCTGCGTGTCCTTCCGCTTCTGAAGGAAATCAATCCTTCCGTGAAGGATGCGATCGCCCGTACGTCCGAACATCTGTCGGCAGCCGAAGCCGTTTATCTGCATGTGGTGGAAGAGGCGAGGAATGCCGTGGTCGAGCAAGGGGACCGCCTTTCGATTGCCGCCTTGATGCGTTACCCGTCGCCCGATGCTATTTTATACGAGTTACTCAAAACCTATGGCTTTACTCGTCCGGTGGCGGAGGATGTTTATTTGTCCCTGACGAAAGAATCGGGCAAAACCTTTTTCTCTTCTACGCACCGGTTGATAAAAGATCGGGACTATTTATTGTTATCTCCCCTTGTAAAAGAAGAGGTCCGTGAATATACACTGACCGGTGGCGAGAAAGTTTGGTCCGGTCCTGTCGAACTTTCTTTCGAGAAGATTGTTATTAAGGAAGATTTCCATATCCGGAAAGATAAAAATATCGCTTATTTCGATTACGACAAACTGACTTTTCCGCTTACCCTGCGTACATGGAAAGAAGGAGATTGGTTTATTCCTTTTGGCATGAAAGGGCGGAAGAAATTAAGCGATTATTTCTCGGATCATAAATTCAGCCGTTTAGATAAGGAACGGACGTGGCTTTTATGCAGCGGAGGCGCTGTTATCTGGATTGTAGGAGAACGTTCCGATAATCGTTTTTGCCTGGACAAAACAACTAAAAGTGTGTTAGTTGTGAATTTTTTTCCGACAAAAAGCGAGAGTAACTGAAAATATTATTACATTTGCAAAGATTTACTCCGCAGATGTGTTACTAATGATTCAAATTAGCTCAACAATCCGGTTTTCACATGAAATTATTAATTATCAAATTATAAAAGATACAATGATTGCGTTGTACGCGTGCCGTGTCCGGTCGTGTAAGTACGTCGTTTTTATTATTCACTTCGCATTATGCAAAAATATAACATTCTAGAACTAAATGAAAAACTCCTTCCTGAGTTGCAAAGTATAGCGGAAGAGTTAGGTATTAAAAAAGTAAGTTCCCTTAAGAAAGAGGAACTTGTATACAGAATTCTTGACGAAC
>OLSG01003767.1_pt1 | contig 10375 bp, 4 predicted proteins | sample 1673041 | NCBI WGS metagenome assembly OLSG01 (sample SAMEA3136749, study PRJEB25190) | human gut metagenome | reverse complement strand
ATCCCCGGCATTTACTTTTATGACAACCAGGCGATGGAGATTGCAGCTAATCTCACGCCGTCGCAGCGCGGCGAGTTGGAAATCACAGACGTAAATTTGGAGTATTTACGCCGGGATCAATTGCAGGTGCTCCCGCTCGAGCGGGACGTCGTGTGGCTGGATGCCGGTACAGCAGACAGCCTGATGGACGCTGGACAGACCATTCGAAATATCCAGGCTGAGACCGGACGCTATGTTGGCTGCCTGGAAGAGCTGGCCTTTAACCAAGGCTGGCTGACAGAAGAGCAGGTACACGAAGCCGGACAAGAGCTCGGCATGACACTTTACGGACAGTACTTGCAGTGCTTATAATAGGCAACAAGATAAGAAAAAGTCTGTGCATGTTTCACTTGCAACAGCATGCGGCTTTAATAGACTAATAAATTAGCTTATTGAAGTAAACCGAACCCCGACTGCATCGCAGACGGGGTTTCTTCTGCCCCTTGCCGTCCCTGCCAAAACCGCCTATAATAAACCTATGGGGTCACGGCGGCGCGGCCGCTGCGCGGGAAGGCGAAGGAGGGGCAGCATGATCAACAGGGACAAGCTGAAGCCGGTCTTCATTGCCGGCTGACTTCATTCAGCCGAAGCCTGCAAATAATTTTGCGCATAAATCTTGACGGGACCCGAAATTTTGCAAATAAAATAATCGCTGTATGTGGATTAATTTCCACATACAGCGATTGTTTTACTTGTAGGATAAAGTGCCTCCGAGCAACAATTCCAGAACACTTCAAGAATACGCAATGATTATTCCATAGTGTATATTACACGCTCGACCGTGGTGCCTGCCGGAACGTGCAGGGCAATGGTCGTTGTGCTGTCTGCATCGCCGAGCTGATGCACCGGAGTGGTGCCCTTTCCAGCCGCATCAAACGTCACGGTAGTGCCGCCTACCTCGGCGGTGATACCGGCGGCGTTGCTGCTCTGTACGGTCAGAGCATAGTCACCGTCGTTCTTGATGACTGCGGTGAAGGAAATAGTGCAGTCGGTATCTGCGGTGAATGCGCCGCCCTCGTTCCATGATGCGCTGCCCTCGGTGACTTCGGCGAAGTCGGGCTGGTTATCAGCGTTGACATCTGGCGCGGAAGCGGTATCCAGCACCAGATTGGAGAACGTGTTCATTGCGGTGCGCATATCGTAGGAATCGGTTGCCGAGATGGCCAGTACCTTGTTGAGGAAGGTGTTGTTGCGCTCGGTCAGCGTAACATCATCGAGTTGCTGTGCGTTTGTCTCGCACAGCTTGTTATAGGAGTTTACAACACGCTTGATATAGGTATCGTCTTTGATGCGCTCTACCGCGGACAGGCTTCCGACCGGATCGACGATGGCCTCCTCCAGACGAAAGATCTTCTGCCACTGCTCGGCGTTGGCACGGGTGTATTCCGCACCGCGGTCGAGAATATCGAATGCACGATTGAAATCGCCGGTGTTGGCGTAATACTGCGCCAGCAGCACGGTAATTGTGTTGGATTCCACGCGGGAGAGCGATGCGGCGTACTTGGCAGCAAGCGTCTCGTCGTCGTAGTTGCTCATCAGATAGGACATTTTGTAGTCGTTTGCCTCAAACAGGTCGATTTTTGCGCCCAGCTTGAGGTCATCAAGGGTCAGATTGTCGCTGTTCAGCTTGCTCTGCGCGATTAGGTTGAGACCAATCAGCACAGTGAATACCGCACAGACGACGGTTACCGGCCAACGCACCGCACCGCCCTTGTTCTTTTCGGGCAGCTTGAGACGGAGCGAATCCGCGCAGAATACGGTGATAGCTGCTAGCACGGCGAAGAACATCGGCAGGCAGGAGCCGGATGACCACGTTACGTCGGTAACGGCCTGACCGAACATCTGCAGCACGCAGGCCGCGAGCAGCATGACGATGAGCGGCTTCTCCTTGCGGCTCTTGACGAGCGCCCAGACAGCCGTGCCCAGCATGGACAGGAACGCAAGCAGACCCAGTACACCGAGGTCGCAGAGCGCTTCAACGTAGTGGTTGTGGGCGTATTTGGTCTCGTAGTAGTAATCCTGCACCGAGGCAACGCCGTTCTCAAAGCCACCCAGACCGCGGCCGAACACTGGTGCGGTTTTCCACAGCTTGATGGCGTCCTGACGGTATACGCCGCGCTGTACGACGTTGCCGTTTGCGGTCAGGTCCTGAATACGGTCTGCAATGAAGGCGGGCAGCAGCTTATAGCCCAGCTTGACACTGCCGCCCTTTGCACCGGTGTAGGTGGCGGTATTGATCGTCACGCCCGGCTGATCGCAGGAGATGTAGAAGAACACGAGCTTGCTGTCCTCGGGCACGGTGAAGGTAATATCGTTATCCGTGGAGGCGTTTGCAAGGTCGGTTTCGTTATTCTGCACCAGATTGTTGGTGTTTTTGTACGCAACACGCACGTTTACCGGCGCGGAGGCATCCACGCTCAGCGTGTAGTCGCCGGTGGGCAGGTCTGCGGTACGGCGGAAATCGCCTTCGGTGCCGAAGGTGTACGCACCGGTGACGTTGAGCGCCGCGATCAGGTAGATGGCGATTACGACCACGATGCCGACAACCGCACCGATCAGCAGCTTGCCCTTATCTGCGAGACGCTCGGCCAGCTTGCCGCGCACGCCGATCTCAAGCAGGCAGGCAGCGACGCAGCCGACCACGAGCATGATCATCGGCAGGGGAGAGCCGGTGACCGTGTCACCGAAGCCCTTGACTGATACCGCACCGACAATCAGTGCGATGACCGCAGTCTGGAGCAGCAGCAGGAACAGACCGGAGCGGGTCTCCTTGGGCGAAAGCACGAGCATGAGCACGCACGCAATGACAAATACGCCGAGCGAGCCCATCGAGAACGCCAGAAGGTAGGAAACTGCGTTTACCATCAGCAGAACCGTGCACAGGATGCGCTGTCTGCGGCTCTCGGAGGTGAGCACCAGCCACAGGGACAGTAGGCATGCGACGGACATCAGACCGGCGTAGATGTTCGGGTTGCCGAGAATGGTGTTCAGACGGGAGTAGAAGTATGCACCGGTGTTGTCGTAGCCGCGGCCGACAAACTCGAGCAGCGGACGCACAGGGCGCATGAGAATGTTGCAAGATGCTGCGTCAATGGACAGCAGACCGACCGGAGCGGCTGCCGTTGCGAGCACTGCTGCAATGCGGCGGAAGGATTGCTTGCCGTCATCGGAGAAAAGCACGATGGCCATAAACACCGCAAAGGCGATCAGGTTGCAGGAGAACTCCGCGATGGCGAACTTGCCCGAGCGGGCGTAGAACGTCGATAAAGCCTCCAGCAGCAGATAGGCCAGCAGGGCGAAGGACGGCGGGCTCATCAGACGTTTGACGCGCGCCTTGTCCGCGAACAGCATCATACCGATGCTGCCGACCGCGCCGAGCAGACCGAGCACCTTTTTGGTCGTGTAGGTGCCGTTCTGTGCAAAGCAGCTGATCACGCACAGTACGATGATCGCCGCACAGCACAGCCAGCCTTTTCCGGCGGTGGATTTTGCTGTTTTTTCAGTCATTCTGAAACCTCCTTAGGGTGGTTAGTGATAGCTTGGGAGTAGAGCGCGGTAAGCTGGGGGAATACCGCGTCGATGCCGTAGGGAGTGGCGGTCTGCACCGCGGCGGCGCTCATCTGTGCCCGAAAGGTAGGCTCGGCGGCCTGCTTTACAGCACGAATAAAGGCGTTTTTGTCGTCATAGGGGAACAGAAAGCCGTTTTCACCCGAGCGGACTAAATCCTCGTGTCCCTTGACATCAGAGAGCACCGCAGGAAGGCCACAGGCCATGGCCTCCATTACATTAAAGGGAAGTCCTTCACTGCGGCTGGAGGACACGCAAAGGTCGGCGGCACGGTAGTACTGCTCGATGTTGGACGCAAAGCCGGGGAAGCGAACGCGGTCGGCAACGTCCTGCTGCTGCGCGAGTACGCGGCATTCGTCCAATAACGCACCGCGTCCGGGCAAGAGCAGCACGGCGTTCGGCAGCTCCGGCATGGCGCTGATGAGCATTTTCTGGTTTTTTCGGCCGGAAAACTCCGCCGCATAGATGAGGACAAGCGAGTTTTCGGGCAGCTCCATCGCACGGCGCAGGGCGCGTTTTTCTGCTGGTGAGGGAGGGGAGAACCGCGTGAGCGCAATGCCCATGCCCGGCGTCGGGACGATGTGCCGTCCAAGCTGGTAGCGTTTGGCAATCTGCTCGTCCTGCCGGTTCATGGTTAGCAGCCAGTCGGTGATAGGCGCGGTCATGCGCTCAGCGCCGAGCAGCAGTGTGCGCTTGAGAACGGGCGTGCGACCGTCAAACAGATAGCCGTGCGCGGTGTTCATCACCACGGGACGCTGACTTTTCGGTAAAAGCTGCACCGCCAGACGCGCAAAAAATGCGGCAAGCGAGGTGTGCAGGCTGATCATGGCGTAATTTTCACGTAGCAGCAGCGAGCGGAGCTGCAAAACCGCCGCAAAATTGCGCGGCGAGAACATGCTTTTTTCAAGCGGCAGCGGAATGTATCGGCTGACACCGCGCAATGCACGCTGTTCGCCGCCGGCCGCCGCATGAACCTCATAACCCTGTTGTGCCAACCACTCGGTATAAGGTTGATGAAAGGATGCTAAATGCCCAAACGATGAGGCAATATATAGTAGCTTTTTGTTACCGTTCACAGTGTGACCTGCTTTCAGAGAAAAACGCAGGCAACTTACGCCGCCTGCGCACGTATTTATAGCAAAATATTACTCCGAAACGCCTGTTTTGTCAAGGTTTGGTGAGATATTATCGTCTTGCTGGAGAGAATTTATTTGGCGAGAAAAGTCGTTTATAGGTGGTAAAATTATGTCGGATGTGATAAACTTATAAAATTGGTATCGATTACATATAATAGGAGGAACCGAGGTTGATCAAGGAAAATCAGCGAACACTCAATCGAATCAACGGATTGACTGACGTGTTGATTCTTTTCCCCTGCATGATCCTTGCATATTTTATTCGCTTTACGCTGTTCCACGGTATGCCCGGGCATATTGGCTTGTCGTATTATCTGATGACGGTGCTATGCGTTTCGCCGCTGTTCTGGCTGCTGTACGGTCTGATGGGACTGTACGATTCGTTCCGCGCCAAAAACTTTTTGCAGGAGTTCAGCCTGCTGCTGCGGAGCAACACCATCATTTTCGGCATTTTGCTGGCATTTTTCTTTGCGTTTAAGCAGTTTCACCTGTCGCGCTGGACGCTGTTTGTGTTCTTTGCGCTGGCAACAATCGCGGTGGCGGTCAAACGATGGTTTCTGCGACGGCTGCTGCGTTCGTTCCGTGAGCACGGCTATAATCTGAAGCATGTGCTGCTGATCGGCTGTGGGGAACAGGCGCAGGCGTACTGCCGTGCGGTGCAGAACGACCGCACGCTGGGTTTCTGCGTGGACAGCTATCTTGCGCCGCGCGACTGCCTGCCGGGCATTGCCTATCGCGGTACATACGATGCGCTGGCACATGTGCTCGAGCATGCCGCACCGGATGAGGTGGTCATTGCACTGGAGGCAGACGAGTACCCGTATCTGCAGAGCATTATTGCGAGCAGCGAGAAAAACGGCGTGAAAATGTCGCTTATCCCGTTTTACAATAAGTATATGCCGTCGCGCCCGTCAATCGATGAGGTGGGAGACGTGTCGCTGGTCAACTTGCGTCATATCCCGCTGGATAATATCGGAAACGCGTTCCTGAAGCGGGCGGTGGATATTGTTGGCTCGCTGCTGCTGATCGTGTGCACATCGCCCATTATGCTGTTCGCAGCGCTTGGTGTTAAGTTGTCCTCGCCAGGCCCGATCCTGTTCAAGCAGGAACGTGTGGGATTGAATAAAAAGCCGTTTTATATGTACAAATTCCGCTCTATGCGAGTGAATGATAAACAAAATACCGGATGGAGTACCAACAGTGATCCGCGTAAGACCAAGTTCGGCTCATTCATCCGCAAGTTTTCGATCGATGAGCTACCACAGTTCTTCAACGTGCTGATGGGCGATATGAGTCTGGTCGGACCGCGGCCGGAACTGCCGTATTTTGTAAACCAGTTTAAGGAAAGCGTGCCGCTGTATATGGTCAAGCATCAGGTGCGGCCGGGCATTACCGGCTGGGCGCAGGTGAACGGTTTCCGCGGTGATACGTCGATTCAAGGACGGATTGAGCATGATATTTACTATATTGAGAACTGGACACTGCTTTTTGACATAAAAATCCTGTTTATGACGGTGTTTAAATTCAGTAACAGCGAAAATATTGTCAAGTGAGCCGAGTGGGTGCACTTGCAATTATTTTTAGTACTGTAATGTCGCAAGAGGAGTGAGTATGCTTGCGCACATAAGATATTTTATGTTATACTATAGACACAAAATTTTTTAAGACTGTGGCTCCCCTGCTTTTTTAATTGCGTTAATGATAAAGAAATGGGAAATTCCAGAGTTCTTGAATGGGAAAAGACCTGTACGTTGTGTACAGGTCTTTTTCTGTGTGGATTATTTGAGATGAAAGGTCATGCGTTTTTCAGGACTTGTGATTTTGCGTATCTTTCCAAGAGGATCGACTTCGCACTTATATAGTGAGCGAAGACTATAGAAAGGAATCGATGTACGAATATACTGCTTATCGAGTGTAGAGACCTCAAAGGTTCCACTCTTTATTTTGACATTGCCTCTAAGAAAATAACCATGATTGACATTAATAGTATCATTGGAAGACACACTCTTCAGAGTTATTGTGTCCGGTAGCTCGATATAGATCACATCATTGGAATAAAGAGAAAAGATAAAATCGGACTCTGACATGAGTAACATGCGATTTGGATTTTTGGTTACTGCACGGAGTGAAAGTGTTGGCTGAAGCGTATCCTTGACGTAGATAGGCACATAATAATATTCATTATTGGAAGTGCGGAATACATCGATTCGAATCATATCACCATGGGTGCCAATACCCCCTCGGACGGATACAAAAGCACGAGGATGCTGGATGATAGGAACAGATTTGACCAAAGGACCAATATCGCCGTTAGCTTTCGGTTTGTAAAAAGGTTCTGCAAAGGCTTCAGCAGCATTTCCGTTGTGTGCGATAAGCTGATTGCGCAAAGCAGAATACAGTAAACGATCACGTTCTGGCTGGAAATAATCAGCGATTTCATTATTGGCATCCAGTTTCAACTGTATAAGCGCCCGTTTAGCTACAATCTCATCACCACGACGACGCATTAATGTATCACGATGTGCAGCACCACGTACTTTATGCTGTGCCATATGAGAGAAACAGGATGACTCTGGTGAACAGAGAGCCGAAAATTCCTCATGGAATGAGGGCCAGGGTTGGAATAGGGTTCCTTCGTAGTCGTTTGCGAAAAAGTCAGATAGTTGTTCACAGGTATGGGGCTCGCTGAGAGCGGTAAGGATTGCTTGGCCAGCAGAGTCCATAGCAGGTGGAACTTGCTCAAACACGCGTGACAAACGTAAGCCAATTGTGCCGGTATTAACAGGCGTAACCGAAGAAAGTATGTTATCCTGTGCAGATAATGTGCGCTGCAGAAAGAGTGCAAAGCCGGTGAGTAAAGGGGAAGGATTGCTTAGCGAGCGCTGGCGCTGATTGATGCTATCCTGTTCAGTCCACTGGGATGCTAATAGATTTATACGGCATTTTCGATTGGAACGTTCGGATGCGCGGTTTCGGTAACGAATATCACGGCCAAATGTAACACCTGGCAGATGATTCCGATGGTTAGAAGCAGAGCGCAATACTAAAACGAGATTATTATAACTATGATCATAGCAATCGGAGTAAGGGATAATGTGGTCGACTGCTGTATCAGTTGATGATAATGCTTGTGCAAAAGTAAGCATCGTACCGGTATACATACATGCATGATTCTGCAGAGACCACAAAATAATTCGAGTACATTCGTCCGACGTTAGAGAACGCTGGAGAAAGCCGGATGCAGTTTGGAAAAGCGGTGCAAGCTTTTTATCTCGATTTTCCTGAATCTTTTTGTGTTTTTTACGGAGAGACAATGGCTTTCCCATTTCGTATGATGTGCTGATTCGAATATGCGTAGGCATACCATATTCGCGGAGTAATGCTTTGATAAGAACAATAGCTTGCGATAGCGTACGATCAGTGGCAGGACGTGCAACGTGATAGAAATTTTTGAAATTTAATTTGGTTGAAGTATTCGATACAGGACTGTCGGGATAACATTTATCGCGTGCTTCCTCCATAGACATACCCTTTTCCATAAGTGGCACTATACGCCCCAACGCTTTGCGAGAGTAGCGCGCTCGCTGTACAAGATGAGCTTTCGCTAACAAATCACACAGTTCTTTGGAGAAGTGAAATTCCTTTAACCGCTGCTTCCAGTATTTTTCGGGAGTAGAGACGAAGAGAAGCAAAAGGTCCTCCCAATGTTTGTGTAGAATACCCTGTTCATCCGGAAATTTCTTGGAAAGTGCAGAAAGCAATCTGCGGCCGTGGGGGATGATCCAATTATTCATGGAGGCAGCCGAATAGGGGATTCCATCAAGATACAGCGTCAAGGGCGTTTTAGGATCCAAATTTAACACATTGTTTGTAGCCGCATAAAGCTGAGCAGGATTTTTAGTAGCGGCAGCACGGATTTGTCGTTTCTGTTCTTCGGTTTTTGCGATTGGCTGCGTGTGAGGTGGAATAGAATAAGGTGCGTTGACCATACACAAAAATCGAAAACGTTCTGCGAGAGGAGTAGCATCAGGACAGCGTTCTCTTCGAGGTTCTAGGGGGCAGTAGATACCACCAAAACGTCGTTTATGGCCGGCATAAGGACTATTAGGACCGGGACCGCTTAAGATAAAGCGCTGACGACAGAGAATTTCGGTATATTTCTGTTCAAAGACTTCAGTCGCAAATGGATTTCCTAAAATACGCTGTGTATAGAACAGCAATACCACTTCTTCGCGAATCATATCACGAGAGACACTGGTTATATAAGGAATGCCGGTTTTAAAGGGCGAAAACAGACCATTGGGTCGAAAACGAGAATCTCGATAGAAGAGCTCACCTACAGTGCGATAGTTTTGCTCATCCATACGTTGCTGATTTTTATGAATTGCCTTACGGATTTTTGCATTATTGGAAAAGGTTTCAGAGAGTTGTTCACCGGTTCCAGGTTGGAAACCTCGATGGTGAGCAATATGATATAGCACACGAACCCATTCTTCGGCGGACAATTGACGATCTAGTCCGTCTGTGCGTAACTGCCACAAATAATCCACAGGCTTGTGGACAAGTGTGTTCATAGGAGGCAAACCAACTTCACTGAATAATTCGCGCAGTTTGGCAAAGCGATATTTTTGGCGGGTGTAGCGTCGGCGAGCCAGTCGATACATGCGTCGTTCCGAACCGGGAGTAGAGCCGTTGAAAGAATTTTCGGCGATAGGGAAGAAGCGCACACCTACACGTTCAATGTGTTCAGCATGACCTTCTTCGTTCTCACGGATTGCAGCCCCACCGATTTTATCATTGTCCAGATATAAACCAATTCGATAATTCATAGAAAATTCTCCTATAATACAAAGATATCCCGACACACGGCCGGGATAGAGCTTTGTGGTGCCAAACCTGAGTGTGGCAACGCTGCTTTTTAATTGCGTTATAAAGCATATTTAGTATAAGCGGAAACAGGAAAATTTGCAATAGAAAAATTTACAACATCAGTTGATAGGGAAGAACGGAATACCTTGTTATATGAAGAGGTTTGCCTGGTGGAGAGAAAGTGTAACACACATGAATGTAACATTACCTGTAATGTTACATTCATGTTACGGATGGCAAACTGCGCTTGACCCCTGTGTTTGACTATGGTAATATATTTATCGAACGAGTGAAAACTCGAAATATTATTTTAAGGAGGAATTCCCCTATGAAGAATCTCAAAAAGGTTCTCGCACTGGTGCTGGCGTTCGCTTGCGCGTTCACCATGTTCGCTGGTGCGGCGTTCACGGATCAGGCGGACATCAAGGTCGCCGATGAAGTCGTGGACACTCTGACAGAGTTGGGCATCATCGAGGGCTTTGAAGACGGCTCTTTCCAGCCCGACGCAACTGTAACTCGTGCGCAGATGGCGAAGATGATCTACGTTCTGCGTACCGGCAACTCTGACGCTTCGGCGTACAACAACGACAAGACTTCTTTCACCGACATTGGTACCCACTGGGCACGCGGCTACATCAAGTACTGCCAGTCCGTTGGTATCATTGCTGGTAAGTCTTCTACCATCTTTGCTCCGAATGCAACTGTAACTGCTCAGGAAGCTGCTAAGATGCTGCTCGTAACCCTCGGCTACGACGCTAACAAGG
>OLSG01003766.1_pt1 | contig 10376 bp, 12 predicted proteins | sample 1673041 | NCBI WGS metagenome assembly OLSG01 (sample SAMEA3136749, study PRJEB25190) | human gut metagenome | reverse complement strand
CTTCGCTTTCTGGGGGAGCCCACATTAAGGAGTCGGCTTCGCCGACGGATATATAAAGATTTCGGCGGAGCCGATATCCTTCTCGGGGCTCTCTGCGCGGGACTCGGAGCCCTGTTCTCTCCTCATCTTAATTTATCTTTAAGTGTATCCTATATATATGGTATAATAAATTAAGTGTGAATAAGAATTTTAATGTTTCACCGATTCCATTATTTTCCCGTTATCATCAGCAAATCAGCAAGGAGGCAGATGTAGTGGAAACAAAACGTGATTTTATCTGGAAGATGGGCGGTCAGCAGGGACAGGGCGTTGAGTCCTGCGGCGAAATCTTGGGCCGCGTTCTGGCGCAGGAAGGGTATTCCCTTTTCAGTCAGCGTCTTTTCGCTTCCCGTATCAAGGGCGGCCATACCACGATTGCTCTTCGTATCGCAACGAAGGAAGTAGCAACCATTGGTGAACATGTAGATTGTCTGGTAGCTCTGGATCAGGAGACCATTGATCTGCATGGCAAGGAAGTAGCAGAAGGGGGCGTCATCATTGCTGATGATGCGTTCCATCCGAAGTTTGAATCTCACAGCGGCCGCATGATGCTGGCGCTTCCAATTACGGAACTGGCTAAAAAATACGGCAGCATACAGATGAAGAATATCGCCGCTCTCGGTATGAGTGCCGGCGTCCTTGGATTCCCGGAAGAACCTTTCTATGGTTTCATTGCAGACCGTTTCTCCAAGAAGGGCGAAGACATCATTACAAAGAATAAGGAAATTTTCAAGGAAGGCTATGATACCGCTGTTGCAGCCATGCATGGCGTAGAACTTGGCAAACTGGCTGCTCCGGAGAAGAAGGATCAGCTCTATCTCCTGGGAAATGAAGCTGCTGCTCTTGGTGCTATTTCCGCAGGCTCCCGTTTCATGGCATCCTACCCGATTACCCCGGCTTCTGAAATCATGGAATACATGATCAAAGTGATGCATAAGATCAATGGTACAGTGGTACAGACTGAAGATGAACTTTCTTCCGTCATGATGGCTATGGGCGCAGGTTATGCCGGTATCCGTGCATTCACCGCCACCTCCGGCCCAGGGCTTTCCCTTATGGCTGAATCTATTTCCATGGCATCGATTGCAGAAATACCGGTAGTCATCATCGACGTTATGCGTGCCGGCCCATCCACTGGTATGGCGACCAAAGTAGAACAGAGTGATATCCGCTATGCCATCGCATCTGGACACGGGGACGCAGAAAAGATCGTTCTGGCTGCTGCTTCTATTGAAGACTGCTACTACATCACTCAGGAAGCATTCAATCTGGCAGAAGAATTCCAGACACCGGTTATTCTTCTCTCTGACCTGCAGTTTGGCATGTGCAAACAGTCCGTACCGACCTTTGACAAGAGCCGCGTTCCGATCAAGAGAGGCAAGCTTATTCGTGACGGACTTCCTGAACTGGACATGAAGACGAAAGAATACTTCCATCGCTTCGAAGATGTGGAAGACGGCATTTCCCCAAGAACCATTCCGGGCGTGAAGAACGGCATGTTCCTTTCCACCGGCCTTGAACACAACGTGTTCGGCAAGCCTGCTGAAGGTCAGGCGGACCGTGTGATGGAAATGAATAAGCGTCATCGCAAATTCGCTACGGTGTCCAAAGCTATTCAGCCATTCTATGTAGCTCATGAAGACACCGATACTGATCTCCTCATGATCGGTATCACATCCACCAACGGTGCTCTGGAGGAAGCAAGAGAAGAACTGGAAGCAGAAGGCAAGAAAGTCAACCACCTCCAGCTCCGTCTTCTTTCCCCATTCCCGGAAGAAGAACTCCGTCCATACATCGATGGAGCCAAAAAGATCCTTATTGTAGAAGAAAATATGACAGCCCAGCTCAGAGAAATCTTTGCAGCCCATTTCAGCTGCCATGATAAACTGCTGTCTCTCCTGCAGTATGACGGCACTCCGTTCACGACTTCAACTATTGTGAACAAAGCAAAGGAGGTTTACTGAGATGGCTACACCGAGAGATTATAAAAATACCATCGTTCCAAACTGGTGCCCTGGCTGCGGCGATTTCGGCATCCAGAATGCTATTTCTGCCGTATGTGCCAAGAAAGGCTGGCCGAATGAAAGCATTACCCTCATTTCCGGCATCGGCTGTTCTTCCCGTATCGGCGGTTACCAGTACTGCTACGGTGCTCACACCACCCATGGTAGAGCACTCCCCTTCGCACAGGGCATCAAATGTGCCAATAAAGACACCCATCTCATCGTATGCTCTGGCGACGGTGACTCCTACGCCATTGGCCTCGGCCACGGCATGCATGCCATGAAGAGAAATATGGACATCACATACCTGGTATTCGATAATCAGGTATACGGTCTCACCAAAGGCCAGACATCCCCGGCTTCCTCCAAAGGATTCGTCACCAAGACTACTCCTGATGGAAACCCGGTCACACCACTGGACGCACCGTCCATGGCTATCGCTGCCGGCGCTACCTTCGTCGCTCAGACCTATGCCATTGACATGAGAGGCATGACAGAAATCATTGAAAAAGCAGTGGACCACAAAGGATTCTCCTACGTGAATATCTTTACCCCCTGCGTCACCTTCAACCACCTCAACACTTTCCAGTGGTACAACGAACACTTGAAGAAAATTTCCGATATCCGGGAAAATTATGATACCACCAGTAAAGCGGAAGCTTTCCACCTGCTGGCAGAAACCGACGGGCTCGTCACCGGCATCATCTATGAAGAAAAAGACAGCATTCCTTTCGGCGACATCGTACCATCCAAAGACGTATGCCTCACCGACCACGTAGAAAAACCATCTGACGACCTCTTCGACGACCTCTTAAAAGAATTCCGGTAATCATGAAACGCCCGTCTATCAGCATTACATTAAGGAGCAGACCACTATGGCATCAGATCGGATGATGGAATACTATTACTCCATGGGGCAGGACTGCCTTCATATAGGTGACAGGGACGAAGCAGTCACATACTTCAGAAAAGCGGCCAACTTGGGCGCCAGAGAAGCAGCTCATGAAATCTTCTACATCGGCCGAACCTGGGAAAAGGGAGAAGATGGAGAAAGAAACGATGAAAAGGCAGAAACCTGCTACCGTGTCGCCACCGACTATGGCGTATCAGAAGCAGCACTCGCCCTTGGAAAACTCTATCTCCGGGGGATTTCCGGCAGAAAAATGAATCCCCGTAAAGCAAGACGTTCCCTGGAAATCGCATCAGAACAGGGTAATGCAGAAGCGGCCTCTCTCCTGGGAAAAATGTATGATGAAGGATTCATGGGCAGAGTCGACCCGGAAAAAGCATTCCACTACTACCTCCTCGCCGCAGAGCGGGGAGACAGCGGTGCCATGCTCATGACAGGCATGTTCTACGCCCAGGGCGGCAGCACCCATAAAGACCTGGAAGCTGCAGAAATGTGGATACGCAAGGGAAAAGAAGCAGGCGACATCGACGGAGAAATGACCCTCCGCGGTTTCCTCTCCGTAGCCTGTGGCGAATACGTCACCGGTGCCGCTGGAAACAGAGACATCAAGAAAGCACTCTCCATGGCAGCCGAAGCAGACAAAATGGGAGACGAAGACGTCTACCTCCGTCTCGGCATGGCCTTCTCTCACGCAGAAACTGTAGAAGACCATCTCAAACAAGCTTACCAGTGCTACAAAAAAGCGGCCAGACACGATAATCCTGCTGCCTGGTCCGCCTTAGGTCTCTGCTATGAAGCGGGACTCGGCATCCGTGCCAGCATCAAAAAAGCGGCAGAATTCTACAAAAAAGCCGCTGAAGCCGGCGACCCCTTCGGCATGTCCCACTATGGCTATGCCCTGGCCAACGGCGAAGGCGTCAAAAAAGACGAAAAAGAGGCGATGAACTGGCTCATCAAAGCCGCCATGAAAGGTGACTCTGGAGCCATCCATATCCTTAAAGAAGACTATAACTATGAAATTTAAAAAAGCAGGCTGTGAAAACAGCCTGCTTTTTTAAATTTAGAGTTGAGAGTTGAGTGAAGAGAGTTGAGAGGTGGAAAAAATCATTATGATTTTTAAATTATATAATTTCGGCGAAGCCGACTCCTTAATGTGGACTTCTCTTGAATCGTAGAAAACTGTATGTTTGCACAAACGGAAAAAGCACATATAGAGAGGGCTTCCACCTCCGGGGGAAGTACCCCGACACAGAGTGGAGGGGGGATAGGGGAAAACCGCACTATGTTGGCACTAAAGGTATCGCGCCGTTGACCGTTTTTATTTTTTTATTCTCTTCCTTGTAACGTAATCAATATGGTCCATTACATTATTGAAATGTTTATTAATATCCAAATTGCTTACACGAAGAATTTCTATTCCATTTTGATGAAGTATGTGTTCCCGCCATTCATCATAACCTTTCCCCTGTTCAGAATAATGCTGAGAGCCGTCTACCTCTATGACAAGTTTTGCCTGATGGCAATAGAAATCCAGTATGAAAGAATCCATTGGTTTCTGACGACGAAATGTGAATTCATACTGACAGAGGAAACCAAACCATAATTTCTTTTCTTCTGGAGTCATTTCTTTTCTCATGGCAGCTGCCCGTTCTTTTATTCTGCTGTCCAATGGCATATGTTTCATGGCATGCTCCTTATTAAACAATGGTGTTTCGTTATCTTTATTCTAGACTTTATTTTCAGACAAAACAAATTGGATACCTAAAGGTTGTAAGAAATTTATGATTTTCTTATAAAGCTTCTTTCGGTCATCCCGCGATACCATCTGTCTAACATCCTGCGGTTTTCCCCTATCCCCGTGTCGTCCCGACACGGTACTTCCCCCGGCTGGAATCTGCTCCGCTGATTCCATATGAAAGCGATTCACTATGATTGGTTCTTCGTCTTGCAGACTTGCCCCAATCATGTTCACTGCTTCCATGGTGGAAGCCACATTGTGGATATCGGCTTCGCCGAAATTTTATATATTCGTCGGCAGAGCCGACACTTTAGTGTGGGCTCCCCCAGGAAGCGAAGCTTTCGCCCGGGGGAGCTGGCGACGTGCGGAGCATGTCGACTGAAGGAGAAAACCGCACATGTATGCACTGATGGTATCGCGCCGTTGATCGTATTGGCTTCATAATTACAAACTATAAAGTCTTTACAACCACCTCGGGGCTCTCTGCGCTCAACTCGGGGCTCTTCCGCCCTTATGGGCAGCAAGTGGTACGAGCCGCTAGTGAGAATTATCCAATATGTGGTCCCATCCATACATCCCCGTCCACCATTTTCCCTATATCATATCTATCGGTATACTGCCACATAGTGGCATCCGGGTAGTCGCATTTTTCTCCCCATTGGGCGCACCAGACCGGGCATTCGGGAGCGGGGCGGAGGATGGTTTCCAGCCAGGAGAGGCTGGCGTAGAGACCGGCGGGGAAGCGCTGGATGATCATTTCATCGATATACTCCTTTGTGATCCTGCGGATATCGGAAGGCGCTGCGCCGTGATTTCTTTTGTAATGGTCAGCGTCTTCCATATCGAGCCAGAGCCCCCGCTTGAGGCGCTCTGGCGTGAGTCCTGAGTCCTGGAGGAGGGCGGCGGTGAAAGCCGCCTCTTCTCTCGCTCTTTCCCTTGTAAGAGCGTAGGAGTAGAAATAGGCACCAATGTCCAGACCTGCGTCCAGCGCTTCATTTACATTTTCATAAAATCTTCCGTCGATATGCCCGTTTCCCCAGCCCAGACGGATGATGACGAAGGAAATGTCTTTTGGGAGGCGGCGGAAATTGATGATGCCGTTATGTTCAGAAATATCTATACCTTTTATCATTTTTTTAATCCTTTCATTTTCTGCAATAAGGAAATCATAGAAGGAAGCCCGGCTTCTGAAAGATTTTCCACAATGGAGAGAGCTTCCGTAGACGTGAGATAGCTCACCACGAGAGCCGTCATCCCGCCACTCTGGCCGGAGGAAACGAGGAGGAAATCGGTAGAGCTTGCGATGAGTACCGAAAGACTGTAGAGGATGAGCTTCGACAGCCCTTCTTCCTTCATCTTCCCGCTCCGGATAAGTCCCTTCCTTCGCGCCTCAGGGAGACTGAGGATCATGGAAAGAAGAGAGGGGTTTCTATGCCCTTTCCGCCGAAGCATCCCCGCACTGATAGCCAGCCAGCGGGAAATGAGATCAAAAGCCACCAGAGCGGAAAAACAGAGAAACATGAGTGCATGCTGCACGAGGGCCATGAAGAGGATACTCCCGGTGAGTTTGAGGAAAAACTGATGGAAAAGTTCTTTAATGCTTTCTGTGAGTTCATTCATAGGATTCTCCTTTCTACCCTCTATATATATAAGTACTAATAACAGAAGGAGAGTTTCCCTTTTGCTATATTGGTATTTTCTATGGAAAGAGAAAGAATTTTTGATGAAATATAGAACTTGTGTTCTGTTAACAAATGGGATATGCTATAGACACCGCGGCAGTTCGAAAGCAGAGAAAGGAAAACTATGGATAATGCATACGAAAAAGAACTCCGCCTTATTAGAGCAGCGAAGGCGGGGGACAGGAGCGCCACAGAAAAAATCGTGGCAAAATATGAACCGCTTGTAAGAAACATCGCCTTTGGAGAGACAAGGATAGACACAGAAGACCTCTGGCAGGAACTTCGCCTCTCTCTCCTCGAAGGGCTCCAGGAATTCAGGGAAGAAAAAGGCATCTATTTCGGCTGCTTCATCAGGAAGAAACTGAAATGGAAAAAATGGTGTATCATCCGGGAATGCAAAAAACGGGACGACCGGGAAATCTTCTCCTTAGATCCCCTCATGGACATGGGAAAAGAAGACGACTATGAAGGGAGGCCATTTTCCGAAAAACTGGCCCGTTTCCTCGCACCCATTCATCTGACCGACGAAGAACAGCTCATACTTCACGGCACCCTGAGAGGAAAAGGAGGAAGAGAAATGGAAAACCTCCTCCACCTTCCGCACTCCACCTACTACAAAAGGCGGAATAGACTCTTCAAAAAACTAAAAGCCTATGGAATTTCAGAAATTTTCTGAAATATTTTTTTAAAACCGTGGACGAACGTATGTTTTCTTGCACTATATTAATAGAGAGCAAAATCACCCGGGTAAACAAAGACTCTCTGTATATAAAGAAAGGAAGATGCAAATGAAAACCTTAGTACTCGTATTCAAAACCAATGGCAATGGCAAGATGAACATCTCCATCGCCAACCCAAAAGAAGAAATCACCCTCGAAGAGGCCAAAGGAGCCGCTGAAAAGCTCATCCCCATCCTCATCACCAGTGCCGGTGCCGACATCTCCGCCCTCGAAAACGCGAACATCGTCACCACCACCACCGAAATTCTGGAATAATCCATGTCATTTAGAAAGGAATGAACCATTATGGCAGTAAAAAAAGAAATCAACGACGTAAAACTTCAGATCCGTTTTGAAAACGGACTCACCGCCTCCGGCAAAAAAGCCATCAAAACCATGTCTCTCGGAAACATCAAACTCGACAGTACCGACCAGCAGCTCCTTGAAGCAGGAAACGCAGTCGCCACCCTCTCCTCCCTCCCCCTCGAAGGAGTAAGAAGAGTAGAAATCAGCGACCTCGCTGAAGGAGAATGAGGAACTCCTGAAGAGTTGAGGAAAACTTAGGGAAAAGCAAAAAAGCCCCATTGCGGGGCTTTTTTGCTTTGGATGAGTTTCACTAACAGCGCTGTTGAATTACTGCCCATAAGGGCAGAAGAGTTGAGAGTTGAGCGCAGAGAGCCCCGAGAAGGTGTCGGCCTTGCCGACGATTATAAAGCTTTTTCTGTTAACGATGTATATGGTATCTCTACGAAAGATGCGTCTATGATATTTATAAAGTTAATCGCAATCTTTGGCAAGGTTGAGCCTCTGCTCAGTTTTTATGATCAGAGTTCCCAGCATTCTGATAATTTCATCATGCAGAGCGAGGACTTCCTGGATGTCATCTGCAATTTTTAAGAAACGGACAAATTCTTTATTTGACCCACGATCATATCCTTCCGCTATATTGGATGGAATGGAAATGACTGCACGACGAATCTGGTTGGTTATACCAAATATTTCCTCCTTAGGAAGTTTTAGTGTTAAGAGGTAAATCTTGCGAACCAGTATTCTTGATTTCTGCCAAACGATAAGATCCTTATAACTAGTCATGGGTATACCTCCTTGAAAAATATAAAGCTACGATTTGAGCTTTGCCCCCACCGAGAGAAGATAATCTACCAGATGTTGTTTATGAATCCTTTTATTTCAGTTTAACATACTACGATTCTCCTCACCATTATTTAAAGTACAATGCTTCTCGCTTCAGGGACCTCTTATCTTCTCTCTGATGATTAAAGTACAGACTCGTTTCCCGGGATAATTCCCTCAATCCCTATTTCTTTATAAATAAAAATTTGACGTTTTTACCTTCACTCAACTCTATTTTTATGGGTTCAGTTTGTAACGATGTTTGCACTAGCGGTCTCCTTCCCAATATCCGTACGGCTAAAAAAATAAAAATTATGAATATTTTACAACCACCTCTCAACTCTCTGCACTCAACTCGGGGCTCTATAGCCATGGCGACAGCCATAGCTGCCGCCATAGCTATAGAATAAATTTATACTCAGAGTCAATAATTTTCACAAGCTCATGGAAAGATAGCGATTTATTGAGACATATCACCCGGGAAAGCCCACGGACTGGGCGTTTTCAGCATTATGAGAAAAAGCGTAATATGCAGAAAAAAGAGGAATAACGATGGAACAAGCAGGGCATAGATGGGGGAAAACTTGATTTTATCGTCCTTTTGTGGTAGTCTTTACCTAGGCGAAAGTCCTTACCTCAGGACAGTAGCCGGGGACAGTAAGTAGAGAAGCAGGCAGAGGAAACACGGTCACTCGAGCAAGCGCTTTGAAACTGAACTCCTTATAGAAAAAATAGAGGGCGAAATTTCTTTTATTTTTTAAAAGGAGCGAAGGAATTATGAAAAAGATTCTCGCAATCGCAGCAGTAGCTGCACTCACCGCTGGCGTATCTGCATACGCAGCAAATCCATTCTCCGATGTATCCACTGATGACTGGGCTTACCAGGCAGTTGCTGATCTCTCCGATCAGGGCGTTGTTGAAGGTTATCCGGACGGCACCTTCCGTGGCGAAAGAAACATGACCAGATACGAACTGGCTCAGGTCATCGCTCGTCTCATGGCTCGTGAAGATCAGCTGAATGCTGAACAGAGAGCAACCCTCGACAAACTGGCTGGCGAATATGCTGACGAACTGGCTAACCTGGGCGTTCGCGTATCCAACCTGGAAAAGAAAGTTGGCAACATCTCCTGGTCCGGCGATGCTCGTATGCGTTATAACGATGCTGAAAAAGGCAAATCTGCATTTGATGGTCGTATGAGAATCAATGTTAAAGGTCAGGTAAATGAAAACACCACCGTTAACGGCCGTCTGACCTATAACATGAACTTCAAAGACACCAGCAAGGATTCTGGCGTATACATGGATACACTGAATGCTAAACATCAGTTTGGTGACTTTGCTGTAACCCTTGGCCGTTATGCTAACAACTTCGGCAACGAAGTTGGCTGGCGTTATGGTGACTCCCATAACTTTGACGGTGCTGAATTGTCCTATGCAAAGAACGCTTTCAGTGCTAAAGTAGGCTATGGTCAGTTCAACACTACTTATGATGAAGATGAATACGTAACCATTGACGAAAAAGATGCTCTCTATGCAAAAGCAGGTTACAACTTCGGCTTCGCAAACCTTAGTGCTGATTACCTGAAGTTCAAAGAAACTGCAATGCAGGATGAACTCTATGGCGTAGACCTCACCATTCCGGTAGGCGACTTCAAAGTAACCGGTGAATATGTAAAGAACACAACCACCGATGCTAAATATGATGACGCTTGGAACGCAGGCATTGGCTATGGCAAAGCTGACTGGAAGAAAGCTGGTACTTGGGATCTGAACGTTAACTATAACGAAGTTGGCGGAAAGACCTTCTTTGGTGGCACTGGCCTCCAGGCTCATAACCTGAAAAAGATTGACAACGATGGTACAAAGGAACAGAAATTCTGGAATGCTATCGCTAACGTAACCCTTCAGAAGAACGTACAGCTCCATGCTGAATACGCATTCGCTGGCGAAGATCAGGACGACAACGATCTGAATGATGCTTGGGCAGTTTCCCTCAACTACAAATTCTAATTTGTGTTGATAGACAAAATGAAAGAAGCTCTCGAAAGAGGGCTTCTTTTTTGGTAAAAAACAGAGTTGAGAGTTGAGTGCAGAGAGTTGGGGTTATAGGACATTTTGTGTGTTTTTTTATGCCAATGGAGCTAGTGTTTATCG
>OLSG01003763.1_pt1 | contig 10383 bp, 7 predicted proteins | sample 1673041 | NCBI WGS metagenome assembly OLSG01 (sample SAMEA3136749, study PRJEB25190) | human gut metagenome | reverse complement strand
TCTTTATAAAGAATGGTGTCTCGATTCAAGTTGTCTAAAACCCTTGACACGTTTCGTCTGCACCGGCGCCAAAGAGCATGTCCGCACCCTTTTTGCCGCTAAGCACCAAATCGCCGGTACTGTCGATGTCGCCATTAAAGAATGTTGTCTTGGACACAGTATCCACATCGGTCAGCGTAAGGCCGCCGCCATAGACAGCGATTCTGCTGTCTCCGCCAAGGCCAAGCTCATTCCAATCAAAGGAGAGGTCATTTTCTGTTTTAATAATGGTCAGATTGGGATCATATTCTGTACCGTACTGGACAGTGCTGTCAGTGAGTCCATGTTTACTGAAATAGGCCTCTGTGTCAGGCAGGAAGGCATTCAGCATGGGAAGGGTATTGTCGTACATGCGCCATGCGCCGTTTGATCCATCGAGCGTTTTGCCGTCGGCGCCATAATTTGAGAACGTAAAGCCCTGATATTTATCGGGATTAAAGCGGTCTTCCCATTGAATAACAGTGCCTTTTCTCCCATAGGAAGAAAGTTCTCTATCCGTATAGGTAAATTCAGAATTCCCCGTTTCAATATAATAGCCATTAGTTATATTTGCTATATTATAGGCATCACGGTTACCTTCCAATGCTTCCCCAACGAGACGGCCTACCCCTGTGGCTGTTTTATTTCCATTGGCATCATAGGCAACCACAGTTCCCAGTGTATACACATTTCTCATAGTAATAGGACCGCGCCCGGCAATGCCACCGACGGCACTCTTTCCGCCGCCGCTTACCTGATAACTGCGAATGGTACCGATATTGTAGGCATTTTCAATCCGCAACCCAGCTGCCGGAGCTGCTGCACCTATAATACCACCTGTGGAACTTGTCCTACTTGGATTTCCTGATGTTAACTTGTCCTGATTCTTGACAGTCACATTCCCTGTATTGAATACATCTTTGATATTGCCTCTGTGATACCAGCCGACGACGCCGCCGACGACATTATAGCCATTATAAACATCACCGCTGTTATAGGCTTTCTCTAAGGTCCCTTTGAGCCGACCGACAACGCCGCCGACATGGCGGGCTGCATAGGTAAAGGTTTCATCGCCAATCTTCCCTTTATTATACACATCATAAATAAGGGCACTGACACTCTCTGGAGTATTTTCCGTCGTATCGCCGACGACGCCGCCCATATTGGCTGTAGGCAGTTTATTAGGATCCAAGGAAGCCACGGTTTTCGTTGTACGGATATCCCCCAGATTATAGGAACGGACCACTTCCCCATTATACATCTGCCCTACAACACCGCCGATGCCAATGAATCCCTGCACGGTTCCGCTGTTATAGCTGTCGCTCACGGCCGCCTGTTTCCCATTTAAAATATCCTCTTTGGTCAGGGTCGTTGTACGGTCGATTTTCCCGACAATCCCCCCTGTATTGGCCGCAAGACTGGACTCGCTTACAGTCGTGGCATTGGAAGCAATCAATTGTGAATGGACATTGCCGCTGTTGGTGCTTTTCGTTACATAGGCATCGTTACCATAAAGGTAACCCACAATGCCCCCCATATTGCCAAAGTGAACTCTTTCTTCTCCCTTAGGTCTGACCAGTTCAGTGGCAAAATCAGAGGAAGTCCGGCCACCAGTCGCCATGATTTCCGCACCGTCATTGACAGCCGATGTAATGGTCCCCTTTCCTCCAAAGTAGCCGGCAATACCACCGACATTATGGGCGCCGGTCACCTTCGTTTCCTGGTTCGTTGCCGTCGTGATATTGGTGCCTTCTGCCCGACCGACGATGCCGCCGACGTTGCCGCCATCGTAATAGTCTTTTCCTTCACCCATGGCACTTGATACATCGCCAAGGTTCGTCACGTTTGTGAAGGTATTTCCTGTACTGATGCCGACAAGACCGCCTACGTTGGAAACCTGTACTTTGGGATTATTGGTGCTATATCCTGCGCCCTGATAAACGTAGGATTCTGTTGTAAAGCCTGTCGCCTTAATGGCACTTCTGTTTTCTGCATTTTGGAGGGTGGAATTTTCCAGCCGTCCTGCAATACCGCCGACGTTGTACGTTCCTTTGACCGTAAGGCCGTTGTAGATGATGCCGTCTTTGGCCTTTTCATTACCCAGCGTGGAACCTGTCGCCACGCCCACAAGGCCGCCTACATCATAGGGCTGGTTCGTATCATCAGGGCCGCCGACGTTACCGATATTGTAACTTTTGCCCGAAATCGTCCCATTTGTCAGGTTCCCTGCAAGACCGCCTACGGCGTGATCGGTGCCTGTAATATCGCCCATATTGACCGCATCTTTCAGGGTGACGCCGGTTCCTGTCCCCACAAGACCGCCCACATTTACACTGCCGACGACAGCCGCAGAGTTCACGGCTCCTGTAATAGTCGTATCTCTTGCCTCACCGACAAGAGTGCCGACATTATTTTTCCCTGTGATTTTACCGCCGACGAGGGTCACATTGTTCAGGATCGCACCCTTAGTCTTACTGAAAAGTCCGACGTTTTCCATGTCGCTGCGGTTGATGGTCAAATCAAAGATATGGAAATCAAGAGCATCAAAGGTCCCTGTAAAACCGTCTTCCGTATCTGCTCCCAGAGGATTAAATCCTTTGCCGTTATTCCACTCTTCCGTTCCTATGGCATCGATGCTGTTTTTTAAGGCATACTTGCCGGAAAGGTTTGTGTCGATAGCCTGGAGCTGGGATGCATCTTCTACCCACATGTAGCCCGTTACATCCGTCTTGCTGCCATTGACGCTCACCTGAGCAAAGGTCTTATCTGCGCCTTCATAGCCCTTTTCTTTATCATAGGCATCATAGCCCAATACGACTTGCTTGGCATCATTGGTCAGAACTTCAAAATTTTCGTTCTTTTCCCGGTTCAAATTTTCCAGTTTTTCCGTATCAATGACGATGCGGCCGTTTCCTTCAAAGGTGACCTTATCGGCACTGATGTTGCCAAGGCTCATAAGCTGAGAGGCAGTCATAGTGCCGCCCTTGACAATGTTGCCTACAGCTTCCGGTGTATTCGGAAGACTGTTTACATCCAGCTTTTTCGCTGCCACATAGAGGCTTCCTGTATTGATCTGCGCACTGGGTCCGATCTGTACACCCGCCGGATTGACGACATAGAGATTGCCCTCAAGGGCAGTGATTTTCCCGTAAATCTGAGAAGCATTGCCCCCATTGACGTAGTTTAACGTATTAAAATCCTTCGTATCAGCTGTGAAGTTGACTGTCCCATTGGCGCCAATATTGAAGCTTTCCCAGGAAATGACACCGTTCTTTCCCTGCTGACTGATGTTCATGACAGGCTTACTTTCGCTGCCTACATTCTGGTTAAGACCGGTATGGTTTTCCCACAGACTTTTTCCGCCTTGGGGCAGTTCATTATTCGGTACGACGCCGGATGCAGCATAGCCAGTCATGACGCCTGACAAGGCAGTCAGCCCGGCAAAGAGCCCAAGAAGAACCTGACTTTTGATTCTCTTCTTATATGCATTCTGTCTCATTCATGTACTCCTTTTATATGAAGGCTTAGAAAAGCCGATAAAGTGCAAACCACCAGCGGTTATTGTGATCCTTTGGTTCCGAAGCATCCCGCTGTCCGTTAATTTTTCTGGCCCAGTCAAGCTGTCCGTACCATTCACCGTCCAGATGATAACGGAGTCCCAGCCCCCAGCCGGAGAGATGTTCTCCTTCATTGAAGAGCTGATTCTTTACATATCCGGTATCAAGGAAAGCCGCTGCTTCCAGACCTTCTACACCTGTACTTCTGCGGATTTCAAAATTACTGATCCATCCATCGTCTCCGTAGCCGTCGTTATTTCCGTAAGCCCGGATGCCATCCATGCCGCCAAGATAGAACTGTTCACTGCCATCCAGTGCTCTGTTGGCCAGCTGTCCCTGGAAACGGATACGGTAGTTCCACGGTCCGTCATACCATACCTTGAGAAGACTTCCGGTCAGCTTATGGTAAGTGCCGTCATAGTAGGCACCTCCATTGGTTTTCATATGTCCCTGCCAGTAGATGAGGTCGTACTGGAGGAATTCATTGGGATAATACTGGCTTCCGCTGATGCCTGCATGCCATACATGAGACCGCTTCTTGGTCTTCAATTCAGGGAAGAAATCATCTCGGAACCGGTAGCGGTCCGTGATGCGCCGGTCGTCATACCCGTAAATAGCAGTGAGCCTGTTCATCCGATCCCGATAGAGCGGTGTGATCCCATAGACGCTGATACCATCGGAACGTCCAAGCGAGGTGTAGAAATCATTGGTGTGAAGTTCATATTCGCTCCGGCTTACTGCAAATCCGAGACGGGTGCCTGTATAAGCCAGCGGAGTTTCATAAAGAACGCTGTAATTCTGAGTGTCATGGCTGGTCATCATCCCGCTGACTGCCACTTTGTCGCCGTTCTTTCCCAGATTATTGATTTCTGTATGAACGCCGTAGCGGTAACGGCCAGAGTAATAGCCTCCTCCGTTATCCACAAAAACATAATTATTCCATACAGGACGGCGTACTGCTTCCACGTCAAGGGATGTAGTTCCCGGCATGCTTCCCGGACGGAGGATCCCCCTTGCCGTAACACCGGGAAGATCATTCATAATATTCATGATCCCTTCCAGTTTTCTGTCGGTGAGTATGTCCCCCTTCTTCAGTTTCCTCAGATACCCTTCCAGTACGGTATCTGCCACATCGGTTGTATTTTCTGTCAGTGTGACATCGTCATATCTGGCTACATAAACCGTAAGCATCAGGTTTCCGTCTTTCACTTCCTGAGGAGGGATGACTGCTGCAGATACAGGATATCCTTCATTCTTTGCATATTCGGTGATCTTTTTCTGGAGCGTGGAAAGTTCTGCCACCTTCACGCTTCTTCCTCTGTACTGGTCCAGAATCTTCGTAAGACTTCCTTCTTTATCAGGAAGGGCAAAGCCGGTAAGCCTGATGTCCTTCACGAAAAATGCCGGATTTTCAGCTGTTCCCGTATTTCCTCTCTTCACGGTTTCCAAAGACGGATCCTTTGTAACTACCGTCTGATCTCCCCGCCGTGCATAAGGATATTCCGTGACTGCTTCCTTATCAAACGTAGGAAGCGGAGTCTGTCCGTAAACCGGTCCGGACATGATAAGTCCCAGCACCAGTGCAATATACACTTTCTTCTTCATACAATCCTCTCCTTTATCGTCCTTCTTCCTTCCTGCATCCACTTGCATAAAAGTTCCTTTATGCAGGGCACAAGAGAGTTTGATCATTCACCATGATACCTGTCACTCAAATAATCCAGTACTATAAATATAATCTTCTATCTAATTATTTTATCAAGAAATCAGTCGATTAACAATCGAATTATTTAAGAAAATTAAACTATCTTTTTAGTATTTTTTTATAAGAAAATATAAATGGGATCGTGAAAATATACATTTCTTCAAAGTTATGAAAAATATGGGTGAATATCTCCAAAGACCAGCATGTCATCACAGAAAGCACCTGAAAAAAGCTACAAGCTTTGACGATGGATATAGCACTGTGAGTACATGATATATTCTGTTCGAATCGAATCGATGATACGATAGCTGACTTTTGGAATGATAGATCCTGGCGGAATTTTTTCATCAAAAAGAGGTTGTGAAAAATGAAATCATTTTCACAACCTCTCTGCCATGCAGGAGTCTGCTATCCACCCAGTACGATACATCCTACACCGGCCATGGTAAGAAGAATCCCCAGAAACTGCCTCCTTTTCAAGTTTTCCTGATAGAAAAGAGCGCCAGTGACCATGAGGGCTATGACGATAAGGCTGTTGGTGACGATGAATGAGTTATGCACACCCCAGCCTGCCCGATACATATAGATCATGCCCATTTCAATGCCGACGATGGAAAGACCCATCCCAAGAGCGGGGAAATTGCAGGAAAGAATGGAGCTCACTTTATTTTCATTTTTCCCTGCAGTCAGAAGATATACCACAAGGGCGGTCAGGGCCGCTGCCAGATAGGTGAAAATAAGGGCAGTCAGTGGATGAATCCCGGAAGAAACCGCTTTTATTCCTGTCTGATACATGACCGTACATCCGACGATTAAGAATACAGGCCACCAGAATTTCATATCATCACCTCACGATACAATACATACCAAGACCTGCCAGAGCCACACCAAAAAGTTGGATGAGTCCCAACGTCTCTCCATAGAAAAGATTTCCCACAAAGAGAAGAGCCACCACAGCAACGGAGGTGTATACAAGAAAGCCGGTATTCATAGACCAGCCCGCCCGATACATATAGATGCTACCGGCTTCCAGCCCGGTGATGGCTACCCCTACCAGAAGAGCCGGTATACTGGGATCAGTCAGTTCTTCCAATATATGCCCCTCGGGGGCAATAATCTCAAAAAGGATACCGCAGAAAACAGCGCTTGCCAGATAAGTCATGGAAAGCTGAGCCAAGGGGCTATCATTGGAGGATAATTTTTTGGCACACACCTGATAAAGTATATCAGCTCCCACCACCAGCGCTACCGGCCACCATAATGCAAATAGATCCATACGCACTCCTTAGAACAAAAAAAGTATTTCTCCTCCTTTCTCCCAGCTTGTGCTGTACCTACGGAAAGGAGGAAAAATACCTCAAAGGTCTGTTCAACCCGGTGGCTGAACGATTAATGGTTAAATTATAACATAGGAATATAATTTGTAAAAGAGAAAAGCAGAGTTGAGAGTTGAGCGAAGAGAGTTGAGCGGCGGTTGTAAAGACTGTTTGTAATTATAAAGCCGAACGGTCATCCCGCGATACCGAAAAAACAGCTATGAGCGATGAGCTATGAGCGAAGGACGTCGGCTCCGCCGACGAATAAATAAAGATTTCGGCGAAGCCGATATCCTTCTCAGGGCTCTCAGGGCTCAACTCGGGGCTCTTCTGCCCTTATGGGCAGCAAGTGGTAAGCGCCTCTAGTGAGCTCTCAGATGTTGATGACATCGCTCTCATTCCCAGTTCTTACATACATCCACCCAATCCTGGGCTTTGGCGTATTTGTACAGTTCATCGACATGAAGTCTTACGGCGCTGTGATCGGTACCAGCTGCCGGATAGACGATGTCGAAACGTTTCAGCGATACGTCCAGATAGACCGGTACGCCCTCCGGCAGACAGAAAGGACATACACCGCCGGGGCGATGGCCGATGTATTTTTCGCAGTCGGCAGCAGGAATCATTTTGGCTTTTTTATGAAATCTCATTTTATATTTGTGATTATCCACACGGGCGTCGCCGGCCACCACAATGATAAGCGGCTTGTCATCGAGAAGGAAGGACATCGTCTTGGCGATCTTTGCTTCTTCGGTGCCCAGTGCTTTTGCTGCCAGGGCCACGGTGGCACTGGATTCCTTGAGATCAATACACCGGTCTTTCATGCCCAAAGAATCAAAATAAGCTTCTATTTTTTCAAATGACATAAGCTCCCTCCTTATTCTCCTTTTTATGATACGTTGTGATTTTCATTATACCCCTCTCTCCTTTTCCCTTGCAAGAAATCGGAGCGCTTTATAAAGAAATCTTAAACATTTGGGGGCTGTTTTGTGGAATTTCGATATAAAAGGTTTATAATAGGGGTCTAGAAAGGAGAATTATTATGAAAAACTGGAAATCCATTGTGTATCTGGTCTGCCTCATTCAGATCGGTACCGGTACTTCCATTATCGGAGTCATATCTTTTCTGCCTCTGTTTCTTTCAGAAATCGGAGTGAATAATTCAGGAGATGCAGCCTTCTGGGCAGGGCTCATCACCGGCATTACACCGCTCATGGCTGCTATTTCCGCACCATTCTGGGCGACCCAGATACCTAAGCGGGGTCCAAAGACTATGATGACCATCGTCATCTCCATCGTTTTCCTCTGCACTTTGGCAAGCGGATTTGCCACCGCCCCCTGGCAGCTCTTCCTCTGCCGCATGGTACAGGGCCTCTCTGGCGGCTTCGTGCCTAACGGCCTCTCTGTCATTGCTACCGTTCCGCCAGAAAAGAAAACGTCCTGGGCCATGGGCTACTTTCAGGCCGCCCTTATCTCTGGCATGATGCTGGGGCCTCTTCTCGGCGGCGCAGTAGCAGATACCTTTGGCTATCGGATGCCTTTCTTCTTCTTTGCTGCTATGGCCTTCTCCTGCCTCATTGCGGTACAGCTTTTCATGCCTTCTATCCGCCGTCAGGAAATCAAAGAGAAGCACTCCACTTTCGGACAGATCATCTACTTCATGAAAATGCCGAGAGTCCGCATTATGACATTCACTCAGTTTCTATGCAACTTCGGCATTACAGGCATCGGACCGATCCTTCCTCTCTATATTAAGGAAATGGCAGGTAAAGATGCCGACATGGTAGCCACGGTGGTGGGATTCATCATCTTTATTGCCGCCGGTGTCAGCGCCTTCATGTCCCTGAATGTGGGACGTCTCACGGAAAGAGAAGAGCCACATCGTATCCTTATTTTTGCCACTCTCTTTGTAGGATTCACATTTGTCATGCAATACATGATGAACAGCATCTTCGGACTGGGATTCTGGAGAGCAGTCACCGGTCTGGGTATGGGACTTATCCAACCCTGCACCAATACAGTCATTTCTCAATCCGTCCCTAAGGAAACCAGATCCTATGTATTTGGCATCCTGTCCAGCATTTTCATTCTGGGCAATGTAGCCGGTCCGGTGGCTTCCGGTATCCTCGCCCGCTGGTTCGGTTTCTCCTCAGTTTTCTGGGTCACAGCCATCGCCTTCTGGATGGCTGGAGGATTCATTATATGGAACTTCCGAAATGCGAAATAAATTCAGATTCTGCTGACCTCTGAGAGAGTAAAATAGTTCTCGTTAACTTCGATAGTGTTGCCAAATAAAAAATCCTGAACCAGGTTCAGGATTTTTTTATTTCTCAGAATACATCTTTGATCACGATGGTCTGTTCACGGCTTGGGCCTACAGATACGATACCGATAGGTACACCGATGAGTTTGGAGATGCCATCAAGGTATTCTTTGCAGAGTTCTGGCAGTTCATCATAGTTTCTGATGTCAGAGATTTTCTGTTTCCAGCCTTTGAATGTTTTGTAGACTGGTGTAATTTTTTCGAGGAAGTTGAGATCTGCCGGGTATTCTTCTACTTCTTTACCTTCGTATTCATAGCCGGTTGCGACTTTGATTTCCTCCATGTCATCCAGAATGTCCAGTCTGGTGATGGCAAGATAGTCAAAGGAGTTAAGGGCTGCTGCGTAGCGGACTGCTCTTGCGTCGAGCCAGCCTACACGGCGCGGACGGCCGGTGACGGTGCCGAATTCGTGAGCGGTGTTTCTGATGTAATCGCCGGTTTCATCATGAAGTTCGGTTGGGAACGGGCCCTGGCCTACGCGGGTGCTGTATGCTTTGACTACGCCGAAGATGTTCTGCATCATGTGCGGTCCAATGCCTGCGCCGATGCATGCGCCGCCAGCGGTCGGATGGGAGGAGGTGACAAACGGGTAGGTGCCGTTGTCACAGTCCAGCATGGATGCCTGTGCACCTTCGAAGAGTACGTTCTTTCCTTCTTTGACCAGCTGCTGTACGGTGTAGTTGGTGTCTCTTACGTACGGGCGGAGCTGTTCAGCGTATCCCAGATAGTCATTCAGCATGGTTTCATAGTCAAATCCTTCCATGCCATAGAGTTTTTCCAGGAGCATGTTCTTCTGTTCTACATTGTATTTCAGTTTTTCTGCAAATACTTCTTTATCCATGAGGTCGCAGATGCGGATGCCGATACGATTGATCTTATCTGCATAGCAGGGTCCGATGCCGTTCTTGGTGGTACCGATTTTTCTGCTGCCTTTTCTTGCTTCTTCAGCTTCATCCAGACGGATATGGTAAGGGAATACTACCTGGGCACGGGTAGAAATCTGGAGATGTTTTGCATCAATGCCCTGGTCTTCCAGTCTCTTCATTTCTTCCAGAAGACTCTTTGGATCTACGACCACGCCGGTGCCGACGATGCAGATGGTGCCGGGATACATGATACCGCTTGGCATAAGACGGAGCGGATATGCCTTGCCGTTCGTTACTACGGTGTGGCCTGCGTTATTACCGCCCTGAGAACGTACGACTACGTCTGCTTTCGCAGCCAGATAATCTACGATCTTGCCTTTACCTTCATCGCCCCACTGGGCACCAATTACCATTGCTGTTGCCATGTTTCATTCTTCCTTCCTGTACCGGAATCCCCTTCTTCGGGAAAATTAATATATACAGCTTTATTGCCGCACAATGCGTCTACATTATACCATAAATTCAGTTAATGAGTGTTATAAAAAGTGAACGTACCCTCGCCTATAGAGGCGGGAGCTTCCTGCTTCCACGAGAACAG
>OLSG01003762.1_pt1 | contig 10387 bp, 6 predicted proteins | sample 1673041 | NCBI WGS metagenome assembly OLSG01 (sample SAMEA3136749, study PRJEB25190) | human gut metagenome | reverse complement strand
CAACGGTAACCCGACTGCCGTTCTCATTATTTCGCAGCGGTCACATGTCGGCAATCTGCGCCAGACCATCTAAGGGAAAAGGGGAGATTCATAAGAGGGTGGAAAACCGCAGGTTGTCTACCCTCTTGTGCGCCCGCGCGGCGTCAGCGCAAATCCCCGCTGAGGTTCAGCGAAAACCTTCCGCCCGTTAGGGGCGAACACGCTTACGCGGTTCGTGTCCCCTAGGTCAATCGGTGTAGAGAGAAGAAAAACACCCGAGGCATTAAAAATGCTTCGGGTGTTACATTTTTGTCCGTGACGCGGGACTGGATGATTCCATTTTTATATGTTTCCTTTCAAAAACAGGTATAAAAAAACCACGCGGCTGCTGTTTCTCTGCAAGCCCTGCGTGGAACCGATCAAAAAGTGCGGTTACTTTTCGCTCTGCGTCTTATGGTCATCACCAAAGATCAGATCGTCGATGTCCGGACGGTCGGGCTTCTGCGGAATAGAGAGTCTTCTCATGATGTCATGCCTCCTTGCTAATTTACTCTATATATTATTATAGCATGTTATTCTAAAATTGCAAATTAAATTCCTGTAAAGTTACACAAATTTCACAAAAGATAAGGGGCGGCTAACGATAAGCCGTCCCTTCTTTTGCCATTTCGTATGTAATGCTTAGCGGCCGAAGTAGCTGAAGTGCATGTAGTCGCGCTTGCTGTGCCAGCCGTTGCCGCCCCAGGTAAAGCCGTACTTGGTGAAGGCATTGTAAACATCGCCGCCCTCGGGGATGGAGTACGGATCAATGTACGGCGTCCAGTGGGTGCCGCAGGTCGGAGACAGAGAACCGTCCGAGTTGATGGTAGCTTCCATGTTCTCGTCCGGGTTGATATCAACTGCGGTGCCCTGCGAGTGCTCGCCGGTGCGCCACGAGTAGCAGCCTACATCGTAGATCGGGAACTTCTCGGAGCCGTTGAAGATCTCCTCAAAGATGGCCTGATAGATGGAAGCCAGCGAAGCGTTTACCTGCAGGTAAGCCTTGGAGGCCACCTTGGTGCCGTCGGACTGCAGATGCCATACCGGAACCACGATCTCGACCATGTGAGCCTCAGCCTCAGCTGCGGACTGGTACTTGCCGTTGCCTGCGCCGTAAACGTAGGTCATCTTCTCAGCCTCGGTCTGCGGCAGACCGGTGATAGTGGTTGCGGCGGAGGCGGAAGAACCGGCGGTGGTCGGCAGGTTAGCGGAGCCGTCAACCGCTGCAATCGGCGTCTTATCCGGCTTGAAGGCGGTGCAGAAGCGGTTTGCCATGATCAGCGCCTGCTCACGGGTGGTGGTGCCGGACGGGGCCAGAATGGTGGTGTCCGTGCTGGTATCGGTGATGCCGTTGATGACCGAATGATCGACCATGGTAACGACCGGCTGCATTGCGTAATCGCTGATCATGCTTACATCGGGGTAATCCTCGATGCAGGCATCACCGGCGATCTCGGTTGCTTCGATATCGGCAGCGGCGAGGATGTTGTCGAGCATGGTGCACATTTCCTCGCGGCTGATCTTGGCATCCGGATCAAAGTTGCCGTTGGTGCGGCCTTTTACAATGCCGAGCAGGTAAGCTGCGGTGACATTGGGGTCCGAGCAGTCCTCGAACGGCTTTTTGCCCGAAACATAGACAGCCTTGCCGCTGACAGCCTTGTAGGCGTTCAGCGCAACGGCACAGAACTCTGCGCGGGTGATAGAGCCGGAAGCGGCACTGTTGGACAGGGACGAAGGTGCCAGACCGGCATTCTGCGCAGCGGCAACGCCTTCCTGCGCCCAGCTGGACACATCGGATAATGCTCCCGCGCTCGGCATGAGCATTGCGGCAGTCAGCGCAAGCATACCAGCGCGGCGAGCGATAGGATGAGACATTGAATTTTCCTCCTGACTGGTTGTTGGTTTGCCGATAAAACAAACCAGTATGTCAATAAATGGTCGAATTTAGGCGAAATTACAGTAATTGTAAATTTATGCACATAGTCCACAGACTTTTCCACAAGCTGTCAAGAACCCGCGGCTCTGTCGAGTGAACGGTACTGCAGAGCCTCGGCGAGATGCTCAGCCTCGATGACGCTGCTGTCTGCCAGGTCGGCGATCGTGCGGGCAACACGCAGTACGCGGTCATGCGCACGGGCGGTCAGCCCCAGCCGCTGAAATGCGGCCGCAAACATACGAGACGCATCCGCGCTCAGCGGGCAGTGCTCGGCAAGCTGCGGCGGCGGAATGGCAGCGTTGCACACGTCGGCGCCCTGTCGGGCATACTGCCGCTCGCGCGCGGCGAGCACGCGGACACGGATGTCGGCGGAGTGTTCCTCACTGGCCTGACCTCGTGCGGCAAGCGCGGCATATTCAACCGGCTGCACAGCAACCTGCAGGTCGATTCGGTCGAGCAGCGGACCGGACAGACGGTGCAGATACTGCTGAACGGCAGCCTTGGTGCAGGTGCAGCGTTCCGTGCCGTACCAGCCGCATTTGCAGGGATTCATCGCGGCAATGAGCTGAAACCGTGCCGGATACGTCACCTGACCGGCGACACGCGAGATGGTAACTCTGCCGTCCTCAAGCGGCTGGCGCAGGGTTTCGAGCACATCACGGCGGAATTCCGGAAATTCATCCAGAAACAGCACACCGCGGTGCGCGAGCGTGATCTCGCCGGGGACGGGCAGCCGCCCTGCGGCACCCGAACCGCCTGCCATTGCGTTGGCCGAGGAATTATGATGCGGTGCACGGAACGGACGTTCGGCACGCTCGACCGCCTCCTGTCCTCTGCCGATGGCGGACCAGACACGGATAACCTCCAGCCGTTCGCTGTCGGACAGCGGCGGCAGGATGGTGGAAAAGCGCTTTGCAGCCATGCTCTTGCCCGAACCGGGCGGTCCGGAAAGAAGCACGTTGTGTCCGCCTGCAGCCGCGATCTCGAGCGCGCGTTTGACCGCGTGCTGACCGAGCACATGCGCAAAATCCAGCGCATCGTCCTGCGGTTCGGGTCTGGGCGGAGGAGCACACGGCGTGAGCGGCTTTCTGCCGTTCAAATGTCCGAGCAGCTCATTTAATGTACGGATCGGAAACACCGTCACACCGGAAGCATAGGATGCTTCAGCGGCATTCATCGCGGGAACGAACACGGTTTTGAAACCGGCATCACGCGCGGCAAGCGCCATGGAAAGCGCACCGCAGACAGGCCGCAGCTCTCCGGTGAGGGAAAGCTCCCCGAAGAAGAGAGCGTTGTCGGGCGGTGCATCAATCTCGCCCGCTGCAGCCAGAATGGAAAGCAGAATGGGCAGATCGTATGCTGTTCCTGCCTTTTTTGTGTCGGCAGGTGCGAGGTTGACGGTCAGTCGGGACACGGGCCAGTCAAAGGCACAGGCCTTTGCGGCGGCACGGACGCGCTCTCCGGCTTCGGATACCGCGCCGGTCGGCAGACCGACGACATCCAGCCGGGGAAGACCGCCGGAGAGGAAGCACTCGACGGTGACAATGTAGCCGTCAATGCCGCTCAGTCCTGCGGAGAATACGCGAGATACCATGCCGATCCCTCCGATACTTATGGCATAACCATATAACTATACATCTAATACTATACTATGTGTCATCAGATTACGCAATAAAAAACACGGAAAAAACACAGAAACTCCATGATAAAAAGTTTGCATGCGTTTCATAATATGAAATATCTTATCAAAATTTGAAAAATAGTGCGGAAAATAGTACATTTACTGTTTACAACTTTGTGCGTGAGTGCTACAATGAAGGGGCAGGTAAGGCTTAGTTTAGGTTAAAATACACCAAAACGAGGGCTTTTAATTCCGATTGAGAATTATAATTTTTTATAGGAGGACATCAACATGGCAAGAAAGATGAAGTCCATGGACGGCAACACTGCGGCCGCGCACGTATCGTACGCGTTTACCGAAGTTGCGGGTATCTATCCGATCACCCCGTCCAGCCCCATGGCAGACAGCGTTGACCAGTGGGCTGCCGCAGGTCAGAAGAACATTTTCGGTACTACCGTTAAGGTAATCGAAATGCAGTCCGAGGCAGGTGCGGCGGGTACCGTACACGGCTCTCTGGCAGCAGGTGCGCTCACTACCACCTACACCGCATCTCAGGGTCTTCTGCTGATGATCCCGAATATGTACAAGATCGCAGGCGAGCTGCTTCCGTGTGTATTCCACGTTTCCGCTCGTACCGTTGCATCTCATGCACTGAACATCTTCGGTGACCATTCCGACGTTATGGCTTGCCGCCAGACCGGTTTCGCTATGCTGGCTGAGACCAACCCGCAGGAGGTTATGGACCTTTCTGCAGTAGCACATCTGGCTACCATCAAGTCCCGCGTTCCGTTCATCAACTTCTTCGACGGCTTCCGTACCTCCCACGAGATCCAGAAGATCCAGGTTTGGGATTACGAGGATCTGAAGGAAATGTGCGACATGGATGCTGTTGAAGCATTCCGCAAGCGCGCACTGAACCCGGAGCACGCTATGATGCGCGGCTCTCACGAGAACGGCGACGTTTTCTTCCAGCACCGCGAGGCTGCCAACAAGTACTACGAAGCTGTTCCGGGCATCGTTGAGGAGTACATGGGCAAGGTAAATGCCAAGCTCGGCACCAACTACCAGCTGTTCAACTACTACGGCGCTGCTGATGCTGACCGCGTTATCATCGCTATGGGCTCCATCTGCGACGTTGCAGAGGAAGTTATCGATTACCTGAACGCACACGGCGAGAAGGTCGGCCTGGTTAAGGTTCGTCTGTACCGTCCGTTCCGTGCTGACAAGCTGATCGCAGCTATCCCGGAGACCGCTAAGAAGATCGCAGTCCTCGACCGCACCAAGGAGCCGGGCTCCCAGGGCGAGCCGCTTTACATGGACGTTGTTACCGCTCTGGCTGATGCAGGCATCACCGATAAGGTAGTAACCGGCGGCCGTTACGGTCTGGGTTCCAAGGATACGCCCCCGTCCTCCGTATTCGCTGTATACGAGGAGCTGGCTAAGGCAGAGCCGAAGAAGATGTTCACCCTGGGCATCAACGACGACGTTACCTACCTCTCCCTCGAGGAGAAGCCGGCACCGAACACCGCAGCAGAAGGCACCACCGAGTGCAAGTTCTGGGGTCTCGGCGGCGACGGTACCGTCGGCGCGAACAAGAACTCCATCAAGATCATCGGCGACCACACCGACAAGTTCGTACAGGCTTACTTCCAGTACGACTCCAAGAAGACCGGCGGCGTAACCGTTTCGCATCTGCGTTTTGGCGACAAGCCGATCCGTTCTCCTTACTACATCAACAAGGCTGACTTCGTAGCATGCCACAACCCGTCCTACATCACCAAGCACTTCCCGATCGTGCGTGACGTTAAGCCGGGCGGCGTATTCCTCATCAACTGCCAGTGGTCTCCGGAAGAGCTGAGCAAGCATCTGGCAGCTTCCGAGAAGCGCTACATTGCTAAGAACAACGTTCAGCTTTACACCATCAACGCAATCGACCTCGCTATCGAGATCGGCATGGGCAAGCGCACCAACACCATTCTGCAGTCTGCATTCTTCGCACTGGCTAAGGTAATGCCGAGCGAGCAGGCTATCCAGTTCATGAAGGACGCTGCTACCAAGTCCTACCTGAAGAAGGGCCAGGACATCGTTGATATGAACCACAAGGCTATCGACATCGGCGCTACCGCATACCAGAAGATCGACGTACCGGCTGACTGGGCTGACGCACAGGACGAGGCTGATACCCGCGAGCTGCAGGGCCGTCCGGAAGTTGTCAAGATGGTCAAGGACGTTATGGAGCCGATCGGCCGCATGGACGGCGACTCCCTGCCGGTATCCGCATTCGCAGGCGAGCATGTTGACGGCTCCTTCGAGCACGGCGCAGCTGCTTACGAGAAGCGCGGCGTAGCAGTTACCGTTCCGCAGTGGAACGAGGCTACCTGTGTTCAGTGTAACCAGTGTGCTTACGTCTGCCCGCACGCTACCATTCGTCCGTTTGCACTGACCGAAGAAGAGGCTGCTGCTGCACCGGCTTCCACCAAGCTGGTTGACATCAAGGCAGGCAAGGGCAAGGGCGTTTACAAGTACACCATGGCTGTATCTCCGCTGGACTGCATGGGCTGCGGCGTATGTATCGGCGTCTGCCCGACCAAGTCCCTCAAGATGGTACCGCAGGCAGAGGAAGCTGCTCAGCAGGATGCATTCGATTACTGCGTAGCAAAGGTTTCCGAGAAGGCCGACATGATCTCCACGAACTCCGTAAAGGATTCGCAGTTCAAGAAGCCGCTGCTTGAGTTCTCCGGTTCCTGCGCAGGCTGTGCAGAGACCTCTTACGCCCGCCTGATCACTCAGGTTTGCGGCGACCGCATGTACATCTCCAACGCTACTGGCTGTTCGTCCATTTGGGGCGGCCCGGCTGCTACCTCCCCGTACACCGTTGATGCAAACGGCCACGGTCCGGCATGGGCTAACTCCCTGTTCGAGGATAACGCAGAGCACGGCCTTGGCATGTACTATGGTCAGGAAGCTCTCCGTGAGCGCCTGATCTCCAAGCTGGAAGTTATGGCTGGCTCTGAGAAGGCTTCTGACGACTTCAAGAATGCCGTCAACACCTTCATGGATACCAAGGACAACGGCGCTGAGAACGCTGAGCCGACCAAGGCACTGGTTGCAGAGCTCGAAAAGGGCGCAGCAGCGGGCTGCCCGGACTGCAAGGATGTTCTGGCTCACAAGGAATACCTCGCTAAGAAGTCCGTTTGGATCTTCGGCGGCGACGGCTGGGCATACGATATCGGCTTCGGCGGTCTGGATCACGTTCTGGCATCCGGCAAGGACGTAAACGTTATGGTATTCGATACCGAGGTTTACTCCAACACCGGCGGACAGGCTTCCAAGGCTACCAACATCGGCGCTGTTGCACAGTTCGCAGCTTCCGGTAAGACCACCAAGAAGAAGAGCCTTGCTGAGATCGCTATGAGCTACGGCTACGTTTACGTTGCACAGGTAGCTATGGGCGCTAACCCGGCTCAGACCCTGAAGGCCATCGCTGAGGCTGAGGCTTATCCGGGCCCGTCGCTGGTAATCGGCTATGCTCCGTGTGAGATGCACTCCATCAAGGGCGGCATGACCAACTGCCAGGCTGAGATGAAGAAGGCTGTTGACTGCGGCTACTGGAACCTGTTCCGCTTCAACCCGCAGCTGGCTGACGAGGGCAAGAACCCGTTCATTCTGGAGTCCAAGGAGCCCAAGACCGAGGATTACCGCAAGTTCATGATGGGCGAGGCTCGTTACTCCGCTCTGACCCGTTCCTTCCCGGATCGCGCAGAGGGTCTGTTCGAGCGCTCCGAGATCGAGTCCACCAAGCGTTACGCTCACCTGCAGCGTCTGCAGGCTCTGTACGCACCGGAGGCTTAATCTCCTGCACACAGGCTGAAACAGCATAAATAATCAAGCTCCCGCAGAGTATGCTCTGCGGGAGCTTTTTTATGTAAAAATAATGTGATATCATGAAAAATCCCGATTCCGTAGGGCACCCCGCCCTACGGGAAAGAGCTGCTCCGGCGCGCTGAAAACTCACTCCGCCCGGCAAAAACGCAAAATTGCATTTTCACTGTGCAATTTTGCAGAAACATATACCGCTCTGGGAAAATCTGTGCTATACTGGGGAAAAGGACAGGCATTTGAGAGCAGACAGAGAAAGGCGGGATTTCATGAAACTTCACCTTGTCAAACGTGTGGGAATGCTGGCGGCGTGCGCGGCGGCCGCGACGGTCTGTGCTTTCGGCGTCGCTTCGCTGAACGGACTGCGGTACGTCCGCCCGACGGCGGAAAACTGGACGCTGCTGGCGTATGTGGAACCGGCGGCGCGGGTCGAGCAGCAGGTGGAACGCTCGGACGGCGAGTATTTCGCTACAACGCTGACCGGCTTTGACGCACAGGAGCGCCGGGTCTGGTCGCTCACCTCCATGCACCCGTTCATCGTCGGCTACGGCGACAGAGCAGTCTATAACGGCAGCGAAATGACCCGGTATATCACAGGCTATGGCGGATATACGACACAGCATGTGCAGTATGACGAACTCGGGCGCACGATACAGATCGAAAGCTCGTACGGAACGGCGTTTTATACCTACCGCGGCGAGGAAAGTGAACCGTATCAGGAGAAATGGTACAATACACAGGGCGAACAGATGGAGGAAAGCACTTTCGAGCACGATTCCGCGACCGGATATACCATACAGACCACAAATACCTATGAGCCGTACGGCACGGTCGGCACGAATTATACCGTGACAGACCGGTACGGATACGTGGTGTATACGGGCGAGGCTCTGCCCGACGCAGCGAATATGCCGCAGGGGGACGGGGTTTATGATACGAACGCAAATACATTGACCCGCACGATAGCGGACGGCTCGACAGTAAAGATATGGTACGACGATGAGCAGCGCGAGGTGCGGCGCGAGCAGAGAAACGAGGACGGCTCGCTTTCGTACTACACCGTGGTGGAATACACCGACGTCACCCGATAAGGGAACTTTTCCTTTCCGAGTAACGTCCCAAATAGTGTAAAGGAAAATCCTGCCGTGATTGACAAAACGGGGCGGCAGGATTATACTGAAAACACAAAAAATGGTTGATAAAAGGGAGGAGCAATTTCATGAAGAAAATGTGGATTTCGGCGCTGCTCGCGGCAGCAATGATGACCGCAGCAGGTGCGGCGGACGCGCCGAGTGCATGGGCGCAGTCATCGGTCGATGCGGCGCGCGCGGCCGGCCTCGTGCCCTCGCAGGTGGACAGCGCGTTCGCAACGCCGATCACCCGTGAGGATTTCTGTTCGCTCGCCGCGGCGGTCTACCGTGCGTGGGACAGGGAAAACGTTTTGCAGACTGCCTCGACCGGCAAGGTCAGCTTCACTGATACCGATAACGCAGATGTGCTGCTGTGTGCATCGGCAGGCGTGGTAAACGGCGTCGGCAACGGCAAATTCGCCCCGGATAAGAACATTACCCGGCAGGAGGCGGCGAGCATGCTGCACCGTCTGGGCGCACTGAACAAGAACGTCAAAAATGACGTAAACGACCGCCTGCCGCACGTTTTCGCGGACGGCGAGAAAATCCGGTCGTGGGCGCGCAGCGACATCAACTGGGTCTACCGTCAGGGTATCATGAACGGCACCGGCAGCAATCAGTTCACTCCGGACGGCGCGTATACGCGCGAGCAGTCCATCGCGACCACGCTCCGCCTGTACGACAGCAGGTACGCCCTCGCACCGGCTGAGGAAGCGGCGCATTATGTGCTCGTGCCGAACGAAAGAACCGTGACGATCGAGGACGCGGCAGGAAACCGCCTGCTGACCGATTTCGAGAACACAAACGGCTATTTCCAGAATGCGCATTTGTTCGGCGTGTGGGCAGAGGTTGAATGGACCGATACGGACGCGCACTGCACGGTCGTGAACCTCAAGACCGGCGAACGGCTCGAAAACCGCACGATAACCGGCATCAGCCCGGACGGCACGAAGGCGTGGGCGAAGCAGTTTAACACCGGCAGCGGCGGTACGTCCCTCATCATCCGTTCGGACGGCACGCACGGCAAGACCGAGTTCCGTGCGCTGAGCTCGTGGAGCAACGACGGCAAGTCGCTCGTGCGCAGCAGCGACGGCAGCATCACAGCTATCGACAACCAGACGCGCGAGCTGTGGCGCGTCAAGGGCGTTTCGCTCGGCGCTTACTCTGGCAGAGGCGATGTGCTGCTCATCAATTACGACAGAAGTCCGTCTGTCCTCGTGAAGGACGGCAGGGCCGCCACGCTCGGCGCGAAGAATATCACCAGCCTCAACCAGAGCGGCGAGACCTGCATTGTTTCGGACAGCGTCGGCTATTACAAGGTCTGTGATCTGAACGGCAGGGTGCTCAGCAGGACCTACCAGAACGCGCTGTACAGCGAGGGCAGCAATCTGTACGCCGGCTGGGTCAAGGACCGTACTTATGAAATCTTTTACTGCCCGGCGGGCGGCAGCGCGAAGGTGCTGTATACGGTAACGTGGGATGTTTCGACGCCGACGGAGCTGCCGACCGACGGCGCCGGTCTGTATGCGCTTCAGACGGACGACAGGACGGTCGTCTGCATTGACAGCTTCGGCCAGACTGTTGGAACGGCGAAGGCCGCGTTCAAGGTCAGCAATATTGCGTTTGAGGACGGCGTGCTGGTGCTTCAGGGTGAAAATCAGCAGGCGAAGTATTTACCTACCGGTGAAATTACCCCGTAAGGGGAAACGCCGTCTGGCGGCGGAGACGTCGGTGCCCACCGACGAGGGGATTGCCGGTGCCCACCGGCAGGGGCAAAAGGGGGATAAGACACCGAATGGTTTC
>OLSG01003758.1_pt1 | contig 10400 bp, 12 predicted proteins | sample 1673041 | NCBI WGS metagenome assembly OLSG01 (sample SAMEA3136749, study PRJEB25190) | human gut metagenome | reverse complement strand
ACCATGCCGACATCATCAACTTGGTGAACAGCAATGCAAGACTTATAGAGCAGCGAATGGTTGCAACGACATAAAATCCATATCGGCGGAGCGATGAAAATTCGTTCCGCCACTTTCTTTCATGAGCCGAGGAGCGGAAAAGAAAGTGGCAAAGAAACCGTCTTGCCCTTATCTGCGATGCTTGCAAAAAGACAAAGGACAGCCCCAAATCAAAAGGACTGTCCTATTTTATAAAACCTTATACTATGGAGTATACAAGAGCAGATACTCCATTTTTCTTCTTCGCTCGATGGAAGGCACTATCTTTCCGTTCCACCTTTTGAAGTCCACATAATCACGATAGATGTTTCTGTTGCCACTTCGCATCTTGGCATACATCCGGCTTTTCATCACCTTTCCACACCCCACATTGTAGGCAAGTGCAGCCAAGAGCAGCGAGTCACGACCGAAACCACGGAACATGGTGCAGAGCTTTCTGAGGTCAGAGCGCAGCAAGGCATCGGCTTGCCGTTCCGTCATTCTTGGAGAAAACTTCTCGCCAGGCAACAGCTTGTGTCCATATCCGACATAAGGATGGTGCTTCGGTCCGTGCAGACCCTCGTACTTCTTGATGCAGGCGACAGCCAACTCAAAACGTGACACATGACGAACTCGCTTTATCGCCCCTTGCGTCTGGGCAGACAAGCTGCCCGATACAAGAAGCAAGGCTAACAATATCATCAACCTCATACGCTACCGAGTTTGTTGGCACTTCTCGCAAACTCTTCCTCGTCGTCTGTGTCGTTGAAGCTGAACTCCATTTCGTATGACTTGCCGAAATTGTCCTCCACAACCACGGTCAGCGTCTGTGTCTCCGTACTTGCCGAGGTGTAGTAAAGACGGAACTTCTCGTTCTCCAACAGATAGCGGTCGTTTGGCTGGAACACCGTTCCGTTCTCCATTCTCAGCGAACCTTTTCCGTCATGCTGAAAATAGCGGATAGTATAGATGGTGCCGTCAAACTTGCCCTCCGCCTTCAACTCGCAGCGGATTTCAACAGTCTGTCCACGCACAATGTCCTTTGGCACAGGCATCGTCTCCACCTTGAACGGATACGACTGCTGAATGTCCAGCTCATCGCTGCACGATGAAAGGATTACCGACACGGCACACACGAAAAGGAATGCCAACACGCTCACTGATTTCTTGATTTTATTGTTCTTCTTCATTGTCTTGTTGCTTTTTGAATGATTGTTACTTTCTTGTCTTATGGCTCATCAGGTACTCGTTCAAGTCCTTGTAGCCAGTGTATAGATGCGAATGGTCAATGACCTTATCGCCATATCGCTTTTGCAATTCTACATAGGCATTCTCGCCAGCTTCGTCATTGTCCAAGTGACAATACACTTGTGCATAGCCATCTAAAAGATGATGCACCTTTTGCATATTCGCCACCGAGTTGAGGATAATATGATCCTCACCACGACCTATGCTGAGAATTACGGCAGAGAGGAAATCCATAAAACCCTCGTACAGATGGCAGACGTTGCTGTTCCTGCCAATGAGAGTGACGTCCTTTGGCGACACGCAACCTTTGAAGAAACGGTTGCGTATCTCGTAGCCACCGCTGTTGTTCTTGAAACCGACAGCAAAGAACTGTTTGCCATTATATCGGTATTCCACCTGACAGCAGAAACGGCTCGCCACATCAGCCGATATGCCACGCTAACGCAAGTACTGCCGAAGTGCAGGATGACTCAAAGGCTTTTCCACAATATCACTAAAGGGATTGCCTTTCGCCTTCACAGCCTTTTCCGCTATCCTTTGATGATGCGGAAACGATGTCGGGAAGCTGCCACCAAGCGTTTCTGATATGAACTTGGCTTGTGCCACAAACTCATTGCTGTTGATGAACTCCCCTGCGAGGTTGAAGATGTCACCACCTTTGGCGATGCCATAATCATACCAGACATTCTTGTCCGTTGATACCCGAAGCGAAGGATTGCGGTCATTGCGGTATGGCGCATGATACCAAAGTCCCGAAGCCTTGTGCTTGACAGGCTCAATGCCGAGAATATAGAGAAAGTCCACGATAGGCACTTGTTTGATTTCATTGATGTCCATAGGCTCACTGTTTTAGTTGATGATGAACTTCATGCCGATGCCAAACTGCGTGTGGAAATGTCCCGTGCTGTTGCCCCAAACAAGTCTTTCCTTAACGGAAGCGGTCAAAGCTATTGCATCCGACAGGTATATTTCCGTTTCCAATGCCACGGCACCGCCATAGATAAACGCTCCCTTGTTCTGCAAGGTCGCTCCATCCGACATGGTTCTCTTGCCCCAGTTTACGGACTCATAGCCAGCCAGTGCCGTACCTCCGATATAGAACAGCACCGTCTTACTGTTGTCGGAAAGGAAGTTGTAGGAATAACCGAACTCGCCCGTCATTTGTGCTATTGGAACGGAAGTGTTACGGTAAGGCTGATTCACTTGCAGGTATTCCGCCCCATATATCCACTTGTCACCACCCTTGGTATAGCTTGAAAGTCCGAGACCTGCATAATAGCCTGCCTTGCAGGACTTCTTGCCGTTATATACACCGTCAGCCATGCCGACCTTCACCTCGATGCCTTTCATCTGAGGAAGACATCTTTGGGCGAATGCCTGCCCTGCGGTGAGGGCAAGCATTGCCATGATTGCAATGTTTCTTCTTTTCATCCGTTACTTCACGCTAAGTTCGTTGATTGTCAAAGCTCGCACCAAGTCGCTGTTCTCCACGACAAACGACTGATGGCGACCGCCTTCCTTCTCGTTCATCTCCACGACAAGCTCCTTGTCGTCAGGAATGGTAAATTTCGGTAAGCAGAACACCGTCTGCTCCGTTTTCTTGCCAACCACACGCACCACATAGTTGTAGGCACGGACAGGAAGAAGCACCTGCTCCTGAATGGCGGTTCGCTTCGCCACCTTCTTGTCAACAACCTTGAACGTGATATAGTCCACGTCAAACGGCACGTTGCTCTGGTTCTTGATTTCTGTGTGGAAATACAGCAAGTCGCTGTGTACATAGATGCCCTTCAAAAGGTACTGGATTCCGAAACGCTTGCTGCCGATGTGCTTCACCTTGCGCTTGTTCTCCTTATGGATTGACTTCATGATGAGGTGTACCAGCATGGGACTTTCCTTGCCCAACTCCTTGAGATAAATCTCCTGCGCATTGTTCGGGCGGTTTACCGCCTCACCGTCATGGATGAAGTCAGCCATCTCGATATTGAGCATGAGCGGTTCCTTGGCATACTTCACATTGAATGTGTAGAATGAGCCATCCTCCGTGATGACGCTCATATTGGTCTCTTTCTTGAAATTCTTCACGGCTGCTTTTACACGGATAACATTCTCCGCACCGTCCGCCTTGCCAGCTATCAAATCCTCTGATCCCAAGTCAACGTACTTGACAGAGGCAGGAAAGAGAATATGAACTGTCTTGTCATAAGTCACTTCCAAACCATGAGGTGGAATCATGCGGTCGAAGGTCAGCTTCTTGGTCAAGCCATGATAGAGGTTGCTGTTCTCTTCCTTCTGTGGATACACCTCCTTGGTCAAGGTCAGTTTCTCTTCCTGGTCGGAAGAAACATTGCTTACTTGCTCAGTCTTTACAGACTTCTGCGCTTTTTTCTTGCCTGTCTTCTGCGCTGATGCAGCAGTGCAGGCTACGCCCAGCATAAGGGCGAACATGATTGTTGTTTTCTTCATTTTAGTTTGCTTTTAATTAAACTTTTGGATTAAGTGGTATAAATGTTGTTGCCTTTCGGCTAATCTTCCTCTTGGTAGAGCATGACCCTGTAGCCAGCCTTCAGGTGTATCTTGACGGTACGCATCTTCTTGGAGATATACTGCGACACGCCTTGTATGACACCTTTTCCCAAGTCGGAGGCAAGCTGTGCCCCGGCATTGGAGGAAATGTTGATGCTGCTGTTCAGCGAGCTTCCCATGTTGGCACCGACTTCCTTGGCTGCGTCAACCTCCATCGACTTCGGGATGAAGATGCCCTCCTGACCGTCATTGTCATAGACGGCAAGCTCAATCGGGATAATCATGCCGTTGTGCTCAATGGACTTCAAGGCTATGGAAACCCTTTCGCCTTGCAATCGTGCCAATCCGACAATGACAGAATTTCGTGGTATCTTCCTATTGCCGACACGCATAGATTCCAACAATCTCAACCTTACTGCCTGTCCGTCCGTTATGGTCTGGTTGCCGTGGATGCAGGCAGAAATCGTGTTTTTGTCGGAAACACCACCTCTTCCGATGGCGGTATTGAATCTTGCCGAAGCTTTTTCCGAGTAAGACGCTACAAACTCCCCGTTACTCATGGGGCGGTTCAAGGACGAAACTACACGCCTTTGCACTTGCCTTACAGGGGAAACCTTGGCTTTCTTGCCCTTGGTGACAGTTTTCTTGTTTTCCTCTGTTGCTGTTTCTGCTGATGAAGGACTTGCCGCATTGACATTTCCACCAGGCATGTACTTTGCCGCAAGTTGATAGGACTTCTCCATAAGGGCGACTTGCTCGTCCATATTGGAACGCTTGTTTTCCTGCTGCATCATGCTTGCCTCCAGCTCATCAAGACGTTTCCTCAACTCAGCATCTTCGCTGCTTCCCCCTTGTTGTGGCTGTTCATAGAAACCGCCCAAGGTTGTGTTCAAGGTTTGGTATGCCTCGGCAGACGAGCGGATGGCATCCGCCTCCTGCTTTTCCGCCTTTGTAGGCTGTCCACCAGACTGCATCAAGTCAAAGTCCTTGTCCTGCTCCGATGCCGTGGAGTCCATGCCTGGCATGTACTCACCAAGAGTGTTCATGGCTCTGCTTTTTTCCTTTTGCTTGTTGGCAAGATCCTCCTTGGAGTATGCCTTGCGCTTGTCCGCCTCCACATCAGTCTTCTCCGCATCGGGCATTTCCATGTTGAATCCCTTGCTGCCTTTCTCACCCTCTGATGCCGACGGCTTGAAGATGAGCCATAGCACCAGACCGCAGACGAGGCACATACATGGTATGGCAATCATCTTGTTACGCTTGATACGCTGTTCCTCTGTCAAAGGCTTCTTTTCCTTTGGAGCCTTATCCGGCTCCACCTTGTCATTCTTCTCCTTCTCCATGTGTCAATTCATTCAGGTTGGTCACTTGCTGCCCCTTGTCAATGGGCAACTTTACACTCTCAATATGCTCAACCTCTATATTAGAGGTCTTGCCGTTTCCGAAGTTGATGATGGCTGAACCTATCATGTAAAGGCTACAGAGGGCAAACAAGCCGAACATGACGAGCACGACTTTCAGTCTCACCCTTGGCGGAAGGAAATCCAGCCTGTTACGCAGTCTTCCCTTCATACCATTCACCTTTTCTTGGATTGTCTTTATCGGATTTTCCATTCTTGCTATTTTTATCGTTCTACTGTACTGATGTCCCTGTTCTCCACAATGGTGAAACCTTCAATGCTAAATCCATTCGGGTTATCGTCGGAGCGTGTGGCATTCACCAACCTGCATACGGTGACAAGACTTCTCTCCGTCACATTGCTCTCTCGGAGTATCACCTGCCGTGCGTAGGTCTTGGCTTGATAAGGGTAGTTATCAAAGTTACAGACCACGCTGTCCACTTGCAGCGACTGGTTGATGTTTCCCGCAATAAGTCGGTTATAAAAACCTTTCTCCGCAAAGTCCTGGTAATAGTTGTATGCGCTCTTGTCTGCCAGCAGCAAGGCTCGTTTCACGTTGTGCTCGATGGCACTCTTCTCCGGTGATAGCGTGAAGAACAGCTCATGAAAGCGTCTCACGTGTTCCCTTGCCTCGGCGGGTCTATTCTGTGAGAGGTCTTGCGAGAGGGCGAGCATCAGCGACTTGCCTCCGTCAAGGACGTATATCTTCTCGCGCTGCTTCTCCGCAAATCGGAATGCGAACACCACCGAGCATATTGCGACAACAGCGCAACCGATGACGAGGACGATGCAGAACAGGCGTATCTGTCTGAACGAGGTCTCGATATTCTTCAATGACTTGAATTCCATTTTTCTTTTCGTTGTATTGTTCATGAATGACTATATTTTCTTAAATCCGCTCTTGATGAGCCTTCCGGCACGTCCTGCCACATTTCCAGCCGTTGCTCCTGCGATGCTTCCGCCCAGTGAGCCTGCCGTGTTCACGTTCCGGTTGTAGTTGCCGATGCCGCCACCTGCCTGTATGATCCATCCCGCCACGGTCGGTATGGTGAAGTAACCGATGATTCCGATGATGAGGAAAACGATGTAAACACCGTTGCTTGCCTCAATGGAAAAGTTTGGGTCGTTCTGCAATGCCTCGATGTCGTTTTGCAGCATCAGCACCTGTATCTTGGCCAGGATGGTACTGAACAAGTCCGAAACGGGTAGCCAGAGATAAATCTGTATGTACCTGCAGAACCATTGCGTCAGCGTGGACTGGAATCCGTCCCATACCGATATGGCGAAACAAAGCGGACCGAGGATAGAGAGGACAATGAGGAAGAATGTCCTCAGCACGTCTATGACCAATGCGGCGGCTTGGAACAGCAGTTCCAGCAGTTCACGGAAGAAATCACGGATGCTCTTCTTCATGCTGTACATGCCACGCTCCACATACATTCCTGCCATTGTCACCACGTCGCCGGGTGACCAGCCCAGTTCGTCAAGCTGCTTGTCAAACTCCTCGTTGCTTACAAGGTATGTAGTTTCCGGATTGCGTTTCATCGCCTCATACTCCAGTTTGTCTTTCTGCGCCTGGTATTCGTTCATGTCGAAGGTCTGTGTCTCCAGCATGGAATGTGTACCTTGCACGATGGGACTCATCACGCTGTTGAGCGTACCGAGCACGATGGTCGGGAAGAACATGATGGCAAGTCCGATGGCAAAAGGACGGAGCAACGGAAATACGTCTATCGGCTCTGCCCTTGACAGTGACTGCCAAACCCTTAGGGCGACATAGAACAGCGCCCCAAGTCCTGCAAGTCCCTTGGCGATGTCCGTCATGTCGGAACACAACGGCATCATCTCGTCATACAGAGAACGCAGTATCTGGTGAAGATTCTCGAAATCCATAGGCTACCAGTATTTCTCGTTTGACTTGCCGTAGAGTCCCATGATGCGGTCAAGGTCGTTTTTCTTCTTGGCACGCAGATAACTCACGGAAATGTTCTTGTTGGTGTAGTAGCTCACGAGATTGCGGTAACGCTTCATCTTCGAGTAGCAGCGTTCCACCACGTCCATTCGCTCCTTGTCCGTCATGGAAAGGGTCGTGATGTTCACCACGTTCTTCAGTTCTGTCAGCACATCGTTGCTTTCCTCCAGCAGTTTGGTGTAGCCGAAGCCGATGGCAGAGAGTTCCTCCACGGAGAAATTGTCATCGTGCATCATCTTCTGGTAGTTGTTGATGTAGATGTCCGTGATGTCACCCACCATGAGGATGGTCTGCTGCACCTTGCGTGCGTCCTTGACGAGGTTGTTCACCGACTTCAGCGCATCGTAGTACTTCTTGCCCTGCTCGTAAATCTTCACAGTCTCCTTGAAGTTGTTGATCATGTTCTGAGCCGTCGAAGACGTGTGGACGATGTTGTTGGACGAGTTGATGATACTCTGCGCAATGTTTGTTGGGTCTATGACAGACCACTGTGCGCTTGCCTTTCCCACCATCAGCAGGAACAGGCAGATTGTCATGATTACTTTTGTTCTCATTTTTACTTTTGGATTAAGTGGATAATGAATTTCATTTGTTCTCTTGTTTGTCCTCTGCAAGCTGCCGGATGGCAGCTTCCATGTCACCACCGAGTTTCTCCGCCAATGCCCTTACCTCCAGTTTCTCACTTTCCTCTGTCGTATAGGCGAGATATTCCTGCGTGGACACTTCTGTGGCATATACTGCCGACTGTGTTCCTCCGAGTCCTATCCATACTTCCTTGTAGAGACGTGACGGGTCGTTGGACTGGTTGATGGAGAGAATCTGCGACTTCTCCTTTTCCGTCAATCCGAGCAATGACTGTATCTGCTCGAACTTGTTCATGAACTTCCTCTGGTCAAGGAGTATCTTGCAGTCTGAGTTGTTGATGATACTGTCCTTCACGATGGCGGAGGATATGATGTCCTCAACTTCCTGCGTCACCACAACCGCCTCACCGAAGAACTTTCTGACCGTCTTATAGAGATACTTGATATAGGACGCCATGTTTGCCGAAGCTATCGCTTTCCATGCTTCTTCTATCACTATCATCTTGCGGATGCCTTTCAGGCGGCGCATTTTGTTGATGAACAGCTCCATTATGATGATGGTCGTGACTGGGAACAGGATTTGATGGTCCTTGATGGAATCTATCTCGAAAACGATGAACCTCTTATGCAGCAGGTCAAGCTCCTTGTCTGAGTTAAGCAGATAGTCGTATTCGCCACCCTTGTAGTAAGGTTCAAGCACGTTGAGGAATCCGTCTATATCAAAATCTTTCTCACGGACTTTCTTTTCTTCCAGTACCTTGCGGTATTCCGTTCCCACAAACTCATAGAAGGTATTGAAGCACGGCACGATGTCGCTTTCCTCTTTCAGTTTACCGATGTAGAGCGACACGGCATTTGACAAGGCAACCTCTTCCGCTCGTGTGGCAGGTTCGTTGTCCTTCTTCCAAAGTGTCAGGAGCAAAGTCTTGATGCTCTCACGCTTCTCGATGTCAAAGACCTTATCCTCGGTGAAAAAGGGATTGAATGAGATGGGACTCTCATCCGTATAGGTATAGTAGATACCGTCCTTTCCGCCTGTCTTTCTGTTGATCATCTCGCAGAGTCCCTGGTAGGAGTTTCCCGTATCGACCAAGACCACATGCGTGCCCTGCTCGTAATACTGTCTGACGAGGTGGTTCATGAAGAAGGACTTCCCGCTTCCCGAGGGTCCGAGCACGAACTTGTTGCGGTTGGTTGTCACGCCTTTTCTCATCGGCAAGTCCGAGATGTCAATGTGCAGCGGCTTGCCACTGATGCGGTCTGCCATCTTGATGCCGAACGGTGAGGGAGAATCCATATAGTTGGTTTCCTCCGTGAAGAGGCACACTGACTGCTCAATGAAGGTATGGAAACTCTCCTCTGACGGGATATCCCCCTCGTTGCCGGGTATCGCTGCCCAGAATAATGTCGGACAATCCACCGTATTGTGGCGTGGCACACATTCCATGCTTGCCAACTGACTGCCCACATCATTGCGAAGATGCTTCAACTCTTCCATATCCTCGCCCCATGCCATAACATTGAAATGGGCACGGACAGACTGCAAGCCTTGTGAGTGAGCCTCGTTCAGATACTCGTCAATCCATTCCTTGTTGATGGCGTTCTGTCGGCTGTACCTTGACAGCGAGTGCATGTTACGGGCGGTCTTCTCGAACTTCTGCAAGGTCTCGTCACTGTTGTCTATGAATACATACTGGTTATAGATATGGTTGCAGGACAACAGCAAGCCAACTGGAGCGGCAAAGGACAGTCGGCAGTCACTTCGGTCAGTTGACAATCGCTCAAAGCGGTTGTCCGTAGATACTTCCGTTGGCAGGTCTTCCGTTTGCGACAAGGTATGAAGGCATAGGTGTTTGTTTCCGATACGCATACCACTTGCAGACAATTCCATGTCCTCCAAACATTGCACGTTCTCCGTGGAGAGCGAGAGGTACTTGCCAACAAGTCCGGTTGTCCGTTCCGTGCCTGTGATTTCCTCATCCGTCAGTCTGCGTAAGGAGATATAGCCGGAGTCGTTGATGATTCTTGCGAACTGCTCCACGGCATCGAGGAATCTTGCTACCGTTTCCTTGTCCTTGATTTCCTTGGGGATGATATGCCCACGGCACAAGGTGGAAAAATTGCTCTGGTGTGCCATGCGCTCCTTGGAGGTCTTGGTAAGGAACAGGTAACACTGGTGATGCAGGTAAGGACGCTCATTGAAGTGTCGCTCATAGCTTCTTGACAGAAAGCTCATGTCGCTATTCTGCAAGTCCGGCGCATAGTTCTCTTTCACGAACCAGTCCTGCTTGTGGACAATGCTGTAGTCGGGCAGCACCTTGATAGCCTTGCACCATGCGGCATGTACCGACTCATACTCCTGCGATGTAACCGTGAAGATTTCGGGGAGTGTCACCTCGTAGGCGACCGTGATGTCGCCATCCTTGGAGATAATGCAGCCTTGCTCCACGGCAAGCAGCGGGAATTTGCTTTCAAGGGTGCTTGATTTTCTGATATTTCTCATTCTTCTTTCTTTTTATGTTTGAACATTCGGTTTGTTTTCCTTCGGTTGAGGATATAGCGTGGATGGCTCTTGGCGGCAAGGAGCTTCATCAGTCCATGCTCTCCGTACTTGTTGTTCAGGTGGAATGTTCCCCATACAAGCAATGATCC
>OLSG01003754.1_pt1 | contig 10412 bp, 7 predicted proteins | sample 1673041 | NCBI WGS metagenome assembly OLSG01 (sample SAMEA3136749, study PRJEB25190) | human gut metagenome | reverse complement strand
GCCGTCGGCGTCTCTGGCGGCAAGGATTCACTCGTGCTTCTGCTCGCGCTCAACGAGCTGCGGCGGTATTATCCGAAGCCGTTTTCCCTCGAGGCGATCACGGTCGAGCTCGGCTTCGAGGGCATGGACTTCGCGCCGGTGGCAGAGCTGTGCACGTCGCTCGGCGTGCCGTACACGCGCCTGAAGACCGACATCAAGGAGGTCGTGTTCGACGTACGTAAGGAAGATAACCCCTGCTCCCTGTGCGCCAAGATGCGCCGAGGTGCACTGTGCACGGCGCTCAGCGAGCGCGGCATCACAAAACTCGCGCTCGGCCACCATTTTGATGACGCGGTCGAGACGTTTCTGCTCTCGCTCGTGTACGAGGGGCGCATCAGCTGCTTTCAGCCGGTGACGCACATGACGCGCACGGGCGTGGATCAGATCCGGCCGATGCTCTATGCCGGCGAGGGGCGCATCACAAACCTCGCAAAGGCGCTGGCGCTTCCGATCGTCGAAAATCCCTGCCCGGAGGACCGCGGCAGCAAACGGCACGAGGTCAAGGAGCTCATCCGCACCATGAGCCTCATCTACCCCGATCTGCGCAGCAAGGTGTTCGGTGCGATCCAGCGTGCGCCGCTCGACGGCTGGGAAAAGGCACGGTAAACTCGCGCGCGTTAAACAGGACAAGCCCGGTGGGGATTCCCCACCGGGCTTGTGTGTTGAAATGAAGTCTCAGAGGACGTTCTGGCAGAAACGCATGACGATCGCGGCAGTCTGTGCGCGGGTCGCATCGCCCTTCGGTTCGAGGGTCGTGACACCGTTGGCATTGCCGACACCGCAGATCACACCCTGTGCGACCGCCCAGGACATCGGCGTGCGGGCATAGCCGGAGATACTGCTGTAATCCGGATAGCCGGTCAGATCCGCAGTCTGGAACACGTTCAGGTCGAGGACGTTCTTGGCGTAGTTATAGAGGATCGTCGCCATGTCCTGACGCGTGATCGTTGCATTCGGGGAGAACGTGGTAGCACTGGTGCCGCTCACGACACCTTTTTCCGCGGCCCAGTTGACCGCATCGACATACCAGCTCTCCGTCAAATCCGTGAAAGGACTGGTCTTTGCGTCCTTCGGGCTGCCGGCCTGGCAGTAGAGCATCTCCACCAGCTGCGCACGCGTGGTCACGCCGTCCGGCGCGATGGTCGTGGCGCTCATGCCGCTCATGATGCCGTTCTGGATGCAGTAATCCAGGCCTTCATGTGCCCAGGAGCTGTAGGCCGGCATATCCGTAAAGCCGGCGCCCGGGCAGATGTGCGTATCGGAGGCGCTGGTTCTGACCGGGATGCTGTTGAGCATCTTGGCAAGCTCGAAGAATTTCTCCTGCAGCATGGCGTGCGTGGACTTCTGCGTCTGACCAACCATGTTGATGTGATCGGTGTTGTCGATCTTCTCAATGTAGTTCCAGACACCCATCTTGGTGCCGGACTTGAAGGTCATCTTGCCGTCAGCACCGACGCCGTAGTTCTCGTTGTACTGATCCGTGGAGTTCTCATGCGGACGGATGGCGGAACGGACGGAAACGATGCCGTCATTCTCCCACCACTCCGGAGTGATGTTCACATGGCCGACCGCATAGTTGACGTGTCTGCCCATGTAGGTGCCGCTCTTGATCATCATCGGGTTCATGCTGGCATTCGGCAGATAGTGGCCGGTCAGCGGATCGCGGTGGGTGTTCGAGCAGGCAATGGAGAAGTAATAGATATCATCCTGTGCCTTGGCGTAACCGTTGAGCACGGCCGCACCGTCGACGTCAAGGTCATAGACGCTCAGGTCATTGGTGTGCTGCGTCCAGATCTTGCTGTTGATGACACGATTGAAGTAGCTGGAATAGGACTCGTTGGGCTGGCGCACCAGGCCCCACTGATCGAGCTTGAAGTCCAGGCCGAAGTTGTTCTCGTTGACGTTCGAGCCGGTGACCGTGCCGATGATGCCCATGGCATACTGCGCCAGGTCGCCGATGTTCTGATAGACTTTGGTGTCGTACTGGCTGCCGTCATGCGGCGTGCACAGCGTCGTGATGCTCTCGATCCAGTGACGGCACTCGCCGGTGAACAGCGGGCTGATAGAGCCGTCGCGGGTGGCATTGCGCTCGTCGGCGTCGCCGTTTTCAAGCAGCTGCGCCAGCATACGGATCGTCTCGCCGCCCATGCTGTGGCCGATCAGGTGCACCTTGAGCTCGCTGTCCGGATTGTTCAGCTCCGGCAGGACGCCCGGGAACGTGCGGCCGTAACGGGCATGACCATTCGTGGCAGAGTGATACGCACCGTAGTCGACCGTGCCGCCGACGAGGTAGGCATACAGCTCGCAGGCGCGGTCCCAGTTGCTGGCGACGGGGCCGATCGACGGGGTATAGACCTCATAGCCGGCGTTGTTGAGGATGTCGCGCAGGCTGCTGAAGCCGCCCCAGTAGTTCAGGCCGAGCACCTCCGTGCCGCCCCAGCCGAACAGGCCGTGCACCATCACGATCGGATAGTGGTTTCCGTCGGAAGACAGCAGCTCCGGCAGGTCCGCGTCCGTCAGTTCGTCAGCAGAGGTCGCATGGTCGGCATCATAATCGACCGTGTCAACACTTGCTGCGAAGCCGGGCATGCAAAGCACCATCGCCAGCACCAAAACGGTGGCGAGCACTTTGCTCCACGTTTTCTTCATGAAAATCCCTCCAATAGATTTTGGGACAAGCTTCACATCTGTCCCCTTTTTTATGGTTACACTATAATCTCGCTGCGAAAACGGAACAAGCACCAGCGCAGGACGAGTGTAACCTTTTTGCACACATCGCACTTCTTGATGAAACACGCGTCACCATTATGTGCTTCGAGATACAGAACGCGTCTGCGGCAGAAAAGACAAAAGAATCCCGCTGTCCGCGAGTTGCGGACAGCGGGATCTACATTGTAAGACAGGCTATGAGATCAGATCATCATGCCGCGCTTTTTGGCCTCAAAGGTCAGCTCGTCGCGGAAGTCGGGGTGCGCGATGGCGATGAGCTGGCGGGCACGCTCACCGAGGCTGCGGCCGCGCAGGTGCGCCACGCCGTACTCGGTGACAATATAATCGACGTCGTTCTTGCTCGTCGTGACGACGGCGCCCGGCGTGAGGATGGGCTTGATCTTGCTGATCGTGCCGCCCTTGGCCGTGGAGGTGAAGGCAATGAAGCTCTTGCCGCCGCGGGACTGGCAGGCGCCGCGGACGTAGTCGATCTGGCCGCCGGAGCCGGACATATGCTTCGTGCCGACCGACTCGGCGCAGACCTGACCGAAGAGGTCGACCTCGACCGCCGCATTGATGGAGATCATGTTGTCGTTCTGGCAGATGACGTTCGGGTCGTTGACATAGTCGACCGGCAGGATCTCGACGGACGGGTTGTCGTCAATGAAATCATAGATGCGCTGCGAGCCGAAGGCAAACGTCGTGACGGTCTTGCCGCGGTGGATCTGCTTTTTGCTGTTGTTGACCGCGCCGCACTCGATCAGCTCGACCATGGAGTCGGTAAACATCTCGGTGTGGATGCCGAGGTCGTGCTTGCTCTTGAGCGCCATGCCGGTCGCATCCGGGATCGCGCCGATGCCGAGCTGCAGGCACGCGCCGTCCGGGATAAGGTCGGCGATGAGGCCGCCGATCGTCTTGCTCACATCGTCGAGCTGCACCGGCGGCAGCACCGGCAGGTCGTGGTGATACTCCACGAGCGCGTCGACCTGCGAGATATGGATCAGAGAGCCGCACAGCGCACGGGGCTGACGGTCGTTGACCTCGAGGTAAATGCGCTTGGTCTTTTCGAGCATGGCATCGATGTACGAGCCGTTGAGCGCGAGGCTGAAGTAGCCGTGGCTGTCCATCGGCGCGACCTCGACGCACACGGCGTCGTAGTCATACTCGGTACGGATGCGGGTCGGGAAATCGCGGTAGTACGCAGGAATGATGTCGGCATAGCCGGCATTGACCGCCTTGCGCGCTGCGCTGCTGGAAAACCAGCTGTAGCCCGTCATCTTTCCGGCCAGCGTCGGGTCGGTATAGAAGTCGAACGGATAGCCGTCGAGCAGGGTCTGCACCTTCACGCCGGTGATGTCGGTGCTGCGGATGTGCTGCGCCATTGCGGCCATGATGGCCGGCGTCTGAGAAGTCGCCGTGTCCATGCCGATGAGCCAGCCGGACTGCACCTGCTGTGCGATACGCTCCGGCGTCGTCAGTTTGTCCTGATACATTTTCTGAAAATCTGTCATAATTTATTTGCTCCCTCAAACAAAAAATGTGTACAGTTGCTGTTTATTATCATACATGATTCGGCCGCTGAATTCAAGAGGGCACAGATGTTTGCAATTTCCTGCCCTGAAATGTCACACTTTTGCCCATGTGAGAAGTTTTCTCACACGTGAAAGTATGCTATGATAAAATGAATTGTTTTCGATATATCCAGTGATTTATCGAAAAAAACGTTTTCTAATGCGGCTCTCATTTTTGCCGGTTACAATGATGAGTGTCGCGTCTTGCGGCAGGCATCCCCCTGCCAATTCTAAATGCAAGGAATGATACGACACAATGACGATTACGATTGTCTGCGATATTCTGGGTGAGGAGAACAACGGCACGACCATTGCCTGCATGAATCTCATCCGCTATCTGCGCGCGCAGGGGCACACCGTACGTGTGGTCTGCGCCGATCAGGACAAGGCCGGAAACGAGTGCTTTTACGTCGTGCCGGAGCGCAACCTCTACCTGCTCAATCCGATCGTGGAGCGCAACGGCGTGACGCTGCCGCGCGTGGATCGTGCCATCCTCGAGGAGGCGATCCGCGACTGTGACGTCGTGCACACGACGTTCGTGCTGCGCCTGTCACACACGGCGGTAAAGATCGCCAAGGCATACAACAAACCCATCACGTCAAGCTTCCACTGTCAGGCGGAAAACGTCACGGCGCACTTTCTGTGCAAGGACTCGGCCGCCATCAACCGCGGCGTGTACCGCGCGTGCTATCAGATGGTGTACCAGTATTCGGACATCATCCACTACCCCACGCAGTTTATCCGCGACACGTTTGAGGCCGTCGTCGGTCCGACGAACGGCCGCGTGATCTCCAACGGTGTCAACAGCATGTTTACCCCCGGCCCGGCCACGCGTCCGGAGGGGCTTGAGGATAAGTTCCTCATCGTCTCGACCGGCCGTCTGTCGAGCGAAAAGAATCAGGAGATCCTCATCGAGGCCATCGGCCGCTCGGCCTACCGCGAGCAGATCCACCTCATCCTTGCCGGAGAAGGCCCGCGCGAGGCGCACTACCGTCACCTTGCCGAGCGCTGCGGCGTGGACATGGAGATCTCGTTCTTCACGCGGCAGGAGCTGCTGAACCTGCTGCGCTGCGCCGACCTCTACTGCCACCCAGCCGAGGTGGAGATCGAGTCGATCGCCTGTCTGGAGGCCATCGCCTGCGGACTGGTGCCGGTCATCGCCGATTCGCCCAAGAGCGCGGCCAAGGCCTTCGCGCTCGATGATAAGTCCCTATTTAAAAACAAGGATGCAGAGGACATGGCGCGCAAGATTGACTACTGGGTGAGCCACCCGGACGAGCGCGCGGACTACAGCCGCAAATATCTCGACAGCGGCACGCAGTTTGAGCAGCAGAGCTGCATGCGCCAGATGGAGCAGATGCTCTTTGACGCCGCAGCCATGGCCGGTGCGCCGGTATGAGCCGCAAGACCGTCTACTATCACGACCCGCTGCACGACGACTTTGCGCCGACCAACGGGCGCATCCACCCGAAGCAGATCGGCGCGGATTTCCCGTATGAGCACAAGGGGCCGCTCTGGAACGCGCTCGCCTTCGTCGTATACCGGATGGTGATGACACCGTTTCTGTTTTTATACTGCAAGCTTGTGTTCGGCCTGCGCATTGAAAACCGCAAGGCGCTGCGCGCGCTGCCGGGCGGATACTTCCTCTACGGCAACCACACGAACACGCTGGCGGACGCCTTCATCCCGACGCTGCTGGCGTTTCCGCGGCGCGCGAACATCATCACCTCCGCCGACACCGTCTCGATCCCGGGCGTGCGCAACATCGTGCAGATGCTCGGCGCGATCCCGCTGGCGAATACCATCGAGGGCACGCGGCAGTTTCTGGCCGCCATGCACCGCCGGCTCGAACGCGGTCAGGCCGTGATGATCTATCCAGAGGCACACATCTGGCCGTACTACAACGGCATCCGTCCGTTTCCGGACACGTCGTTTGCCTACCCTGTGCGCGAGCAGCTGCCCGTCGTCGCCGCGGCGGTCGTCTACCGGAAAAGAAAGCTGCTGCGCGCGCTGCCGCCGTGCATCACCGTCGTTGTAAGCGACCCGTTTTATCCCGACCCAGCCCTGCCGCCGCGCAGCGCCCGGCGGGATCTGCATAAGAAAGTCTATTCCTTCCTGTGCGACACCGTTTCTGCGCGCAGGAGCTATGCGCACATCGAGTATCTCCCCGCACAGGACCAGAATCCAGCCGCGCGATGACCGCGCCGCGCACCCAGAAAGGTGGAATCCCGCTTGGCACACTTGACCGAAGCCGCCATCCAGGACACGTTCCTGAAGCTGCTGTCCGAGCAGCCGTTTGACAAGATCACCGTGACGCAGCTCGTAGAAGAATGCCAGATCACGCGCCGGACGTTTTACTATCACTACTCCGATCTCTTTGAGCTGCTCGACATCATCCTGCGCCGTGAGACCGACCGGGCGGTCGCCGAGTTCGAGGCGACCGGCAGCTGGGAGGAGTGCATGATCACTGCGTCCCGCTTTGCGCGCGAGCACAAGCGCGCCGTCTACCACATCTACACCTCCTCACACCGGCTGGAGCTGGAGAGGCACGTCGACCGCGTGTCCGAGGAAATGATGCGCAGCTACGTCGAACAGCAGGCAAAGGGGCTGCGCGTGAGCGATCAGGACAAAAAGCTCGTATGCGACCTCTACCGCTTCGGCATCACGGACATTTTCTATGCGTGGCTCGAAAACGGGATGAAGGAGGATCTCGAGACGCAGATCCACCGTCTGAGTCTGCTGTTCACGGGCAACATCCGCGCTTCCCTGTCCCGGGTACAGATCCCGGAAGAAGTCTGATCACCCACCGGCGGGTTCACATCAAGAAAAGGAGACACACCATGCCGATTTTGGAAAAGCTTCAGCCGCAGGCCGTCTTTGCGCACTTTGAGCAGCTGTGCGCCATCCCGCACGGCTCGGGAAACACGAAGGCAATCAGCGACTATCTTGTGCGCTTTGCAGCCGCGCGCGGTCTGCGCCACATTCAGGATGAATACAACAATGTCATCATCTTCTGCCCCGGCACACCGGGCTATGAGACCGCCGCGCCGGTCATCCTGCAGGGGCACATGGACATGGTCTGCGAGACCGCGCCGGACTGCGCAAAGGACCTGACCCGCGAAGGGCTTGACCTCTTCATAGACGGCGACACGATCGGCGCGCGCGGTACGACCCTCGGTGGGGATGACGGCATCGCCGTTGCGATGGCGCTTGCCATTCTGGACGCGGACGACATCCCGCATCCGCCGCTCGAGGTGGTGCTCACGGTCGATGAGGAGACCGGTATGCTCGGCGCGGACGCGCTCGACGTCTCCGTGCTCCAAGGGCGCACGATGCTCAACATCGACTCCGAGGATGAGGGTATCCTCACCGTCAGCTGCGCGGGCGGCAATGTCTCCGTGTGCACGCTGCCGGTCACGCGCGCGGCGTTTTCGGGCACGGCGCTCACCGTCACGGTCAGCGGCCTGCTCGGCGGCCATTCGGGCGCGGAGATCGACAAAGGGCGCGGCAACGCAAACCAGCTTCTCGGGCGGGTGCTGTACGCTGTCGGTGCGCGCACGGCGCTGCGCGTCGTCTGCGTTGACGGCGGGCTGAAGGACAACGCCATCCCGCGTGAGAGCCGCGCCGTCATCACCGTCGCCGACTCCGATGCGGCGCAGGCTGCGATCGCGGACATGGACGCGGCACTCCGGCACGAATACGCGGCAGCCGACCCGGATGTGTTCGTGCGCGCAGAGCCGGCACAGCCGCAGATGCCGCCGATGGACGCGGCGTCCACGCAGCACACTGTGTGTATGCTCTGCTGCCTGCCGAACGGGATTCAGGCCATGAGTCAGGACATTCCCGGGCTGGTGCAGACGTCGCTGAACCTCGGCATCCTGACCACGAGCGAGCAGTGCGTGCAGGCGTCGTTTTGCGTGCGCAGCAGCGTGGCCACGCAGAAGGAGATGCTCGTCGCGCGTCTGCGCTGCCTGATGGCGCAGCTTGGCGGCAGCGTAAACGTCTCGGGCGACTACCCCGCTTGGGAATACCGCAAAGACTCTCCGCTGCGCGAGCGGATGATCGACGTCTTTCGCGAGCAGTACGGTCATGACCCAAAGGTGGAGGCCATCCACGCGGGCGTGGAATGCGGTCTGTTCGCCGGGAAATTGCCGGGGCTCGACTGCGTATCCTTCGGCCCTGATCTGACGGAGATCCACACCTGCCGTGAGCGGATGCACATCGCCTCCGTGCAGCGCGTCTGGCGCTATACGCTCGAGGTGCTGCGCCGCTGCAAGTGAGCAAGGCGCAAAACCGCCCTGTGCAAAATAGCACAGGGCGGTTTTCCCATATATGTGTAATTACTTGTGCAGCTCGCGCTCGTGCACGTCACCGCTCTTGCGCGCGGCCACGGCCACAAGGCCAGACAGCGCCATGAGCGCGATGACGTTCGGCAGCACCATGAGCTGGTTGAACATATCCGTCAGCTCCCAGACAAGATCATTGGACAGGCAGGAGCCGAGGAAGATGAAGACGAGGGCGATGATGGAGTACGGGAGGTTCGCCTTCTTGCCGAAGAGATAGTTGACATTGATGCGGCCGAAGAGGTTCCAGCCGACGATGGTCGAAAACGCGAAAAACAGCAGGCAGATTGCCACGAAGGCATTGCCGAGCGTCTCGCCGAACACGCTCGAGAACGCAAGCTGCGCCATGTTCGTCTTGGAAATGCCGTCGACCGCACCGTGCGCCAGCGGGCCGTTGCCGGCGTAAAGCGTGGAGATGACGACGAGCGCCGTCATCGTCAGCACGACGAACGTGTCGATGAACACGCCGATCATTGCGACCGTGCCCTGCTCATGCGGATTTTTGACGTTGGCCAGCGCGTGCGCGTGCGGGGTGGAGCCCATGCCGGCCTCGTTGGAGAACAGGCCGCGCTTTGCGCCCTGACTGATGGCCGTCTTGAGCGCGTAGCCGATGCCGCCGCCGATGATGGCATCCGGCATGAAAGCATACTTGAAGATCATGCCGAAGGTCTCCGGCACGTAGCGGATGCGGGCGATGAGCACGATGAAGCCGCCGAGCAGATACAGGCAGGCCATGATCGGCACGATCTTTTCCGTGACGGAAGCGATGCGCTGCACGCCGCCGATGAAGATGAAGGCCGCGATGGCACAGACGATCAGGCCCATGACCCAGCTCGGAATGTGGAATGCGTTCTGGCACGCCTCGCCGATGGAGTTGGACTGTACCATACAGCCGGTAAAGCCCAGAGCCAGGATGATGGCAATGGCGAAGAAGGCTGCCAGGAATTTTCCAAGGCTGCCCTGGAAAGCAGTGCGGATGTAGTAAACAGGTCCGCCAAGATACTGTCCGTCTTCATTTTTCACACGTGTCTTCTGGGCTAAAACTGCCTCGGCATAAATGGTCGCCATACCGAAGAACGCGATGATCCACATCCAGAAAATAGCTCCAGGACCGCCGGTCAGGATCGCACCAGAGGCGCCGACGATATTACCGGTACCAACCTGGGCAGCGATGGCTGTGGCCAGCGCCTGGAAGGAGCTCATTCCGCTCTCATGCTTCTTGCCGCTTAAAGTCAGGTTTCCGAATACCCGTTTCATACCTTCTCCAAAGCAGCGTACCTGAACGAATTTCGTCTTGAAGCTGAAGTACAGGCCGGCTCCCATAAGAAGGAATACCAGGATATAGTCAGACAGATATCCATTAATGGTATTCACGATAGGCAGTAAGGTGTCAGTTAATGCTTGCATAGTATTTCCTCCTATTATTGCATAATGTGATCCCGGCAGGAGCCGGAATCCTTACAGCTTTGCTGGTCTGGAGTTCCAGACCATAGGGGACATATGTATACAATAAAATCTTAAAATCTCCCCCTGCGGAATGCATATTCCGGCGTCTGGATCACCAGGCAGCCTTCCGTATCCTACCCCTCGGATACCTTTTTTCTATGTATCTGCATTTCCGTATAGATTTTATCGATTACATATTTAATATACCATGTTGCACAAATGATGTCAATTTATTACCATCTGTTTTTATTGGTTTTTCTTTATTATTTTTACTTCATCTTTAGTTTTTTTATATTTTTTTAAC
>OLSG01003749.1_pt1 | contig 10420 bp, 5 predicted proteins | sample 1673041 | NCBI WGS metagenome assembly OLSG01 (sample SAMEA3136749, study PRJEB25190) | human gut metagenome | reverse complement strand
AAAAAATGGGCCGCGTCACACGACGCGGCCCGCTCATCCCTGATTTTCAGCGGATCAGTACATATACTCGGTTTTGGATGGGTTGCCTCCCTGCTGCGACCACGACGCGGCGCAGCCCTCGGCCGCACCCTTCACCGCGAAGACGGTGGGCTTGTCATCCTTCATGCCGTTGACGTAGATCGTGCCGTCGTAGGAGATCGTCGGCGACGAACGCAGCTCGTCGGCCAGCTTGATCTCCGCCACGCGCGAGCCGTCCTCCGGGCGGAGTTTCACCAGCTTGCCCGTAGTCCGGTCGTTGTAATAGACGAAGCCCTGATCGTCGACGGCCGGAACGCCGTTGATGTCGCCGTCGGCGGCGTGCTCCCAGCGTTTCACGCCCTGCGCGGAGATGGCCGTGACGTGGGCCGCCACGCTGCCGGTCTTCTGCGTCGCGGCGTAGACCGTGCCGTCCTCGCCCAGCGCCACGCCCATGCCCGACTGGGCGCAATCGCCCTTGACGGGACAGTACCAGTCCGGTTCGGGCGTCTGCCCGTAGACGGTCTTTGCCGGATCATAACAGTAGACGACACCCCCGCCCAGACTCTTGTCCGCACGCACGCCCTGGTTCTGGAACAGGATGTAGACCTTGCCGCCGGGACCCGACGCAGGCTGCGTGCCGTTCGGCGCCTCGCACGTAGCATCCTTGCCGCTGCCGCCGTAGTTGTGCTCGCGGCCGTTCGACTTCACGCAGGAGAATTTCCACTTGCCCGCGCCGTCGGGGAAGAAGACGCGCATGCCGTGACTGCCGCCCGTACCGGCGATCACCATGCCGTTTTTGAGCGGCAGCACGCCGCCGTAGGAGCCGCCGTTGACGTGCCGCTCGTCCACCAGGTCGCCCGACGATTTGTCGTAGACCTGGAAATTCTGGTGCCCCGAAGGCACGTTGCGCGCCACAATGAAGAGGTATTTCTCGGTGACGGCCGGCGAAAGGAACCGGAAGCTGGTGTTCACGCCCGTATTCACATGCCAGACCTGCGAGCCGCCCCCGGCGCCGCCGCTGACGGCGTAGAACGCGCTGCCTCCCGCGTCCTTGTTCGGCTCGTTGAAGCCCGCCAGCGCGTAGACCGTACCGTCCTCGTCGACCGAAGGCGTCGGCGACTGCACCTTGATCGAACCGCTGTTGTTCTCGGCCGACGCACCGTCCTTGCCGATGTCGAAGGCCCAGAGACGCTCGCCGGCCTTCGTGAAGCAGACCAGCGAATAACCCGTCGAAGTCACATAGACATACTCGCCGTCGGGGCTGACCGCGGGCGACGTGCCGAACACATAGGCGTCCTTCGTGTCGTCGTAGGGGTACGACCAGAGCAGGTCGAGGCTGATGGCGCCGCGGCCCACGTCGATGGTCACCGTCTTGGTGTTCCTGCCTTTCTTGTTGTCGGTCACGGTCAGCGAGACCTCCGTAGCCCCCTGCGCCGCGAAGGTGAATTCGGGATTCTGCTTGTCGGAGGTCGTGGTTCCGAATTTCCACTCCCAGGCCACCACCTCGCCGTCCTCGTCGGTCGAACGGTCGGTGAACTGCACCGGTTCGCCCGCCACGACCTTCTCGGGCGACCACGTGAAGTCGGCCACGGGCCGGATGTTGTTGTCCACGACCCGAATGGTCTTCTCGAACGACGACTTCTTCGCCCCGCGGTCGGAGGTGACGGTCAGCTTGATGACATACTCTCCGGCCTGATCGTAGGAGATGTTCTCCGGAGTGGTTTCGTAGGAGACGACGCCCTTGCCCAGCTCCCATTTGCAGATGGCGATCAGGGCGTTTTCGGCCGTCGAAGTGTTGGTGAGCACCACCGGATCGCCCACGTCGTAGGACTCCTTGTCGGTGGTGAACGAGGCGTGGACCGCCACTTCCTCGTCCGGCTGGCAGGAGACGGCCCCCATGAGGGCGAAAGCGGCCAGTATATAGATAAATCGTTTCATTTCAATCGGTTTTGAGCTTTGGTTGCAGGATTACTTGAACTCTAACACGGCCGCGATGGGATAGTGGTCCGAAATGTAGGGGACCTTCTCGTAACGCTGGTCGACGGTGGCGAAGCGCAGGGGCGTGAAGCCCGAGCTGAAGATGTGGTCGATGCGCGGGTAGTTGGTCGCCCCGCCGAAGTTGTTGAACGACGCCTTGTTGTCGGTCACGGGAGCGGTCGTGCGCGCGTCGGCCATGAACTTCTTCACGCCGTCGAAAATCGGGCTGTCGAGCATCTTGTTGAAGTCGGCTGTCAGCAGCGTCGGCAGGTTGTCGGGATTGAGCGACCTGATCTTCGCCTCGATCAGTTCCATCGATTTCTGGGCCGCCACCTGTCCCACGTGGTCGATGTGGGTGTTGACGTAGAAGAACTTGCGGCCCGACTTGTAGTGGGTGAACAAGGCCCACGTGGCCGTGCGGTAGGTCGAGGCGTCCCAGCCGACCGACGGGACGTCGGGGGTGTCGGAGAGCCAGAATGTCCCCCACTTTTCGAGCTTCACTGCATCGTCGAGGTAATAGATGGCCATGAACTCACCGGCATTCTGACCGTCGGTGCGGCCCACGCCAATGCTCTTGTAGCCCGCGCAGTTTTCGTCCATGTAGGTCTTCTGGTCGAGCCGCGCCTCCTGCACGCCGAGCACCGTCGGCTGCTGGTCGGCGAACATCGCCGGAACGGCCTTCTTGCGGTTGTCCCAACTGTTCGCACCGTCGTCGCCCGAGCTGTAACGCACATTGAACGACATGACTTTCAGCTGATTGTCCTCAAGTCCGGGATTGACCGGCTCCTCCGGTTCGTCGCCGGGCTGGGGTTTGTAGAATTCCGAGTAATCGGGCTTCGGATCGCTGCACCCGGCGGCGAAAACGAAGGCGAAACTCAACGAAAACGTCAGTAAATAACGGAATATTCTCATGGTCTTGCTTTTTATTTATTCGTTGTCCCACTCGGGGTTCTGCGAGATCGTATAGCCCGCGTTCCTGTAATCGCGGATCACCTTGGCGGGAATCGGATAGAGGTACTGGCGCCCGTCGGGATACCAGTAGCGGTCGCCCGCACCGGTCTTGTAGACCAGATCGTAACCCGACACGGCATTCGCCTCGGCATAAAGCCCCACGCCGTCCTGATTGACGCGGACAGCGATGTTCTTGTAGGCCGCCGGAGCCGACGCAACCTCGCCTTCGGTGAAGTAGTAGTCGTTCACGCCGTCGCCGTTAACATCGACGGGCTGCTCCAACCCGGGGATGTGAATGCCGCTCCACGGCAGGGTCTCCATCAGCGATCCGCACTTCCAGCGGCGCAGGTCGTCGAAGCGCATGCCTTCGGCGACGAGTTCGATGGCCCGCTCGCGGCGGATTTCGAGCAGCACGGGGCTGGTCACGTCCGGATAAAAGGTGCTTTGCAGGTAGCTGTCGACGGTCGTGGGCAGCGTCTCCGTGCCGCCCGTGATACCCGCGCGCTTACGCAGCGCACCGACCGTGAGCGCCCATTCGGAATCGGTGATCACCCCCAGTTCGGCCTGCGCCTCGGCGTAGTTGAGCAGCACCTCGGCATAGCGGATCAGCGGAATGCTGTTGATGTTCTTCGCACCGCCGTCGTACTTCGATTCGTCGAGCGTATACTTGATCACCTGGTAGCCCGTGAGCGAAAGGTTTTTGATGTCGGCGACCGCCGTCTTGCCGTCCCACAGGAAGTTGCGGCCGCGCACGGTCTGCTCCAGGCGCAGGTCGCGCCCCTCCATCACCTCGGCGAAGGATTTCACGGCGTAGTCGGCGGCGGCGGTGAAGGGCGTGCCGTCCTGCTTGAGGTAGGTGTGGACGAACGAGCGGACGAGGCTCCAGCACAGTCCGTACGAGCGGGCGTTGAACCACCAGTTCTGCTCGCCGAAGATACCGGATTTCTCGTTGGCGCAGACGGCGAGGATCACCTCCTGCGTCAGCGGCGCCTCGCTGTAAAACAGATCGCGATAGGCGCCCTTCTTGCCCGCGGCGGTGTTGAGCGAGCAACCGCTGTTGTCGATCACCAGCTTGGCGGCCTTGGCGGCCTCGCGATACAGCTCCTCGGGGGTTATCTCAAGCCCCGTGAGGTTGTGGTAACGGCGGTAAGCCGCTTCGAAGAGGCAGACGCGCGACTTGAGCGCGGCGGCGGCCCAGCGCGTGAGCGTCGCGCTGCCGGTCGACGAGGTGGCCTGGATGTGCTCGTAGGCGAAATCGAGGTCGGCGATCAGGTTGCGGATGATCACGTCGCGGCTGTCGCGGTCCTTGTACATCACGTCGTTCTGGTAGGACTGGATATCGTTGGGGAACCAGGGAACTTCGCCGTAGGTGGTCAGCTTGTCGTAGTAGAACCACGCACGGAACCAGCGGGCGATGCCCAGGTAGTTGTCGCGCGTATTGTCGTCGACGGTGCAGTGCTTCGGGTCGTTGCAGCCGTCGATGAAGTAGTTCACGTTCTTGAGCGCGCCCCAGCTCCAGCTGGTCGCCGTCTCGGTGTTGTAGGCACCCTCCTTGATGAAGGTGTCGGTGTTGCTGACGGCCCCCACGTCGCACATCTTGTCCTGCATGAAGCCGTTCTTGAGCGTCGGCAGGGCCTTGTAAAACGAATTGGAGTAGAGTTCGAGACCCGATTTCGATCCGAAGATCATCGACTTGTCGGCTTTCACCTGCACGTTCTCCGTCAGGTCGCACGACGTGGCGAACGCAACGCAGCCCACGAGCAGACTCCATATATAGGTTGATCTTTTCATAACACGTAAACAGTTTAATAGGTGATCGAGATGCCGAAGCTGAAGCTGCGCATCACGGGATAGTTATGTCCGTCGCCCTTGCTGTTGGAAATATCCGAGTCGGATTTCTTGCTGGCCACCGTCACGTCGAAATCCTTCGTGTGGCGGTAGAGCGGTGACCAGCTCCAGAGGTTCTCGCCCGAGAAGTAGACCGAGACCTTCGAAAGACCGATCTTCGAGATCCACCGCTTGGGCAGCTCGTAACCGAACTGAAGATTCTTCAGCCGGATGTACGACACGTCCTGCAGGTAGCGCGTATTGACGTTGACCGTATTGGCGTTCATCGGGCCGTAGTAGCCCACGTAGCGCGGCAGGTAGGCGTTCGGACGCTCCTCGGTCCAGTAGTTTTGCAGATGCCACGTCGGAACCTGGTTGTAGGGACGGTTGTACATGCCCCAGAAAAGGCTCTCGTCGCTGGGAAACCACTGCTGTCTGCCCACGCCGTCGAACAGCGCCGAGAGGAAGAACCCGTTCCAGTCGGCATTGAGCGAAATGGTGTAGAGGTAGCGCGGCTCGGAGTTGCCGATGATCTTCCGGTCGCCCGGATCGTCGACCGTGCTGCTGCCGCGGTCGATGGCGTCGTTACCGTTCAGATCCTCGAAGCGCATGTCGCCCGGATAGGTGATGTACTTCTCGGAGGTCTGCATGATGTCATTCTTGTAGCCCTTGCCGCCGAACGCCGCGTCGATTTCGGCCTGCGACTGGAACAGCCCGTTGCAGACGAAACCCCAGATCTCGCCCAGACGCTGCCCCTCGTAGTAATCGGAGAGCTTGCGCGAGGCGTTGTTATAGCGGTCGATTATGGAATAATAGTCGGCCAGCGTCGCCTTGATTCCGAAATTGAAGGGCTTGCCCGCCAGCTTGAACGAATCGTTGTAGCTCAACGCGATTTCATAGCCGTAGGTGCTCATGTCGGCGTAGTTGCCCTTGGGGGCCGTCGCTCCGAAGGTGTCGGGAAGCGTCGGGCCGACGGTGTACATGTCCACCGTCTTGCGGATGTAGTAGTCGGCCGTGAGGTTCAGCCGCCCGTTCAGGAAACCGGCGTCCAGTCCCACGTCGAAGGTTTTGGAGGTCTCCCAGCCGATGTTGTCGGGAATCTGGCCCGGGAGGCTCGTGTAGCGCAGCTTGGCCTGCCCGAAGAGGTAGCGGGCCGCGTCGCCCGAACCGGTTCCGAAGGTCGACAGGCCGAAGGTTTCGAGGTAGGTGTAGGGATCGACGTTGCTGTTGCCCAGCGCACCGTACGAGGCGCGCAGCTTGAGGTTCGAAACGGCCTTGGGGCTGACGTCCCAGAACTTCTCCTGCGAAACGCGCCAGGCGGCCGAAGCCGAGGGGAAGAAGCCCCATTGGGAGTTGTTCGGAAATTTCGACGAGCCGTCGTAGCGGCCGTTGACTTCGAGCAGGTAGCGGTCGTCGTAGGCGTAATTGAAGCGGAAGAAAGCGCCCACGTAACGCCAGCGGCTGCCGCCGGCGGTGATCGACATGACGTCGCCCAGCGCGAAGTTGATGTTGCCGGCGTCGGGCATCAGCAGACCGTTGCGCTCAGAGTAGGTCGACTTGTAGTCCTGCTGCTCGTAGTTGTAACCGGCCAGCGCCTTGAAATAGTGTTTCTCGGCGAAGGTGTCCTCGAACTCGGCGTAGGCGTTGGTGGCGATATAGGTCGTCAGTTGCAGCGACTCCTTCATCACGTCGTCGGTCTCAGGCGTGCCGAGATAGACGGTTTCGCCCTCGTAGGCACTGTAAGGAATGGCAGTGGTCTTCTTGGTTTCGGTGTAGTCCTTGGTGCGGAACGAGAAGTCGCCCGTCAGGCGCAGGCGGTTCTCCAGCATCGTGACGTTGAGCGTGGTGGTGTTCTTGAGCGTCTTGGTCGTGCGGTCGAGCCAGTTGTTGCCCGTCACCAGGCCGCCGATGGCGTAGGCGCCCGACTTGGTGAGCGTACCGTCGGGATTGAAGATCGGCGACGAAGGGTGCCCCTGGTCGTTGAGCGAACGCCACAGCACGCCTCCGCCCTCCTTCGAATAACCCATCGGCTGACGGTAGTGGTCGTGCGTATAGTCGAAGTTATTGCTGATCTTCAGCCATTTGAACACCTGCGAGGAGACCTTCGAACGGAGGTTCATCGTGCGGTAGGTGTCGGGCGTGAAGTTGAACAGGCCGTTGTAGTCGTACAGACGCCCCGAAAGGTAGTGGCTGATCTTGCCGTTCGAACCGCTGACCGAGATGTTGTGCGTCTGGGCGATCACCGTATCCTTGTAAAGTGCGTCGTAGTAGTCCGTATTGCCGTAGTAGACGTACTTGCCGTCGGGTTCGACGGCCGTTTCGAGCTTGTTGCCCGCGAGTTTGCGCTGGCGGAAGGTGTCGAGCCACGCACGCGAAAAGTCCTGCGAGTTGTTGAAGCCCGTCGGCTCGTTGAAGCGGTAGTTGTACCATGCGTCATAGAAGAGGCGCGAATAGACGTAACCATCGTCCACGACGTCGGGAATGGCCGTGGGCTGCTGGATGGAGACGTTGCCCGTGTAGTTGATCGTGAACTTGTCGGTGAGTTTGCCCGGGTCCTTGGTGGTGATGAGCACCACGCCGTAGGGTGCGCGCGAACCGTAGATGGCAGCCGAGGCAGCGTCTTTGAGCACCGAAACCGACTCGATGTCGTTAGGGTTGAGCATCGCGGGGTCGCCCTCGACGCCGTCGATCAGCACCAGAGCCGATCCGCCCGCGCCGATCGACGTCTTGCCGCGGATGTTGTACGACGCCGAGCGGTTGGGCTTGCCGTCGGCCAGCGAAATATTGAGGTTGGGCACGGCGCCCTGCAACATCTGCGTGACGTTGGCCACGGGACGATTCTCCAGAAGTTCCGAGGAGACCTGGTCGACGGCGCCCGTCAGGTTGGCCTTCTTCTGCGTGCCGTAGCCCACGACCACCACCTCGTCGACGAGCGTGGCGTCCTCCTTCAGCTCCACGGCGACGAACGAACGGTTGCCGACCGGGATTTCGGCAGTGGCGTAGCCCAGCGCCGAGACTTGCAGCACGGCGCCGTCAGCCAGACCCTCGAACGAGAACGAGCCGTCGGTCCCGGAACTCACGCCGCGGGTGGTTCCCTTGACGATCACCGCGGCCCCGACAACGAGCTGGCCCGCGGCATCCCGGACGACGCCCTTAACGGATTGCGGCACAGCGGTACTCTGCCGGGGGGGGGAAAGGTAAATCTTGCCGTCGCGGATCTCGATTTCGACCTTGTCGTCCGCCAGCAGCTGTTTCAGCGCCGCACGCACGTCGACATCCGCGACGGCGATGCTGACGACCTTGTCGGGATTGACCGTCGGACGCGCGTAGTAGAACGTGTAGCCCGTCTGCTCGGTAATCCGCCCGAACACCTGTTCGAGCTTGGCATTCCGGAAATTCAACGTCACTTTCTGCGCCCGGACCGTCAGGGCCGTCCCGGCTACACAAAGCAGCATCAGAAATAGTAGTCTGATTCGTTTCATACAGATTAGTTTAGGTAGTTGTTTACTAAAAAGCCCGTTTGCGCGCTTTTCACAGAATAGACACGCAAACGGGAAAAAACGATGAGCCGGAACTCTATATTTTTATCTGAAACTCACCCTGATTTCGGATCGGGAACGTTCGAAACGCACCGGAGAGATCAGTTCCATTTCACGCAAAACACTATCCAGCAGCGTGTTGTCGGTCGCAAAGGTGTAGGATATGGGGCGATCGGGCTGTCCGTCGGTTTCGAAGCGCACGTCGTACCACCGCGAAAGGGTTTCGAGCACCTCTGCAAGGGGCGTGTCGCGGAACGAGATCACGTCGTCCTTCCAGATCGAATAACGCATGGCGTCGGCTCCGCGGACGATCCGCCCCTCGCCCGAGCGGCGGTCGTAGAGCAGCTGTTCGGAGGGCGACAGCTCGAAACGACCGCCGCGACGGTCGTCGAGCACCACGCGCCCCTCGTCGAGCGTTACGGCGACGATGTCATCGTCGCGGTAGGCCTTGACGTTGAACGACGTGCCGAGCACCTGGATCTCTCCGCCCTCGAACTCCACGACGAACGGCCGCCGGGGATTGTGGGTCACCTCGAAGTAGGCTTCGCCTTCGAGCCGGATGCGACGCTCGAAAAGCCCGAACTTCACGGGATAGTGGATTTTCGACTCGGAATTGAGGTGGGCGACCGTGCCGTCCTGAAACAGGCACTGCGTACGCCGCCCCCGGTCGACGACGAATTCGCCGTACTCCGCATCCGAAAAGATGCCCCCTACCTGACGGTCGAGACGCAGGGCGACGCCCAGCACCAGCGCGACGGGAATCACGACGGCGGCGACGCGAAAAAGAATGCGGCGGCGCCGGCTGCGCGTGAGGGCGGTTTTGATCCGCGCGAAGATGCGCTCCGAGGCGACCTCCTCCCGCTCATAGTCGCCGCAGGACTCCTGCCGGTCGAAGTCGCGGCCGATGTAGCGGCTGGCCCATGCCTGGCCCGAATCGGTGGCGAGCCACTCGGCGACCGAAGCGGCCTCGGCGGCGGTGGCGCGGTTTTCGAGCGTCTTATGCAAAAGTTCTTCCGAAGGTCTGTTCATAAAAATAAAGTTTGCAGGATAAAGATAAGCAGGACGATATGGCCGAAACGGCTCTTCAGGAGTTTGACGCCCTCCTGGTAGTGCGAACGGACGGTGTTGACCGAAAGATTGAGCATTTCGGCGATCTCGGGGTTCGAATAGCCCGCCTTGCGCAGGTACATGACCTGCCGCTTCTGGGTCGGAAGCCCCGCGATCACCGTATCGAGCATCTGCAAAAGATCCTCGCGCTCGATCTGCGCGTCGAGCGGGTCCGAGGCCTCGGGGACGAGCTGCGCCAGGCGGTAGCTGTGCACCAGCTCGGTATTGCGGCTGCGCAGGTAATTGAGGATGTAGTTGCGGGTCATCGTGTAGAGGTAGTTCCGCAGGCTCAACATGACGGTCATGTCTTGCCGCCCGACCCAGAGTTTCACGAAGACGTACTGCACGGCAAGCCCGGATTCGAGCAAATCGAGGTACGCGCTTCCGGCCGCCCGATCCGATCTTTATCGATGACGCAGCCCCAAAGCGGCAACAACCTTGTGCTGACGCTGGACATGGGACTGCAGCGCGAGATCATGAAAGAGCTCGGCGATCGGCGCGGTACGGTGATTGCGATTGAACCGGCTACCGGAGACGTTCTGGCATTTGTTTCAAACCCGAGCTTCGATCCGAACCTTTTTGTCGACGGCATTGACCAGGAAACTTGGGACAGTCTTAATCAGGACGAAGACAAGCCGCTCATGAACCGTGCGCTTCGCGGAACGTATCCGATCGGATCGACGTTCAAGCCTTTCATGGCCTTGGCGGCGCTGGAAATGAAAGTTCGTGATCCCAAACGCGTGATTAACGACAACGGTCATTTCCAGCTCGGAAACCACGTGTTCCGAGACTCCACCCGGGGCCGCGGATATGGTCCGGTCGACATGCATCGGTCGATCGTTGTTTCTTCTGACGTGTATTACTACTCGCTGGCCCAGGACATGGGCATTGACCGAATCCATGATTTCATGAAGCCTTTCGGATTCGGGCAGATCACGGGCATCGACTTAGTCGGCGAGGCTCGAGGCATTCTCCCGTCCCGAGAATGGAAACAAAGACGG
>OLSG01003729.1_pt1 | contig 10465 bp, 9 predicted proteins | sample 1673041 | NCBI WGS metagenome assembly OLSG01 (sample SAMEA3136749, study PRJEB25190) | human gut metagenome | reverse complement strand
GAAGGAAGATAATGAAGGATTTCTTTATCCGACTGTTGACAAAGAAACCTGCATTAATTGTGGTGTCTGTGAGAGGGTTTGTCCAATAAAATATCCAATCAGACAACAAAAGAGAAAAGATGATATTTATTACATTCAGTGTAAAGATGAGAACATTAGGAGTCAATCTACATCTGGTGGGATGTTTACGGCACTTGCCGAATTTGTAATAAAAAAAGAAGGTGCTGTTTTTGGCTGTGCATTTCAAGATGCGAGCTGTGATCGTGTTGTCCATAAGATGGCAGAAGATATGGAAGATATTCATGAATTCCGAGGCAGCAAGTATGTACAAAGCGATGTAAATAATACATATAGACAAGCAAAGAAATGCTTGAAAGAGAATCGTCTCGTATGTTACAGTGGAACACCATGTCAAATAGCAGGATTAAAGAAATATTTGGGAAGAGATTATGAAAATCTAATAACTGTGGACGTTGTATGCCGAGCAGTTCCGTCACCTTTTGTTTGGAAAAAGTATGTGGAAGTGTTCAATAAAAAATACGGAAATAAAATAGACCATTTTAAATTCCGAGATAAAATTTGGGGATATTCGTATTCTACAATGTCAGTCTATATGAAAGAGGGATCAGGCGTTAAAGATTATCATCGAGGAATTGAGTCGGATTTATGGCTGAGAATGTTTTTTTCGGGCTTAATAACTAGAGAAAGCTGTGATCAGTGTCCTTATAGAGAAGATCATGTCAGTGATTTTACGATATGGGATTGCTTCGCAATAAAAGAATATGTTCCTGAATTCGATGATGATAAAGGAACAACTCGAATGCGTATAAATACAAATAAAGGAATGGAAATCTTTCAGCAAATAAAAGAAGCATACCGATGGAAGAGTATGCCAGAGGGTATTGCTAAATTTGAGAGAGCTTATGAGGAAAAGAAAAATTTGCAGGTTAAAGAATCCTTTTATAGAGATTTGCATGAGCAAGAACCAGAACACGTTTTTAATCGATATATGCCATACACTGTAAAAATTGCAATCTTGCAATATGGTAGAATGTTTACACTAAAGTTAGGAATATACAAGAGTCTTAAAAAAGTGTGGAACAAGGTGAAAAATTCAAGTAGGTGAAGAAAATGGAAAAAGTGAAAGTCCTGCTTTTTGTAGATAGAATGCGAACAGGTGGAATTCAGATATTACTTGTCAACTTATTGAAAGTGTTTGACAAGAAAAAATATAGCTTTGATGTTTTGATGCTGGACGATGGAACAGATTACCCTATGGAGAATGATATTATTGAAACAGGAGCTTCGATTTACAAACTGAAGGGTATATGGATAAATACCCCGATTGATTATATAAAATATAAGAAGGCAGTTTCGGCATTTTTTAATGAACATCATGATTACGATGTTGTGCATATGCACTCATCAAGTAAAAACTTTTTAATACTAAAATACGCAAAGGAATATGGTATTTCAATTAGGATTGCGCACAGTCATAATACAGATTTTCAGACGCATAATAGACTAAAGATAATCATTGGAGACGTATTAAAGAAGCAGTTGATTAAATACTCAACAGATTGTCTAGCATGTTCTAAAATAGCAGGAGAATGGCTATTTGGGAAAAAAATGGTAGAAGATGGCAGAGTTCTTGTAATTAAGAATGGAATTGACATTGAAAAGTATCAGTATAATCAGAAAGTTCGAGACGATAAGCGTAAGGAATTAGGCATAAGTGATAAACTGGTGATAGGCAATATAGGAAGATTTGTAAGACAAAAGAATCATGATTTTCTGATTGATATATTTTTAGAAATAAAAAAAATTGAGCCAAATTCGATTCTAATTCTAGCCGGAATTGGTGAATTGATGAATTCGATAAAAGAAAAAGTTAAAGGGCTTGGCTTAGAAAGTGATGTTTTGTTTTTGGGATTTCGTTCGGATGTTAATGAACTGACTCAGGCTATGGATTTATTCTTGATGCCGTCTTTTTATGAAGGTTTTCCTGTAACAGCTGTGGAAGCTCAAGCTGCCGGTCTTCCTTGTGTTTTATCTAGCTCGATTACTGATGAGGCTTCAATATTGGATGAAACGGTTTATGTGGATTTAAATCAGTCAGCAGCTTATTGGGCTGAACAGGCGTTAAAATGCATTGGAAAGTCAGATAGAAAGAATAGCTATGAGACTTTGAAAAACAAGGGATTTGACATCACAGATATGGCAAAAAGCCTTGAAAACATTTATGCTAAAGAGGATTAATAGGATGAAAATTATAGCTTTTTATTTACCGCAGTTTCACAATATCCCTGAGAATGATGAATGGTGGGGAGATGGATTTACTGAATGGGTTAATGTAAAAAAAGCAAAGCCAATATTTGACGGTCATAATCAGCCAAGAGTTCCTTTAAACCACAATTACTATAATTTGCTGGATGATGATGTTAAAATTTGGCAGGCTGACCTTGCAAAAAAGTATGGAGTCTATGGTTTTTGCTACTATCATTATTGGTTTGATGGGAAGCTTTTACTTGAAAAGCCAATGGAGCAGATGTTAGAAAATAAAAAAGTGGATATTCCATTTTGCATTTGCTGGGCAAATGAACCTTGGACTCGTGCGTGGGTAGGAGAGACAAAAACTTTAATTCCACAGAAATATGGTTCTAAGAAAGAGTGGAAAGAACATTTTGACTATCTCTTACCATTTTTCAAAGACCCTAGATATATTTTGGATGAAGGAAAGCCGCTGGTGGTCATCTATAGACCAGAAATAATAGATGTCCTTAATGATATGTTGGATTACTGGAATGAGTTAGCTAAGAACGCGGGCTTTAAAGGTTTGAAATTTGCATATCAGTCTGCGGGAATGGATGAATTGCCGAAAAATAAAAGAAATGACAGCAGATTTGATTATGATATTGAATTTCAGCCGGCATATGCCTTTACGAAATTGAACAAAAATACACTTCCAGTTCTACGTAAAATCAAAAAAGTCGTGTCAGATTTTGTTGAAAAGAAAACAGGACTTACACTCCGTTTTATCGGAAGTGGTAAGGTGGCGGCCTTAAATCGAGTAGATTATGACAAAGCGTGGGAAACTATATTAAATACAACACCGGAGAGCATCCTTAATGTTCCAGGTGCATTTGTAGATTGGGATAATACACCAAGACATGGAGAGCGCGGACGTGTTTATATTGGTAAAACACCAGAAAAATTTGAGAAATATTTGTCTGAACAAATAAGACGTGCAAAAAATGTTTACCATAAAGATATGATTTTTATGTATGCTTGGAATGAATGGGCTGAAGGTGGATATCTTGAGCCGGATCAAACAAGTGGATACGCATATCTTGAAGCAATAAAAAAAGCATTGGATGAGAATGGAGAGAATCCATGGCAACACTAAAAAGCACAAAGTATGTACTGAGTGTTACATTTGGGGATTATAAAAATACAATTGGAGGAGTAGCAAAAGTTGTTGCTACTCATCAGGAAATGTTTAATAAAGCAGGCGTTTCTTACATATGTATTTTTCCGTTTAACATCAGTAACCGAAAGCATAAAAAAAATAACAGATACTGGGGAGTTATAGTAGACGGCGAATTAGAACAAGTCTGCTCAACAGAACAAGTTATAAACTTTTTATTTGACTTAGGAAACAGAGGGATAATGTGTGAATGTATTCATGTTCACCATTTATTGTACGTTAATATTGAGGAATTGTCAGCGATAATTAGAAGTCTAAGCGCATCTATGTTTTTTTACATACACGATTATTACACTATATGTATGTCGACGAAACTCATATGTGACGATGGTTTTTTATGTGAAAGAGATTTCCTTGATAATGAAAAATGCCATTCTTGTCGCTACTATTCAGAAAGCATTGTTTTTAGAAGTAGATTTGTGAGTTTTGTTGCGGAATTTAAAAACAGAATTTCATTTATTGCACCATCAGATGCGTGCAAAAAGTGGTTTTTAAAACAGTATAAAGAATATGAAGATAAGATTATAGTTGTTTATCATCAAACACTAGAGGGAGAGTACAAAATTCCAGAAAGAACTAATAATAGAATAAAAGTTGGTTATGTTGGAGTCCCTATTGCAGCAAAAGGATGGGAACAGTTTAAGAAGTTGTATTATGACTATCAGGAAAATCAGAATCTAGAGTTTGTGTATTTTAGCTCATTAATAGACACTTCCGTTGATATTCGACATGTTCAGGTTAATTTTCAGGAGTCCTTGTCTGCAATGCAGGACGCTTTGAGAAGAGAGCACGTTGATTATGTGATTCTATGGTCTGTGTGGCCGGAAACATATTCGTACACATATTATGAAAGCTACTGCGCGGGATGTTGTATTATCACAAACCCTAGTAGCGGGAATATGGAAGATCAAGTCTGTAAAATGAAAACAGGATTGGTGCTGAGAGAGGAAGAACTTTTTAGTTTTTTTAAAGATATTAATTCAGTTGCGGAATTTAGAGACAAATACATTTTTGACAAGAAAAGTGTTTGCGATCGTCTAATAGAAAATGAAAAAATTATTAGCCTTAGCAATAGAGATTTGTCTGCACCCATTAAGAAATTTAATGTTAGTGTGCAAGATTCAATTGCGGGTTCTTTCTTGAAATTAGGATATAAGCTTAAGCTTAGTATGAAAAAGTAGGAGGAGTAGTATGAAATCATTGAAAGTAAAAAAGATTGATATTATTGCCTTTGTACTTCTTTTTTTGATATTTACTTATTCATTTACAAAAGCCGGAATACATGATTACATTTACCCGAATAGTATAGCATGCTATATATCATTTGGAATTATTATTTTATTTTCTATATTGCTAGGTTCGATTTCATCAATTAGAAAATGCACCTTACTTGAAGGCATGATGCTACTTTGCATGATAGTTATTCTTTGCAACAGAAACAATAACTTTATTCATGGAGAATTTGAAGATGGTTTCTCATTTATTGCAATCGCAATGTTTTTCCTTCTTGTGAGAAATCAGGATTCATGGCATAAATTAATTATGCCTATAATTTGGTTTTGGGTTGCCATTCATACAATCGTTACACTGTTAGAGTATGCAGTACCAGGATTCTATATGTCACAGATATTTCCATTGATGCCTAGTTATGCAGAAATGCACCTCAGATCTGTTTTTAAATTAGGATATATGCCAGGTCTAGCTGTTCATTATAGTACAAATGGAATGTATCTAGCAGTTGGATTAATTATTTCTGGTATATCATTATTGTTTTCAAAAGTACATAAAAGAATTGGAGCTATTGTATTTATTGTTACTGCGGTTGCCCTGCTACTTACAGGAAAAAGAGGATTAATTATATTTCCTGCGGCTGCATTAGTTATGGTGTATTATCTATATAATAGCGATAAGCCACTTAGTAGGTTGGGTAAAATTATTGTATTGGCAATAGCAGTGATAGTTTTATTCACTATTGGTAGTACATTTATTCCTTCTCTTTCGAATTTTATAAATCGCTTTGTTGAGACAAGTGAGGCTGGCGATGTATCATTAGGAAGATTGGAACAGTCGGCGCTAGCTTTAAATGTCTTTTCACATAATTGGTTGTTTGGAACAGGATGGGATTCGTTTAAATATTTATATAAAGCACAATTTGGAACTTTATTAAATGTCCATAATATATACATTCAGCTTCTATCAGAAAATGGCATAATCGGAGCTTTTCCATTTTTTGTTTTTTTTATTGCTGCATTTTTCCGCGCTATAAAAAGTTTGATTTATTTAAGGAAGTATTATACGGGGGAATATTATGCAGGTGAGTTTTATATTGGATTAAGTCTCGCTATGCAATGCTTCTTTTTATTGTATGGAATGACTGGTAATCCTCTTTACGATCAACAAGTATTTTATCCTTATATTGTATCAATAGCAGCAGGCGAATTCTACGTTGATCAAGTATATTACATGATAAGGACTGCGGAGGTGAGTAAATGAATGTAGCAGTATTGACTTTTATTTATGCCGATAATTATGGAGCTTTATTGCAGGCTTATGCTTTGAAGAAGATTGTTGAAAATGCTGGAAATAGTATTGTTTTTTTGGACTATATCCCTGAAAGTGAAAAGAAATTTTATGAAAAAAATTACCATAATATAAGGGGTATTAAAGAGATTGTAAAAAAAACGATTTCGAATATAGAACGTAGAGACTCTGCGGTAATGTTTGATGCGTTCAGAAATAAACACTTTTTAACAGTTCCTTATAGGGAGGGATTAGTCAACAATGATTTGCTTATAGTTGGAAGCGATCAGGTCTGGAACGAAAAAATTGTTAAGGATTTAAAACCATACTTGTTTTCAGAAGCATTGAAAGATAAGAAAAAAATATCCTACGCCGCGAGTATTGGAAAAGCAGACGTTACGGATACGGCTAGACAAGCATTTAAAGAGTATTTAAAATGGTTTAGTGCCATAAGTCTTAGAGAAAACAGTAGTAAATTACTATTAGAGTCACTTGGATTTTCTTGTAGAACTGTAGTAGATCCTGTTTTCTTGCTCACTAAGAATCAATGGATAACCTTTTGTAAAAGACCTTCGAGTAAGATTCCGCAAAAATATGTATTTGCGTATCTTTTGCGAAATGATGAGACGCTTATTTCTAAGGCGAACAAGTATGCTCTCGATAATAAATTGAAACTGATATATGTGCACCCTATGGGAATGCAAATAAAAAATCTATGTGGAACAAGAATTAAATCGGTCGGTCCAGAAGAATTTGTTTGGTTAATAAATAATGCAAATGCTGTTTTTACGAATTCTTTTCACGCCATTTCTTTCTGTTGTATATTCAATAAAGAGTTTTGTCATGTGCAGCGTAGTGATTTAGGTAATAGAGTTTCTGAATTGCTTTCTGATTTGAATGTACATACCTTGGATAATGGATTAGAAAAGGCAATTTGTGGAGAGACGTTCTTACAAATCAAAGAAGATTCATTTGATTTTTTGAAACAGTACATCGGGAGGAAAAATCATGAAGAAGAACGTGATTAAATCTATTTTTTGGGGATTGTGCCTTTTTGTGTGTTTAAACTATGGTTTCTTTTTTTATAATGAATTCTGTACGAAGACATTATCATATGTTGTAGGATGCATAATAATAGTTCAAGGAATAGGGAGTACGAAGATTGGAAAGGACACGGCCTTATTTATTAGGGGAGGGGTATGGTCTTTCAGACTTAATAAACCCGCTTCTAAGCTAAGAGTGGGTGAAAAGGTTCAGATTATGCATCCAGAATGCGTATCTCTTGGAAATGGGTGTGATATTGCTCAAAATGTTGTTTTTGCACCTTTAAAAGAGCACCATGGAAAAAAATACCCTTCGAGGATTATAGTTGGGAATGGCGTGCATTTTGGACCATTCGATAGAATAGCCTCGATGGAAGAAGTACGGATTGATGATAATGTGCTTTTTGCTGCATTCGTGCACGTAACTGACCATTCGCATCAATATCAAGATATCAATACACCAGTAACAATGCAAGGAGTTTTTTCTAAAGGTCCTGTTCATATAAAGGAAGGCGCATGGTTAGCATTTGGGTGTCATATTCTATCGGGTGTAACTATTGGAAAACACTCTGTTGTGGCTGCTAATGCAGTAGTAACAAAAGATGTTCCAGACTATACAGTCGTTGCAGGCAACCCAGCAAGAGTAATTAGTCACTATAATTTTGACACACAACGATGGGAAAAGTGATTAAACATGAATAAAAATAAAGAACTAGTAAAAAATACTGCGATAATTTCAATTGGGAAAATATGCACTCAATTTTTGAGTTTTCTTCTGTTGCCATTATATACATCACTTTTAACAACAAAGGATTATGGTACAGTTGATCTTATTACAACTTATCAGCAATTGTTAGGGTATATTGTTTTTTTCCAAATTGAACAAGCGGTATTTAGATTTCTGATTGATGTTCGGAACGATAAGGACAAATATCGTCAGAAGAAAATTATATCGAGTGTTGTTGCTTTTGCAATATTTCAGACAGTAGTATTATGTATTACTCTATTTGTGATATCAACTTTTATTAGCTTTAATTATCTCAGAGAATTATGCTTGTATTGTGTTGCTACAGTGTATTCTGGATTAATGCTTCAAGTAGTACGCGGTCTTGGACAGAATTCGTTGTATGCGTTAGGAAGTTTTATTTCGGCTGCATGTACGATATTCTTCAATATATTTTTTCTGGTAGCGTTCAATTTCGGCGCAGAGGGAATGCTTTATTCTTTTATATTGGGAAATCTTATATGTTCCATGTTTCTGTTTATAAAAGCTAAGGTATATTGTTATATCGATTTGAGATGTTTTTCCAAACAAAGTGTAAAGGAGTGTTTGAAATATTCATTACCGCTTGTTCCGAATGTCTTATCTTGGTGGATTATGGGGGCATCGGATCGAACTATTGTATCATATATAATGGGAACGGCTGCAAATGGATTACTGTCGGTTTCACATAAATTTTCATCAGCGTATACAACATTTTACACAGTGTTTAATTTATCGTGGACAGAATCAGCCGCTCTTCATTTTCATGATGAGGATCATGAAATCTTTTTTGAGAGTGTCATTTCAAAGGTATATAGGCTGTTTTCAGCAGCATGTCTTGGCATTATTGCATTAATGCCATTGGTATTTCCAATTCTTATTAATGCAAATTATAGTGATGCATATTATCAGATACCGATTTATATGGTTGCGGCATTGTTCAATGTAATTCAAGGATTGTATAGTGTTATCTATGTTGCATTAAAGAAAACAAAGGAAATTGCTAAAACAACAGTTGTTTCAGCTCTAATCAATATTGCAGTGAACTTGCTGTTAATAAATTATATAGGACTATATGCGGCTTCTATATCAAGTTTAGTGGCATATGCGATAAATTGCATTTGGAGATATAATGATTTAAAGAAGTATATGAATGTCCCATTAAGTAGAAAACTGATTTTCTCTACATTGATTATGCTCATAATTGTATGTGCTCCGTATTATCTTAAATTGTTTATTGGACAGTGTATAGGTTTATTCCTTGTTATTTTATATGCTGCGTATATTAACCGAGATATTCTTTTTGCTGTACTTAGATCGCCTAGAAACTTTATAAGAAAGATGTGATAGATACATATGCAGCATAAATCAAATAATAGTGTATGAGAGCGATGATAAACAGTATAGAAAATCAAACTGTACTTAAAAGCCAATAATATGTGGGAGGATTAGTTTATGGTGGGTTTGATAGATACAATAGTATACGCAGGGAGGTTAAAAAGCAAATCTGCCTTAATGAGCAGTTCTTCCGGTAGCGCATTTACTGCACTCTCGGATTTCTTCTTGAAAAATGGCAATGCTGTGGTGGCAGCAGTTTATAATTACGAGAATCATACTGCAGAGTTCCAGATGATACTGGATGAGGAACAGCGCGACGGAGCAAAAGAATCAAAATATATGCAGAGTAGGTCCGGCTACATTTACCGGGAAGCCCACAATTGGCTGATGGAGAACCAAAAAAAGAGTTATTCTTAAGCGTATTCAGCCCAAAGTATTCAAAAGAGTCAGTGTTTATTCTATCCCGCTGATTCCTAATAATCTGGCTTGGTGGGTTTTTAATGCATCGGATAGAACTATTATTGCTCACTTCTTGGGAACTGCCGCTAATGGTATTTATTCTATTGCGAATAAGTTTCCAAACGTGTTTATTAACTTTTACAATATTTTGAATTTGTCTTGGACAGAGACGGTATCGTTACACTACGGCGATGAAGATCGTGATGAATTTCTGACGGAAACGATGACATCACTTTTTAAGCTGTTTGCAGCGGCATGCTTTGGAATTGTTGCGTGTATGCCGTTTGTGTTTCCGATATTGATTAACACAAAGTATGATGCTGCGTACAATCAGATTTTGATTTTGATGTATGCAATGCTCTTCCGAGTATTGGTTGGATTATACAGCTGTGTTTACGTGGCTCAAAAAAATGCAAAGAAGATAGCGTATACCTCTATTTCAGCGGCAATTATCAATATTACAGTGGATTTGATTTTAATTAACAAGATTCAGGTATTTGCAGCTTCTATTTCCACATTGGTTGCTTTCCTTTCGATGTTTGTCATTCGCTACATTGATGTGAATAAGACTGTACACATGAAGATTCGGAAGCCAATTATTGTCGGTAGTGTTCTCATTGGTGGCATGCTGATTGGAACATACTACTGCGGGAACAAGATAATCCAGTTTGTTGCACTCTGCATCACAGCAATTTATGCAATGCTGACGAATGTGGACATGCTGAAATCTGGCGTGAATTTAGTAAAAAGTCGTCTTGGAAAATAAGGAGTTGAAATGAATAAGAAAAGGAGCGACAATTTTGAGAGCAGAGCAGAGCAGAGCAGAGCAGAGCAGAGCAGAGCAGAGCAGAGCAG
>OLSG01003728.1_pt1 | contig 10467 bp, 7 predicted proteins | sample 1673041 | NCBI WGS metagenome assembly OLSG01 (sample SAMEA3136749, study PRJEB25190) | human gut metagenome | reverse complement strand
TTACACTTCTATTGCTTCTTTATCACACATAAGCAAAAAGCCAGGGCATGAAACAGTTGATGGCGGGCGGCGGAGTTGCCCTGATTGGCGGCGTTCTTGTCCCGCTGCTCTCCGGCCTGTTCAGCTAACCGATTCTGAAATACACCGCCGCGCCGTCCCCCTGACCGGGGGCGGCGCGGGAAAGGAGGTGCTGCCTTTTGATTATTGATTGGCTGGAGGAATGGTTTAAGGGCGTTCTGATCGACGGAATCATCGGCAACCTGTCGGGGCTGTTCGATACGGTGAATACAAAGGTGGGCGAAATCGCCGCTGATGTCGGAGCGACGCCGCAGGGCTGGAACTCCGGCATTTTCAATATGATCCGCAACCTGTCCGAATCCGTCATTATCCCGATTGCGGGCGCAATTCTCGCATTTGTAATGACCTACGAGCTGATCCAGATGGTGACAGAGAAAAACAATCTGCACGACATTGACACCTTTATGTTCTTCAAATGGGTATTCAAAACCTACGCGGCTGTTCTGATTGTCACGAACACTTGGAATATCGTCATGGGCGTTTTTGACGCGGCGCAGCAGGTCGTCAATCAGAGCGCAGGCGTGATAATCGGCAATACCAGCATTGACATAGATTCCCTTGTGGGCGATCTGCAAACGTCGCTGGAAGCTATGAGCCTTGGCGGACTGATTGGACTGTGGTTTCAATCCCTGTTTGTCGGGCTGACGATGAACATTCTTTCCATCTGCATTATGCTGGTGGTCTACGGGAGAATGATTGAAATATATCTTGTGACCTCGCTGGGCCCCATCCCGCTTGCTACCATGACAAACGGAGAATGGCGCAATGTCGGGCAAAATTACCTGAAATCTCTGCTGGCGCTGGGCTTTCAGGCATTTTTGATTATGGTGGTCGTGGGCATCTACTCGGTCTTGATCCAGAGCATTTCCGCGACGGGCGACGTGTCCGGCGCAATCTGGCTGGCAATGGGCTATACGGTGCTGCTGTGCTTCTGCCTGTTCAAAACGAGCAGTATGGCAAAGGCCGTGTTCAGCGCCCATTGACGGAGGGCTTGCCTATCGAAACATACAACATCATTTACGCAGACCCGCCGTGGCGCTATGAGCAGAGAAAGGTGCAGGGCGCGGCAGAAAATCACTATCCCACCATGAGCATTGACGAGCTTTGCGCCCTGCCCGTGCCGGAGCTGGCGGCGAAAGACTGCGCCCTGTTCCTCTGGGCGACTTTTCCGCAGCTTCCCGAAGCCCTGCGGTTGATCCACGCATGGGGCTTTCGCTATAAAACCGTGGCGTTTGTCTGGCTCAAACGCAACCGCAAAAGTCCGTCATGGTTTTACGGCATGGGCTACTGGACACGCAGTAATGCGGAAATTTGTCTGCTGGCGACCAAGGGTAAACCCAAACGGCAGTCGGCAGGCGTACATCAGTTTATTATCAGCCCTATTGAGCAGCATAGTAAAAAGCCGGATGAAGCGCGGGACAAGATTCTTGCGCTCATGGGCGATCTGCCCCGCGTGGAGCTGTTCGCCCGGCAGAAAACGCCGGGCTGGGACGCATGGGGCAATGAAATTGCAAGCGATATTACGCTTGCGGAAAGGAGTTAGCGCATGGCCTATGTAAACGTGCCAAAGGATTTGACGAAAATCAAATCCAAGGTGCTTTTCAATTTAACAAAGCGGCAGCTTATTTGTTTTGGGCTGGCGGCGCTCATGGGAGTGCCGCTTTTCTTTTTGCTCAAAGGCGGCATCGGGACAACGGCTGCGGCAATGGTGATGATCGTTGTCATGCTCCCCGGTTTTCTGTTTGGGGTGTATGAGAAGAACGGGCAGCCCCTTGAAGTGGTAGGGCGGCAGATCATAGAAAGCTGCTTTCTGCGCCCCAAGGAGCGCCCCTATCAGACCGTCAACGCATATGACGCCCTTGTGCGTCAATATCAAATGGAACAGGAGGTAAAGGCGATTGTCGAAAAGAGCAGACAGCGCGGAAGCAAAAAGCATGGCGGACAAGCCCAAGCTCACCCGCGCCGAAAGAAAACAGATTGAAGCCGTCATTCGTAAATATCGCGGTGACGGCAAGCCCCACACCGCGCAGGACACAATACCCTATCAGCTCATGTACCCGGACGGCATCTGCTATCTCGGAAACAGGCGCTATTCGCAGAGCATTGAGTTTTTTGACATCAACTATTTGCTCGCGCAGCCTGACGATCAGACGGCTATTTTTGAATATCTCTGCGATCTGTATAACTATTTGGATTCTTCCATCCATGTGCAGTTCACCTATCCCAACCGTAAGTCCGACCGGGAACAGCTTGCTCGGAGCTTTGAAATGCCGCCCTGCAATGACGGTTTAGATCCGATCCGGCAGGAGCAGACGGACATTCTCAAGCGGCAGCTTGCCCGCGGCAACAACGGCAGCGTGAAAACCAAATACATTACCTATACCATTGAAGCCGATAACCTCAAGGCGGCGCGGGCAAGGCTGTCGCGTATCTCGCTGGATATTCAGGGCTACTTCAAAATCATGGGTGCGGTGTCCCGTGTGCTGGACGGCAAGGAGCGTTTGGAGGTGCTGCACGGCATCCTGCACCCAGACGGAGAACGCTTCAATTTTGACTGGAAGTGGCTTGCCGCTGGCGGTCTTTCCACCAAGGACTTTATCGCGCCGTCCTCCTTTGCGTTCAAAAACAGCCGTATGTTCCAGATGGGCGGTAAGCTCTGCGCAGCGAGCTTCCTGCAAATCCTCACGCCGGAGCTGAATGACAGGGTGCTGACCGACTTCCTTGATACGGAATCCGGCCTTGTTGTCAATCTCCATGTGCAGGCGTTGGAGCAGACGGAAGCGGTGAAGATGGTGAAGCGCAAAATCACCGACCTCGATGCAATGAAGATTCAGGAGCAGAAAAAGGCTGTCCGTGACGGCTACGATATGGATATTCTGCCGTCCGACCTTGCCACCTACGGCGGCGAAGCCAAAAAGCTGCTGAATGAGCTGCAAAGCCGGAATGAACGGTATTTCCTGCTGACATTCCTCGTTTTGAATTACGGCGACACCAAACGCAAGCTGGAAAACGATGTGTTCCGCGCCGCTGGCGTAGCGCAGAAATATAACTGTACCCTGACGCGGCTGGACTTCCAACAGGAGCGCGGGCTTGTGTCCTCGCTGCCGCTGGGGGAAAACCAAATCCATATCACGCGGGGCATGACGACCTCGGCCGTGGCGATCATCGTTCCCTTTGTGACGCAGGAGCTATTTCAAGGCGGCGATTCCCTCTACTACGGGCTAAACGCCAAGTCCGGCAACATGATTATGCTTGACCGCAAAAATGCGCGTTCGCCCAACGGCCTTGTATTCGGCACACCGGGCGGCGGCAAATCATTCTCCTGTAAGCGGGAAATGATCGGTGTGCTGCTGAAAACCCACGATCATGTGCTGGTGTGCGACCCGGAGGGCGAGTATGCGCCGCTGGTAAAGCTGCTGCATGGGCAGATTATCAAGCTCTCTCCCACCAGCCGCGACTACCTGAATCCGCTGGACATCAACCTGAACTATTCCGAGGACGAAAACCCGCTGGCGCTCAAATCCGATTTTGTGCTGTCCCTCTGTGAGCTGATTATGGGCGGCAAGACCGGGCTGGAAGCCATCGAGCGCACCGTAATTGACCGTGCTGTGCAGCGTATCTATCAGCCCTACTTTGCAGACCCGCGCCCAGAGAATATGCCGATCCTCTCCGACCTCCACGCCGCGCTGACGGCGCAGCATTTGCCGGAAGCCGACCGTGTGGCACAGGCGCTTGATCTGTATGTGTCGGGATCGCTCAATTTCTTTAACAACCGAACGACGGTTGACATTGACAACCGCTTTGTCTGCTTTGACATCAAGGAGCTGCCGAAGAACCTGAAAAAGCCGGGTATGTTGGTGATTCAGGATCAGGTTTGGAATCGCGTCACCCGCAACCGCAACACAGGCGTATCGACGTGGTACTACGCAGACGAATTTCATTTGTTACTGAAAGAGCCGCAAACCGCAGCATACAGCGCGGAGATATGGAAGCGTTTCAGGAAATGGGGCGGTGTGCCGACAGGTGCGACGCAGAACGTCAAGGATCTGCTGTCCAGCCCGGAAATCGAAAATATTCTGGAAAATTCAGACTTCATCTGTATGCTCAACCAAGCGGCGGGTGACCGCAAAATCCTTGCTGAACGTCTGAATATCTCGCCGGAGCAGCTAAAGTTCGTCACCAACTCCCCACCCGGCGAGGGACTGCTGTTCTTTGAAAATGTGATCCTGCCCTTTGCAGATAAGTTCCCACGGGACACCGAGCTTTACCGCATCATGTCCACCAAGCCGAGCGAGGTGAACGGCGTATGACGATGGAGCTTGATACCATTCTTTGCGGCGACAGTCTGAATGTGCTGAAAGCCCTGCCGGAGAGCAGCGTCCATTGCTGCGTGACCTCGCCGCCCTACTACGGGCTGCGGGATTACGGCATGGACGCACAGATCGGGCGGGAAGCCACGCCGGAGGAATACATTTCGCGGCTGACAGCGGTATTCCGCGAGGTGCGCCGGGTGCTGCGCCCGGATGGAACCTTGTGGGTAAATATTGCGGACAGCTATTGCGGCACAGGCAGCAAGGGCGATACCCGCGACCCCAAATATCCACAGGGACGCAACGGGCAGAGCATTTCCCTCTGCCAAGCGGTGCGGGGCTGCAAGCAAAAGGACATGATCGGGATTCCGTGGATGCTGGCCTTTGCGCTCCGCGCCGACGGCTGGTATCTGCGTAATGACGTGATCTGGGCAAAGGGAAACCCCATGCCGGAGAGTACCAAAGACCGCTGCACCCGCAGCCATGAGCATATTTTCATGCTAACCAAGAGCAGGCGTTATTTCTATGACTGGCTTGCCATTGCCGAACCCATTGCCCCCACGACCGCCCTGCGCAAAAAGGCAGGGCGCGGCGTGGGCAAGTATTCCTCACCCGTTCCGGGACAGCCGCAGACACAGAATATCAATAAGCCGAGGAAAAAAGGCAGTATTACCGACGACATGATCTCACCCGTCCGGGCAAAGCGCGATGTGTGGTTTATCAACACTGTGCCTTACAAGGGCGGGCATTTTGCCGCTTATCCGCCCCTGCTGGCGGAAACCTGTATTCTGGCGGGCTGTCCCAAGGGCGGCATTGTCCTTGACCCGTTCATGGGCAGCGGCACAACGGGGCTTGCGGCAAAGCGGCACGGCAGGCATTACATCGGCATTGAACTGAACACGGAGTTTTGTTCCCTTGCACGGGAACGGATCGGAGGTGATACCCATTGAAAGAATTTAAGCCCCGCGATAAGCTCACCCAGCGTATGACCCGCGATGGCGCGGTGCTGGACAATCAGACCACGGGTGCAGAAATCCATATTTCCGAGCGCGACGCGGAAAAGCAGCTTTCCCCGGATAGGCAGCCTGTCCAGATGGGAAAACGCGACGCACCTATGAATCCGGCAGAGGATGCCCCCAAGCACGGGCGGCAGCTTCGCCCACAGGAGCAAAAAGAGCCGGAAAAGGATCAGCCAAAACCGCAGCAGCCAAGTGCCGAGCCGTTTCAGCCGCAGAGCAGCAGCCCCATTTCCCATATCCCGCAGGACATTCCAACGTCCGCTGCGCCGGGCGGTACAGCGGAAAAGCTCTTTGACCGTGCAGCCGCAGAGCATGACGCACACAAGGCACGGCAGACGGCGCGGATGTCCCGCGATGCGGCGCAGCAGCGGTATTCTGCATCCCGTTTGCAATTTTCCGAGGAAGAACGCGCTGCGCCGGAGCTGCACAAGCATATCCACCGTGCGGAAAAGGCCGCCGACAAGCTGGATGCGGCACAGGCAGCGATCCCCAAGAAACGGGTGCTGCGCAAGGAGCGTGTCTTTGATGAAGCCAGCGGCACAGCCAAGGCCAAGCTGCGCTTTGATACCGTGGATAAGTCCCCGCCCAAGCTGAAACCGAATCCGTTAGGCCGTCCGCTGCGGGAGGTCGCAGTACAGGCGCACGGAAAAATCCACGAGGTCGAGCATGAGAACGTCGGCGTGGAAAGTGGGCATAAGGCAGAGGAACTTGCCGAGCATGGCGCAGGCGGTGCAATTCGCTGGGAGCGCCGTCACCGCAAGCTGAAACCCTACCGCGCTGCGGAAAAGGCCGAGCGCAAAGCCGTAAATGCCAATGCAGAATACCTCTACCAAAAGGCGCTGCATGATAACCCTGAAATGCTCTCCGGCAATCCGCTTAATCGCTTTTTCCAGAAGCAGCGGCTAAAGCGTGAGTACGCCAAGGCTGCAAGAACGGCAAAGGCTGCGGGCAGTACCGCACAGGCTACCGCCAAAAGCGCCGAAAAAACCGCAGAAGCCACAGCGACGGCAGCGAAAAAAGCGGCAGAAAAGGCAAAGGAAGCAGCGGAGTTCGTTGCCCGCCATTGGAAGGGTGTGCTGGTCGTTTTGGCTGGTTTTCTGCTGATTGTCATGCTGATCGGCGGGCTGCAATCCTGCTCTGCGCTGGTGGGCGCGGCTGGCGGAGGTGTGGCTGCATCCAGCTATCAGTCGGAGGACGCGGACATTCTCGCCGCCGAAGCCGCCTACTGTGCGCTGGAAGCCGAGCTGCAAGAATATCTCGACACCTATGAACGCACCCATGATTACGACGAATACCACTATGACCTTGACGAGATCAAGCACGATCCCTATGTTCTGGCATCGATCCTCTCCGCGCTGCATGACGGCGCATGGACGGCAAGCGAGGTGCACGGGACGCTGCAAATGCTCTTTGAAAAGCAATATATTCTCACGGAAACCGTCGTGACCGAGGTGCGCTACCGCACCGTTACCCGGACGGACAGCGAGGGCAATGAGTATGAGGTAGAAGTTCCGTATAACTACTACATCTGCACCGTAGAACTGGAAAACTTCGACCTCTCGCATATCCCTGTCTATATCATGGATGAAGAAGCGCTGTCCAAATATGCGCTGTATATGTCGGTGCTGGGCAACAAGCCGGAGCTGTTCGGTGATAGCGAGTACATCCCCAAGTACATCACAAACCGCCCGGAGGGATATGAGATCCCGCCCTCTGCAATGGAGGACGAAACCTTTGCCGCCGTTATCACAGAAGCAGAAAAGTATTTGGGGTATCCCTATGTGTGGGGCGGCAGCAGTCCGTCCACCTCCTTTGACTGCTCCGGCTTCGTGAGCTGGGTGCTGACAAACAGCGGCGTGTGCAATACGGGCAGGCTGGGCGCACAGGGGCTTTACAACATTTCCACCCCTGTTTCCAACCCGCAGCCGGGCGACCTTGTGTTTTTCGTCGGAACATACGATACACCGGGCGTTAGCCATGTGGGAATCTACGTCGGCAATTCCATGATGATCCATTGCGGAGATCCGATCTCTTATTCCAACCTGAACAGCAGCTATTGGCAGGCGCATTTCTACGCCTACGCCAGACCGCCGTACAACTAAGGAGGTCGGCTATGCTGACGCTGATCCCTGTTTCTCTTGCGCAGGCGAACGAGTTTGTGCGGCAGCATCACCGCCACCACAAGCCCGTCGCCGGACACAAGTTTTCCATTGGCTGTTCTGAAAATGGGCGGCTTTGCGCCGTTGCCATTGTGGGACGGCCTGTGAGCCGCTATTTGGACGACGGCTTTACGCTGGAAGTCAACCGCCTATGCAGCGATGGCACGAAGAACGCTTGCAGCATCCTCTATGCGGCAGCGGCACGGGCTGCGCGGGCGATGGGCTACCGCAAAATCATTACCTACACCTTAGACACCGAAAGCGGCGCGAGCTTACGCGCCACAGGCTGGACGAACGCCGGACTTGCGGGCGGCAAGGCGTGGACAGGCAGCCGCCGTCCTGCCCAGCCGCTCTATCCGGCACAAATGAAATACCGCTACGAAAAGCGGTTGAATGAAAGGAGCTGCTAACCTATGGCTATGAGCAAAATTGACCGCATTGACCGTGAGATTGAAAAGACCCGCGGCAAAATCACCGAGTACCAAAACAGGCTGAAAGAGCTGGAAGCCCAGCGCACCGAGCAGGAAAACTTTGAAATCGTCAATCTTGTCCGCTCTATGTGCATGAGCCGCGATGAGCTGATGAATTTCCTGCGCGGCGGCGGCAACGACGCGCCGCCCGTGGAAACCGCCTATCACGAACAGGAGGACATGACCGATGACGAGGAATAAGCATTTTCGCTCTGTATTCGCCGCGCTGCTCTGCGCGGTGCTGTGCATGACGGCCTTTGCCACCGTCGCGTATGCGGACGGCGGCGACTACTACGATGACGAGCTGCCGCCTGAAACGTGGCAGGAGGAAACGCAGCCGGAGGACAACACGATTGTCCCCGGCACTCCGTTCACCGAGGACGGCATCGCCGCAATCCGCGATCTTCTCTATGATAAACACACCAATAAGCAGTTTATCACCGTGGAAACCCGAAATGGGCATACGCTGTATATCGTCATTGACTACGACAAGCTGCTCGACGAGGAAGAAGAACGCTATCAGACATATTTCTTAAATCCCGTGGACGAAGCCGACCTGATGGCGCTGCTGGAGGACGACAGCCAGAATACGCCCGTTGTCTGCTCCTGCACCGAAAAATGCACCGCTGGCAAGGTCAATACGAACTGCGCCCTCTGCAAAACGGATATGACAAATTGTGCCGGAAAGGAAGCGACACCGGAGGAAACAGAGCAGCCCGACGAGCCGACGCCGGAGAAGAAAAACAACGTGGGCGGCATCCTGATCCTTGTGCTGATCCTTGCTGCGGGTGGCGGCGGTACGCTGTGGTACTTCAAGCTGCGCAAGCCGAAATCCAGCGTCAAGGGCAGCGACGAGCTGGACGAGTTCGATTTTGACGAGGATGACGAAGCCGAAGAATACGGGGATTATGAGGACGCAGACAGCGCCAGCGATCCCGATGAACAGGAGAATGAAGAATGAGCGTTTTGATTATTTGTGAAAAGCCCTCCGTGGCAAAGACCGTTGCCCTTGCGCTGGGCGCTGCGGAGCAAAAGGATGGGTATCTTTCCGGCGACGGGCTGCTGGTGTCATGGTGCATCGGACATCTTATCAGCATGGCAGACGCGGGCAGCTATAACGAGCGATACAAAAAGTGGCGCTATGAGGATCTTCCCATTCTGCCGCAGACGTGGAAATATGCCCCTACTCCCGGCAAAGAAAAGCAGCTTGCCGTTCTGAAAGAGCTGCTGCACCGCAGCGACGTTTCCGAGGTGGTGAACGGTTGCGACGCCGGGCGCGAGGGTGAGCTGATTTTCCGCTTTGTCTACGAGCAGGTCGGATGCACGAAGCCCTTTTCCCGTCTTTGGATTTCCTCAATGGAGGACAGCGCCATCCGCAAGGGCTTTGCCGGACGCAGAGCCGGAACGGAATACGATGCGCTGTATCAATCGGCGCTGTGCCGTGCGCGGGCGGACTGGCTTGTGGGCATCAATGCGACGCGGCTTTTCTCCGTGCTGTACCATAAGACCCTGAATGTGGGACGGGTGCTGTCGCCTACACTGAATCTGCTGGTGGAGCGCGACGGAAAAATTACGATGTTCCACAAGGAGAAATACCACATCGTACATATCGGCTGCGGCGGCGTGGACGCGGAAAGTGAACGCATTTCCGACGCTGCCGCTGCGGATGCGCTGAGAACGGCTTGCGAAGCGTCGCAGGCCGTTTGCGTTTCTCTCAAAAAAGAGAAGAAAACCGCGCTGCCGCCGAAGCTCTTTGACCTTACCTCGTTGCAGCGGGAAGCCAACCGCTTTTATGGCTTTACCGCCAAGCAGACCCTTGACTACGCGCAAAGCCTGTATGAAAAGCGCTTCCTGACCTATCCCCGCACCGACAGCAATTATCTCACCGAGGATATGGCGCAGACGGCAACCGACCTTGTTGCGGCGCTGCTGCCTGTGCTTCCCTTTATGCAGGGCGCAGAGCTTACGCCGGAGATCGGGCGCGTCATCAACAGCGCCAATGTTTCCGACCACCACGCGATTATCCCCACGGTGGCCTTTGCGGGCAACGGCTTTGACGGACTGCCGGAGAGTGAAAAGAAGCTGATGTCGCTTGTCTGCTGCAAGCTGCTGTGTGCCGTTGCAGCGCCGCAGGAGTATGAAACCGTTACGGCGGTCTTTGACTGCGGCGGCAAGCCGTTTACCGCCAAGGGCAAAACGATTCTGACGGCAGGCTGGAAAGACATTGACGCCCGTTTCCGCGCTGCGCTCAAAGCAAAGCCGGACGAGGACGGCGCAGAGGATGCGGCGCTGCCGGAGCTTTCCGAGGGGCAGATTTTTGAAGCGGTCACGGCATCCGTTTCCGAGCATTACACCACGCCGCCCAAACCTTATACCGAGGATTCGCTTCTGTCCGCAATGGAGAACGCGGGCAAGGAGGATATGCCGGAGG
>OLSG01003724.1_pt1 | contig 10477 bp, 7 predicted proteins | sample 1673041 | NCBI WGS metagenome assembly OLSG01 (sample SAMEA3136749, study PRJEB25190) | human gut metagenome | reverse complement strand
GCCCGTCCGCGATGACGGTCTGGTGTACTTCTTCTCCATGGCTACCTCCTTCACCAAGGCTGCCCTGGGCGCCGAGGGTATCGGCAAGGACGTTACCATGATCATCGGCAACGGTTATACCAAGAACCACGCGCAGATCACTCTGGACGTGCTGCGCGAGAACCCCAAGCTGCGTAAGCTGTTCGACGAGAAGTACTGCTAAACGAAGTTACGCGAGTGCAGGGCGGCCGGGTCTCTGGCCTCCCTGCCCTCGCCCTATCCATCTTTTGGAATCCATTTTTATTAAGGAGATACGAATATGAAGACTCGCAATGGTCTGTTCGCTGACGTTCCCGAAAATCTGTGGAACGACTGGCATTGGCAGGTTGCCAACCGCTCCCAAAAAGGCGTGACCCTGACCGATGAAGGGCGGATCCTGTTCCGCCAGATCAACCGTCCCTGCCAGCAGATGGGACGAGCGGAAGAGCTTTTAAAAGAATACACGAACAGTCAGAGCGGCAAGGTTTCGATCGGTGCGAGCGAGCTGACAATGCGCTTCTTTCTGCTTCCTTATATTGAACAATTCCAGCAGCGTTTTCCGAATGTGACCGTGCAGATTCATTCCAACTCTGCGCCGATCACCGCTTCTTCCTTAAAGGCCGGGGAAAATGACTTTGCCGTCATCATTTCTCCGATCCACGAGATCATGAAGGATCTGGATCTGGTTCACGTGATGCCGGTTGCCGAGTTCCAGGACATCGTCATCGCCGGAAACCGTTTTTCCGAGCTGCAAAACCGCACACTCTCTCTCGAAGAGCTTTGTATGCACCCACTTGTCAGCATGGAGTCCGGCACAACGACGCGGCTTTTTTGGGACAATCTCTTTGAGGAACAGGGGCTGGATCTGCGCCCGAGCATCGAAGTTTCTTCCAACGACCTGATCGCCCCGACCGTCTCCCACAATCTGGGAATCGGCTTTGTTCCCTCGGAATTTGCCCGGAACTACCTGCTCAACTACCGCGTGTTCCAGCTTCACCTAAATATCGCTATCCCGAAGCGCCAGATCCTCGTCTTGCAAAACCCGATGCGCCCGCTGACGCCGGCGGCACAGACATTTCTGGATATGCTGAAACAGCCGGTGCAGGAAAGTATAGGGAATGAACAGCCGATCTTGTTACACCCATAGGGATTTTCACTAAAAATACCCTGTCGGTCGGATTTTAATGCTCCTGACAGGGTATTTTTGTTTGTAATCTACAAGCTTCTAACCTCTTCATATAAATGAAAGTGATTTTTTCTAAATTCCAGAAGCCCTTCCCGCTGCATTTTCCCCAGCTCTGCCGACAGCGCCGACCGGTCCACACCCAGATAGTCGGCGAGCTGCTGGCGATTGAATGGGATATCAAATCTCTCGCTCTCATTTTTTACCGCCTGATCGGAGAGGTACGACAGAAGCCGTCCCCGGATGGATTTCGACGATGTATTGAAGATCCGGCGGGACAGCTGCAAGTTTTTCTGCGCCGAGATTGCAAGCAGGTTGCGGATAAGCTGCGTGTGATGTCCGCAAGAATTGGGACACTGCGACAGCATTTTTCCAACATTTAAAAACAGCACTTCCGTCACCTCCGCTGCAAACACATCGACCAGCAGCTTTTCCCCCGGCACGCACGCATATGTCTCCGCAAAAATCTGTCCCGGTTCTACCCGGTCTAGAATGCTGCGGTTGCCCCACAGATCATCGTTGACAATCATCACACTTCCGTGCATCACCACACCCAGAGATGTGACCGTATTCCCCGCGCGATAAATCATTTCTTCTTTTTCATAACTGCGTTCCTCCGCCCCCAGACAGGACAGCATCTCCCCGATTCCGGATTCGCCCGCGCCTCGAAACAGGGGGCTGCGGCTTAGAAGCTGCATTTCGAAGGGAGTTAAATTCAGGCTGGCGCCCGTTTTATAGTTTGATGCCATATAGATGTTGACCTTTCTGTTTTAACTAAGTGTTCTTATTATATCAAATATTTTTATATTTTTCTGCAATCTGATTTCCCGTTCTTGCACATCCATGCAACTTCTGCGATAATAGAAACATTCCTATATCAAATGAAGCTTTAAACCAGAAGATTTATTGGACAGGATATTTACATAAAGAGGAGACTTTCAAATGATCGAGCCAAACCAGCTTCTTCAGACATATATCCGCCAGTATCAGGCGGCAAGCAAGAAAAAAAGAAAGACCAGTTCCCGCCCCCGCGATCTGAGCGAGCGGACCAACCGGCTGTTTAAAACTCTGAAACGCACCAAACCGACACAGGTCACCAGCCTCTCGCTGGAGGAATGGCACCGCCAGATCAAAAATCTGGCTTATTTTGCGTACCGTTCGCACAACGATGCTGTCACAAAGCTCATTGAAACCAGCCTGCTGCCACAGCTCATCCGCCTGGATGAGGCAATGTTTCTGCCCGCCCAGCGCGATGATATTTCCGTGGATTTTCTGAATTATCTGGAAACAGAATTGGATGGTCAGCTCTGCACGCAGACACTTCTGGAGCTTTACCAGATCTATAAGCGCTACGTCATCCAGTATAAAATTATGGATCTCGTCCCATCCCGCCCAGAGCTGGAATTTCCGGAGACTATGGCGATGAACCGCCGTTTCATTCTCCACATCGGACCGACCAACAGCGGCAAAACATTTCACGCGCTGGAACGCTTAAAAACAGCGAAAAAGGGCACTTACCTCGGTCCGCTGCGCCTTCTGGCGCTTGAGGTATATGAAAAAATGCACGACTACGGCGTTCCCAGCACCATGCTGACCGGTCAGGAGTGTATCGCCGACGATGACAGCCGGATCACAGCTTCGACGATCGAGATGGCAGATTTCTCCGAGGAATACGATATTGCCGTGATTGATGAGGCACAGCTGACCGCCGATCCAGACCGCGGGCATTGCTGGACGAAGGCGATTCTGGGACTGAAAGCTCACGAAATCCATGTCTGCATGAGTCCCGCCGCTGAATCTGCTGTCACACACCTGATCCATCTGTGCGGCGACAGCCTTGCCATATGCCGGTATCAGCGCAAAACTGCGCTCATCTGTGAGGACACGCCATTTTCCTTCCCGGAAAGTGTTCTTCCCGGCGATGCACTCGTCGTATTTTCCAAAAAATCTGTGCTGGATGTGGCGGGCCGTCTGGAAGAAGAAGGTATCAAGGCAAGTGTTATATACGGAAGCCTGCCGCCGGAGATCCGCCGCCGCCAGATGCAGCTTTTTACCAGCGGCAAAACCAAGGTGGTCGTCGCCACCGACGCGATCGGCATGGGACTCAACCTGCCTGTCCGGCGTATCGTATTTGTCCAGACCCAGAAATTTGACGGTACCACCCGGCGCGGTCTGACCGTACCGGAGGTCAAGCAGATCGCCGGGCGCGCCGGACGCTTCGGACTCTTTGACACCGGCTACGTCAACGCGATGGGGCAGGAATCCCTCGATTATATCCGGGAACAGCTTACTCAGGAGGAAGAACCAATCAAAAAAGTCAGCCTCGGTTTCCCACAGATTCTCCTCGAGCCGCTGGACGTTATCATCAAAGTCTGGAAATCCGTTGAGCCGACGCCTCCGTTTGAAAAGGTCAGCGTCGATGAGATTTTAAGCCTTTATGCGCAGGCAGAACGCTACAGAGACGATATCTACGGATTCGATGACAAACGGATTCTCTACCGCATGATCAGCTGTCCGATCGATATCAAGGATCATCAGGTTGTCCTGCAATGGCTGCGCTACTGCAAGGATTACCCGGCGGACAAACGCCTGAAACACCCGGACAAAGGCGCCGGCTCCAAGCTGGGGCTGCAGAAATACGAAACATATTACCGCAAGCTCGACCTCTACTACCAGTTCTCCCACCGTTTTGACAAGATCATCGACGAGGACTGGCTCGAACAGGAACGCAGCCGCACTGAAGGCACGATCATGCAGTATTTGTCCAAGGGCAAAAAAAGCTATATCGCCCGCTGCCAGCGCTGCGGACGGATGCTGCCGGTTGGATATCCTTTTAAGATTTGTGAGCCGTGTTTTCATCACAGTTCCATTATCGATTAGCCCCTGATTTTACCGTTTTACGTTCCGGCTGTTCAACACCACCAATGCCGTAAAAGAATCTTTATTCTGAGGTGATGATATAATAACGGAAGATGCCATGACGACATAGGGGATACTGTTTCGGGGCAGCGCATGACGTGCTGCCTCTTTTTTCGAAATTTATGCTATAATACAGAAAGAGGGAATCAAATTTTAGGAACACAAGGAGAATTTCAATATGTATGATGTGTTAATTATCGGCGCCGGTCCCGGCGGTATCTTTTCTGCCTATGAGCTGATGGAACGTAAACCGGATTTAAAGATCGCTGTTTTTGAGGTAGGACATCCGCTGGAGCACCGTAAATGTCCCATTGATGGTGATAAAATCAAGTCCTGTATTCACTGCAAATGCTGCTCCATCATGAGTGGATTCGGCGGAGCCGGTGCATTTTCTGATGGAAAATACAACATTACCAATGATTTCGGCGGCACTCTCTATGAGTATATCGGAAAAAAGACAGCCATTGAACTGATGGAATATGTGGATGGAATCAACCTCCGTTTTGGCGGGGAGGGCACGAAGCTGTATTCCACTGCGGGAACAAAATTCAAGAAAACCTGTATGCAGCACGGCCTGCATCTTCTGGATGCTTCGGTCCGCCATCTGGGTACGGATATTAATTATATTGTTCTGGAGCACCTCTATGATCATCTGAAGAATAAGGTGGATTTCTATTTTGACTGTGCCATCGAAACCGTGGAGAAAACGGAGAAGGGTTACAAGGTTTACAGCGATGATACAACCTTTGAGGGTACGAAATGTATCATTTCCGCCGGCCGAAGCGGCAGTAAGTGGATGCAGAAGGTATGCAAGGACCTGGATATCCATACGAATTCCAACCGTGTCGACCTGGGGGTCCGGGTTGAACTGCCGGCTGAGATCTTTTCGGATCTTACAGATGAACTCTATGAGAGCAAGATCGTGTATCGTACGGAAAAATACGAGGATTACGTGCGCACCTTCTGTATGAATCCCAAGGGAGCTGTGGTAAATGAGAATACCAACGGCATCGTAACGGTAAATGGTCACAGCTACGAGGATCCTGCAAAGCAGACCCATAACACGAACTTTGCCCTTCTGGTAGCGAAACATTTTTCAGAGCCCTTCAAGAATTCCAATGAATATGGAGAGAGTATTGCAAAACTCAGCAACATGCTGGGCGGTGGTGTAATTGTGCAGCGTTTTGGAGACCTGATCCGCGGAAAAAGAAGCACGCAGCAGCGAATCAATGAATCTTTTACGGTTCCAACCCTCAATGCGGCTGCCGGTGATCTGAGCCTGGTTCTCCCAAAACGGATTCTGGACGGTATTATCGAGATGATTTATGCCCTGGATAAGGTGGCACCGGGTACGGCGAATGATGACACTCTTCTCTATGGAGTGGAGGTAAAATTCTACAACATGGAGGTGGAAGTGGATCACAACCTGATGACCTGTCATGATGGACTCTACGTCATCGGTGACGGCAGCGGTATTACCCATTCCCTTTCCCATGCATCTGCCAGCGGTGTCTATGTGGCACGGCAGATCGCGGAGGCAATTTAATAATAAACGGTCAGAAATGTCTATTAAAAATGGATAAGATGCAGCCCCTATCGTCTGCCATCTTATCCATCTCATTTCACTTCTTTCGCTTACCAACATCCCATTCAGATGCATTTTCCTTGATTCCCACTCAGATCCCCAACTTCCGAAACAACGCATACAATTCTTCTGCCTCGTCCATCGAAGGTTTCCATCCATATTGTTTTAAATCGACGCGGTCACCGTCCTCGGTGGAGTCCACCCGTATTCCATCCTGTTCCAGCAGTTTTTTCTGCTGTCCCGGATAGTCGAACGCCGCTGCGCCGCTTAGAAAGCCCTTGGAATTAATCACCCTGAATGCCGGGACATCGCCCAGACGGTTGGTGCGGAGCGCATATCCCACCTGACGGGAATGGCGCGGTGCACCGCACAGGAGCGCGATCTGACCGTAAGTCGTCACGCAGCCGTCCGGAATGCGCCTAAATACTTCTTCCATTCTCCGATAGATGTCCATCTCTGTCCTCTCCCGCCGCTCTGAATCCACCATTCCGCTTTATTTTCTCAGCACCTCGTCCGCATGGTCAAGTGCTGCCTCGATATTCGGGCAGAAATGATCGCGTCCGATCATATCCACAAATCCTGCCTTCTCCATCACGTGCATCGGCTGCTCGTTGACATGGGACAAAATCAATGTGACGCCGTTCTTCTGGCAGCGCTCATAGAGGGCAACCATCGAATTCATCGCTGTACTGTCAACTGCCGGAACAGCACGCATACGAAGAACCAGGCATTTCGTCTCCTCGCGGGTTTCAATCTGGTTGATGCGGTCTGCTGCACCGAAGAACAGTGGTCCTGTAATCTCATAAACAGCCAGTTCTCTCGGGATCTCCCGCAGACGTGCCTGTTCTTTCATGGCTGCTTCTTCATCTTCTGCAGCTGCCGCTAAGAGCTGTGCCTCTTCCACTGAAAGCTCTTTTCCGGCTTTTTTCGCTTTTCTTACTTCCTGCTCTTTGCGCTTCTGCTCCTCTACTTCTTCGACATAGAGCCAGCTTCTGACGCCCGTCTCATCGCTCATCCGCTTCATAAACAGCAGGCAGGATAACAGCATACCGATCTCGATCGCTACAACCAGATCGAAGATAACGGTTAAGAAGAAGGTCAGCACCAGAACCGCAATATCACTCTTCGGAGCCGTCTTGGTCAGACGGACGAAGGTTCTCCACTGACACATATTGTAGGCAACCATAAACAGGATTGCCGCGATGGTCGGCATCGGGATCCAGCTTGCACACGGCATCAGAACTACCAGAATCAGAAGCAGGACAACCGCATGAACCATGCCTGCAACCGGGGTACGGCCGCCATTTTTGACATTGGCTGCGGTACGCGCGATCGCGCCCGTCGCCGGAATACCGCCAAACAGGGCGGAAATAATATTACCCGCGCCCTGTGCCACCAGCTCCGTGTTGGAACGGTGTTTTCCGCCGATCATGCCGTCCGCTACCACGCAGGAAAGCAGAGACTCAATCGCCGCCAGAACTGCAATCGTAAACGCATCCGACAGGGAACCCTGAATCACATCGTAGCTAAACACCGGCAGACGGAACGCCGGAAGCTTGTTGCTGACCGTGTAAAGGTCGCCGATCGTATTCACATGCAGCGGCAGGAATTTTACCATTAAAATACCTGCAATAACCGCTACCAGCGATCCCGGAATTTTTTCCGTGATCATCGGCATCACAATCAGAATCGCCAGACACACCACGCCGACGATGATCGCGTGCAGGTTGACACTTCCGAATCCAGCTGCGAACGCTTTCAGCTTCTGCATCGTCTCGATCGTCTCCATGCCTGCCGGATAGGTTACGCCAAAGAAATCCTTCAACTGACCGATAACGATCGTCACCGCGATACCGGAAGTAAAGCCGGTCGTGATTGTAAACGGAATAAACTTAATCAGTGAACCAAAATGGCAGAATCCCATGATAACCAGGATGATACCTGCCATGATCGTCGCAACTGCCAGCCCTTCCACGCCGCTCTTCGCCACGATACCTGCCACGATCGTTGCAAATGCCGCCGTTGGACCTGCAATCTGTACCTGGCTGCCCCCTAAAAATGAAATCACAAATCCGGCTGCAATCGCCGTGTAGATACCCTGTTCCGGACCTACCCCCGAAGCCAGCGCCAGCGCGATCGAAAGCGGCAGCGCGATGATCGCTACGATGATACCCGCTACCACATCTGACATCAGCTGTGCGCCGGAATACTTCTTCAATGTTGTAAACAACATTGGACGTATTTTTTCCATACCTCAAACTCTCCCTTTTTCTTCCCAATTTAAATAAAAAGTAATTGCCAGCCCTAAAAAGGACCGACAATTACCTATTATACAGCAAAATAAGGGTGTGTCCAGTTTTTTCGAAGTTTTAACACAGGAATGCTTCCGACTTGTTACTGGGCACGTATGCGTAAACAGTAACGCAGACTTCTAGATAAGCAGTTGTTAAATTTCTTGGTTGTGATTTTTTTGTCAAAATGACGGATTTGTAAAATTTCTGTCACAAACTTCCGGCTATTTTTTCGATTGACTTTCCTTTAAAAGTCTATAATTCGTACTTGTAAAAAGCATTGAGCAGGACACGATTTCCAATTCTCCACGTTTTCAGAGAGCTGCCGGGCGATGAAAGACAGTAACGCCGATGGAAATTATCCCCTGTGAGCTGATCGGACAAACGCATGCAGGATACCAGTAGTCCGGTCCGGATTCCTACCGTTAAAGAGGAACATATTCAGAATGATGGATATGGCTGAGAGATCGGCTTTACAGCCGGTAAAAGAAGTGGTACCGCGGATGCTTATGCCTCCGTCTTCTTGAACTTTTAAAAGTTTCAGGAGGACGGAGGCTTTTTTGTTTCCCCGCTCCCGAAACTCCGGCAAACTGCCGGGACACTAAAAACCATTTGACCTATGGGAATGGAGGTATCTTTATGAACACATTAGTTATCGTAGTTATCGCAGCCTGTTGTCTGGCGGCTGGTTATCTGCTCTACGGCAGATGGCTCGCCCATAAATGGGGCATTGATCCAAACGCCAAAACACCGGCTGTCACAAAAGAAGATGGTCAGGACTATGTTCCGACCGATGGCTGGGTTGTATTTGCCCACCAGTTTTCATCCATCGCCGGTGCCGGTCCTGTCACCGGTGCTATTCAGGCGGCTGTCTTTGGATGGGTTCCGGTCTTTCTCTGGATCATCCTCGGCGGCATCTTCTTCGGCGCTGTTACCGATTTTGGTGCCCTGTACGCCAGCGTTAAAAATGAAGGCAAATCGATGGGACTTCTGATTGAACAGTACATCGGCAAAACCGGTAAAAAACTGTTCCTTCTGTTCTGCTGGCTCTTTACTTTAATTGTAACCGCCGCTTTTGCCGACATGGTTGCCGGTACATTCAATGCATATGAGACGGTAGACGGCGTGACCAGCTTATCCGCCGCCGCAACTGTCAACGGCGCAGCCGGAAGCATTTCCCTTCTGTTCATTGCCTTTGCCGTTGTATTTGGACTGATTCAGAAAAAGGCTCAGTTCCATGGCTGGAAACAGACCTTGCTCGGACTTGTCTGCACGGTAGCTGCTTTCGTCATCGGCATGAACTGCCCGCTCATTACCACCAAGGCGAACTGGTCCTACATGGTATTCGCTTACATTTTCCTCGCAGCCGTTCTTCCGATGTGGCTTTTGATGGAACCGCGTGACCTGATGACAACCTTTATGTTTGCCGGTATGATTATCGGTGCCGTCGTTGGACTGCTTGTCGCACATCCGGCAATGAACCTGGCGCCTTACACTGGTTTCCACAATGAGAAATCCGGTGACCTGTTCCCGATTTTGTTTGTAACCGTTGCCTGCGGCGCCGTATCCGGTTTCCACAGCCTGGTTTCCTCGGGTACTTCCTCCAAGGCAATCACCAATGAAAAGGATATGCCGAAAGTTGGCTTCGGCGCTATGCTTTTGGAAAGTTTACTGGCTGTCCTGGCTCTGTGCGTTGCCGGTGCTGCCGCTTCCGCTGATGGCACGCCTGCAACCGGTACTCCGTTTGCTATCTTCTCCTCCGGTGTTGCCGGATTCCTGGAGATGTTCGGCATCCCGGTTTACGCTGCCCAGTGCTTTATGACGATGTGCGTCTCCGCACTTGCCCTGACAAGCCTGGATTCCGTTGCACGTATCGGACGTATGTCCTTCCAGGAGCTGTTCAGTGTCGATGACATGGAACACGCCGAAGGATGGAGAAAACTTCTCTGCAACAAATATTTTGCAACTGTTATCACCTTGGTATGCGGCTACATTTTAACCCAGATTGGCTACTCCAACATCTGGCCGCTGTTTGGCAGCGCCAACCAGCTGTTAAGCGCTCTGGTTCTCATCACCCTGTGCGTCTTCTTACGCGTCACCGGCCGCGAAAACCGCACGCTGCTGGTTCCGCTGGTTGTTATGCTGTGCGTTACCTTCACCGCACTCGTTGAGCGCTGCATCGCACTGGTAAAGGCTTACAATGCCGGAACCGCTGTCTTTATGGTAGAAGGACTGCAGCTTATCATCGCGGTTCTGCTGATGGTTCTGGGTGTCATTATTGTGGTTCATTCCGGTAAAGTACTGTTTTCGAAATCGACTGCTTCGAAGACAGAAAACGATAAAAGATCTGAAATGAATAAACCGGCGCATTGCTAATGATTTCATCAAAATCAATTATAACCCGACTATAGGTGCCAAAAAGGGAGTCTCTTGCTCACGAAAAGAGACTCCCTTTTTTGGTATTTTTTAATTCTATTGATA
>OLSG01003719.1_pt1 | contig 10481 bp, 9 predicted proteins | sample 1673041 | NCBI WGS metagenome assembly OLSG01 (sample SAMEA3136749, study PRJEB25190) | human gut metagenome | reverse complement strand
GCCCCTGCGGGGCTTTTAAGCCGACGTCCGGTTTGCGAAGCAAATGCCGCGTGTTCAGCGCGGCAAGGACGGGAGGCACGAATCAAGGGCTGCTCGCCCTTGATAATCCCAAAGAAGAAGGCCCTGCCAAAAAATCGGGCGGTGCGCCAGTCGGCGCAAACGCTTTTCCGATTTTTCGACAGGGCCGATTTTAATTTGCCTTAGTTTTCCGAGGAGATGTCCTGACCGAAGTATTTTTCGCTCAGCTCCTTGAGGGTGCCGTCGGCGCGGAGTTCGTCGATGGCGTTGTTGATGGCTTCCAGCAGGGTGGCGCTGGCATCGCCCTTGCGCAGGGGGATGGCCACGTGAGAGGCCTCCTCGGTCTGGGCGACGATCTTGAAGTCGGCGTCCGGATGGACGTTCAGGTAGTCGTAGAAGGAGACGTCGGCGTTCAGGGTCGCGTCGATGCGGCCGGCGGTCAGCAGCTGGATGGTCTCTTCCAGCGTGTCGATGCCCTGCACAGTAGCGCCGTAGCTCTCGGCCAGCTCCATATAGGTGGAGGCCAGGCTGTTGGCGGTGGTCTTGCCCTTCAGGTCTTCGAAGGTCTGGATGGTATCATTGTCCTTCTTGACGGCAAGGGCGGTGTGGATGTAGCCGTAGGGGGTGGTGAAGTCGTAGGTCAGGGCGCGCTCGTCGGTGACTTCGACGCCGTTGCAGACCATGTCATAGCGGCCTGCATCCAGACCGGCGAACAGGCTGTCCCAGTCGCTCTCGACATATTCCGGCTCCACGCCCAGCTTCTCGGCGATGACGCGGGAGACCTCGACATCGTAGCCGACGAGGGTGTCGCTCTCGTCGTGGTAGCTCCAGGGCTGCCAGGCACCTTCCAGTGCCACGATGAGCTTGCCGCTGGCCTGGATGGAGGCAAGCTGGTCAGAAGCCTCAGCGGATTCGCTCTTGGAACTCGAATTGCTGTTCGAACTGGACGCGTTGGAAGAGCAGCCGGACAGGGTGAGTACACCGGCAGCAGCCAGAACGCTCATCAGGGAGATAAAGGTCCTTCTTTTCATGGTATCATATCCTTTCGAAAGTAAGAAAATCAAATAGAATATAGCAGTTTGCGTTTTTAATGCACAAGCAACATCCGCAAACTGCATATCGCAAAGATGCCGTTTTGATTGGCACTATTTTTGAAAATTGCGATAAATTATGCGTGCTGCGAGATCTTCTGCAAAAATTCGCGGGTGCGCTCCTCCTTCGGGTTCGCAAAGAACTCCTGCGAGGGGGCCTGCTCCACGACGACGCCGTTTTCCATGAAGACGGTCTTGGAAGAAACGTTCCGCGCAAAGCCCATCTCGTGGGTGACGACCAGCATGGTCATCCCCTCCTCGGCCAGCTGGCGCATGACCGAGAGCACTTCGCCCGTCAGTTCCGGGTCCAGGGCCGAAGTGGGCTCATCGAAATAGATGATCTCCGGGTCGGTGGCAAGGGCGCGGGCGATGGCCACCCGCTGCTGCTGGCCGCCGGAAAGCTGGCGGGGATAGGCGTCTGCCCGGTCGGCCAGACCGACCTTTGTCAGCATCTTCCGGCCGATGGCGTCCGCTTCTGCCTTGGGCATTTTACGGGCCACGACCAGCCCTTCGGTGACATTTTGCAGGGCGGTCTTGTTCCGGAACAGGTTGTAGTTCTGGAAGACGAAGGCCGTCTTTTTGCGCAGGCGGGCGATGTCTGTGCCGGAGATCCTGCTGAGGTCGAAGGTCTCGCCGTCAAAGGTCAGGCTGCCGCTGTCGGTGGGCTCCAGAAAGTTCAGGCAGCGCAGAAGGGTCGTCTTGCCGGAACCGCTGGGGCCAAGGATGGCAACGACGTCGCCTTTTTCCACGGTCAGGTCCACGCCCCGGAGCACGTCCAGTGTGCGGATCACCCGGCGGGCATGGCCGCGCGGGAACGGCCCGATGTGAAAATGCGGTTTCTCGTCATAGGTGCGAAAGGATTTGTGAATGTTTTTGATCTCTAACATGGCCATGATGCGTCCCCCTTTCTCACTGGAAGCCGTGGGCGTTCAGCTGACGCTCCAACAGGCTCTGCAGCTTGGTGACGACCGTGCAGAACAGCAGATAGACCACGGCGACCTCGCAGTAGATGGGCAGAAAAATGTAGGTGCGGGCGGCAACGCGCTGGCCGGCCATGAACAGTTCGGCGACCGTGATGTTCGATGCCAGCGAGGTGTCCTTGATCATGCCGATGAGCGAGTTGGACAGGGCAGGCACCGCTGTGCGCAGCGCCTGCGGCAGCACGATGCGGCGCATGATCTGCCACCAGGTCATGCCCACGCAGTAACCGGCTTCCAGCTGGCCCTGGGGCACACTTTCGAGCGCGCCGCGCATGGTCTCGGCGCAGTAGGCCCCCTCGTTGATGGCAAAGGCGATGACGGCTGCCGGGAAAGCGTCCAGCATGATGCCGACGCTGGGCAGACCGTAGAAGATGATGAACAGCTGCACCAGCAGCGGTGTGCCGCGAATGACCCAGATGTAGAACCGGGCCAGTTGGCGCAGCACCGGCACATTGGCGTACTGCACCAGCGCCACCACCACGGCCAGCACCATGGCAAGGCTGAAGGAGATGAGGGTCAGCGGGATGGTCATGGTGAGGCCCGCCGACAGGATACGGGGCAGCGCTTCCCACAAAACGCTGGCCGTGCGGTTGGAAAGAATGGCTTCAAGCATTTGAAAAAACTTCCTTATCTGAAAAAAGAACCTGCGGAGGTTTGATGAGAGACCTGAAAAGGAGCGTTCGGGCAGGGAATATCCTATAATTCCTACCAGAATACTATAACATGTTTTTCCAATCGGCGCAATTCGTTTGGGCAAATCCCCTGTTATTCCTAAAATCGCGGGGAAACACGCGCTAACTTTGTGCAGTCTGGCAAGGAGTTGACGTTGCAGGCGGTTTCGTGTACAATGAGACCAGACGAGCCGCCCACTGCGGCGCACAACAGGCCCGCGACGAAAGCCGCGCGGCAGATTCGGAGGATTTGAACGTGACGAAACAGAAAATCGGTATCCTGGGTGCGGGCACCTGGGGCATGGCTCTGGCACGGATGCTGTGCGTGAGCGGGAACGATGTGCTGGTCTGGTCTGCCATCGAAAAGGAGATCGACGCCCTGTCGAGCACCCGTGTGCATCCCAATCTGCCCGGAATGAAGATCCCGGAGGAGCTGCGCTTTACCAAGAGCGTGGAGGAAGTGTGCCGGGACAAGGACATCCTGCTGTTTGCGGTGCCGTCGGTCTTCGTGCGCTCCACGGCTGCCAAGGCCCGGCCCTATGTGGCCGAGGGGCAGATCATCGTGGATGTGGCCAAGGGCATCGAGCCGGACACCCTGTACACCATGACGGAGGTTCTGGCCGATGAGCTGGGCCGGGAGGGCGGCCCGAAGAAGGTGCACCTGGTGGCGCTGTCCGGCCCCACCCACGCCGAAGAAGTGGCCATCGACCTGCCCACCACCATCGTTTCGGCCAGCCCGGACGTGGCGGCGGCACAGTTCGTGCAGGAGGTGTTCTCCAACAGCGTCATGCGCGTCTACACCAACGAGGACATCAAGGGCGTGGAGCTCAGCGGTGCCATGAAGAACGTCATCGCGCTGGGTGTGGGCATCTCCACTGGCCTGGGCTACGGGGACAATGCCCGCGCCGCCCTCATCACCCGCGGCATCGCGGAGATCGCCCGGCTGGGCGTGGCCATGGGCTGCAACGTCCACACGTTCGCGGGTCTGGCGGGCATCGGCGACCTCATCGTCACCGCGACCAGTATGCACAGCCGCAACAACCGTGCCGGCATCCTCATCGGCAAGGGCGAGACGCCGGAACAGGCCGTCAAGGAAGTCGGCATGGTGGTCGAGGGTATGAACGCCCTGCCCGCCGCGCTGGAACTGGCGGAGCGGTATCAGGTGGAAATGCCCATCGTGCAGACCGTGAACGCCATCGTCAACGAGGGCATGGGCGCGGCGGAAGCCGTCCGCACCCTGATGGACCGCGACCCCAAGAACGAGCTGCCCAAGGGGTACGAGAAGTAAACCCACAACACAAACAAAGACTGCTGCATTCCTCATTCCGGCATCGCAGAGGCGGTGCCCGGAGCGTGGAAAGGTGCGGCAGTCTTTTTGTTTTGCCGAAAAATTCAAAAATATCTCAAATATTTTACCAAAATAACACCCGAAAGGGTAGTAAGACGAAACGGTTTCTGGTATACTGACCTTGTATGAAAGTTTATGAGGGGGAGTTTTTTATGCCTTCGACCTATGCACACCGCTGCTTTGGCGCGGATGTTCTGACCCAGCTGCCGGAAGCGCTCCAGAAGAAGATCGAGCCGTACCGTGCGCTGTACGATATAGGCCTTCATGGGCCGGACCTGCTGTTCTACTATAAGGCGCTGCAGTCCAACCCGGTGAACCGGCTGGGCAATGCGATGCACGAGCAGCCGGGCACCGTCTTTTTTGAGCGGGCGCGCGGCGTGATCCGGAACGCCAAAAACCGGGATGCCGCGCTGGTGTATGCGCTGGGGTACATCTGCCATTTTGCACTGGACAGCACCTGCCACCCTTATGTGGAGCAGTACGTCCGCACCAGCGGCGTGAGCCACTGCGAGATCGAGACGGAATTCGACAACCAGCTGCTCCGCCGGGAGGGCCGCGACCCGCTGCACGACCTGACGGCCAGCCACATCCAGCCCAGCCGCATCTGGGCGAATGTGGTGGCACCCTTCTATGAGGGCGTCACGGTGGATGAGGTCTATCAGGCCATGACCGGCATGGTCTTCGTGCACAAGATGCTGCTGGCTTCGAACCCGGTCAAGCGCTGGGTGGTGCTGACGGCCATCCGGGCAGCGGGCAAGTGGGAGTTCATGCACGGGCTGGTGGCGAACCCGAAGCCGAACCCGCAGTGCGCCGAGAGCGGAAAGCAGCTGGATGCGCTGTACCAGAGTGCCATCCCGCTGGCGGTGCGGCTCATCAACGAGTACGTGGCCGGGCTGGACACCGATGCGCCGCTGGATGCGGCTTACCAGCACACCTTTGGAGAGAATTGAGAGGGACTATGGAACAAAACAAAAAATTCAGCCCGACCGGGCTGGAACGCGCGTGGATCTTATACGATGTCGGCAACTCGGCCTTTGTGCTGCTGGTGGCGACGCTCATCCCCATCTTTTTCAACGCTCTGGCGGAAGAAGGCGGCCTGAGCTCAGTGGACTATCTGGCATACTGGGGCTATGCGGCCTCGGCTGTGACCATCATCACGGCGGTGCTGAGCCCCATCCTCGGCACACTGGCCGATACGCGGGGCTTCAAAAAGCCCATCTTCATCCTCTGCCTGGTGGTGGGCGTGGCCGGCTGCTGCGCTATGGGCTTGGCCAAGACCTGGCTGCCCTTCCTGCTCATCTTTGTCTTTGCGAAGGTGGGCTTCTCCGGCAGTCTGGTGTTCTATGACTCGATGCTGAGCGATGTCACCACCCCGGACCGGATGGACGTAGTCTCCTCCCGCGGGTATGCATGGGGCTACATCGGCAGCTGTGTGCCCTTTGTGGTTTGCCTGGCGCTGGTGCTGGGGTCCGGGGCCATCGGCCTGAGCCAGATGACGGCGCTGAACATCGCGCTCTTCATCACAGCGGCGTGGTGGCTGGCAATGACCCTGCCCCTGCTGAAAACCTACCGGCAGCTGCATTATGTGGAGGTGGAGAAACACGCCATCCGGCAGAGCTTTGCCCGCATCGGCCACACGCTCCGCCACCTGCATGAGGACAAGCAGGTGTTCTGGTTCCTGCTGGCGTTCTTCTGCTACATCGACGGCGTCTACACCATCATCGACATGGCTACGGCCTACGGCACTGCGCTGGGGCTGGACACCACCGGCCTGCTGCTGGCGCTGCTGGTGACTCAGATCGTGGCGTTCCCGTCGGCGCTCATCTTCGGGCGGCTGTCGGCGAAGTATCCGTCCACCACCCTCATCCCGGTCTGCATCGCGGCCTATGCGGGCATCGCGCTGTTTGCGTTCTTCCTGACCCAGCAGTGGCAGTTCTGGGTGCTGGCCTTCGTCGTGGGTATGTTCCAGGGCGGTGTGCAGGCGCTCAGCCGCTCCCACTTTGCCAAGATCATCCCGCCGGAGAAGTCGGGCGAGTATTTCGGCCTGTTCGACATCTGCGGCAAGGGGGCATCCTTCCTGGGTACCATGATCGTCAGCGTGGGCAGCCAGCTGACCGGCAGCGCCAATGTGGGCGTCGGCTCGCTGATCGTGCTGTTTATTGTGGGCTTTGTGCTGTTCCGGGTGTCCTACAAAGAGGGCGTTATTACGGAGTAATGTACTCTTTTGCGCGCCAAAAGAGTACCAGAAAAGCTGCTTTGAGAAGCTCGGCGGTGGCGAAGCCATGAAAGCCCCTGCGGGGCTTTTAAGCCGACGTCCGGTTTGCGAAGCAAATGCCGCGTGTTCAGCGCGGCAAGGACGGGAGGCACGAATCAAGGGCTGCTCGCCCTTGATAATCCCAAAGAAGAAGGCTCTGCCAAAAAATCGGGCGGTGCGCCAGTCGGCGCAGACGCTTTTCCGATTTTTTAGCAGAGCCGATTTTTATTGGCGGGCCGCACGCAAAAGAGAACATCTCCGGATTGTTTGTTGCGTCTTACAGCGCACCGTGATACAATAAACAAAAATCCATTCGAAAAAAGGAGAATCCCAATGAAGCAATATCCCGGTTATACCGTCGTGCGCTGCGAGGACTGCCCCGAACAGCACGGTACCCTGACCGTGCTGACCCACGATGTCAGCGGTGCGACCATCCTGCTGGTGGAGAACGAAGATGTGAACAAGGCGTTCGGCATCGGCTTCGGCACCTTCCCATCGGATGACACGGGTGTGTTCCACATCCTGGAACACTCGGTGCTGGCGGGCAGCGAAAAGTACCCGGTGACCTCGCCGTTTTTGCAGCTGCTCAAGAGCAGCATGGCGTCCTTCCTGAACGCGATGACCTTCCCGGACAAGACGGTCTACCCCTTCGCCACCCCCAACGAGACCGACTTCCGGAACCTGATGGACGTCTACCTGAACGCGGTGTTCTGCCCGCTGGCCATGGTGGACCGGGCTGTGTTCGAGCAGGAGGGCTGGCACCGCGATGCCGACGGCACCGTGAGCGGCGTCGTTTACAACGAGATGCAGGGCGCGCTGGCCTCCCCGGATGCACAATTGCAGGATGCACTGGAACGGGCGATGTTCCCGGATACGGCCTACGGCTTTGTGTCCGGCGGCGACCCGGCCTCCATCCCGGCGCTGACCTATGAGAAGTATCAGCGGGTGTACCGCCGCCATTACAGCGCCGACAACTGCTGTGTGACCCTGTACGGCAGGATGGATATGGCCGAAAAACTGGCCTTCCTGGATGAACACTACCTGAGCAGGATGCCCAAGGGCAACAGCCAACCCAGACTGACGCTGCAGGATGAGCAGCCGGGCGTCTGCGTGAACATTCCGTACTACACCGAAAAGCCGGAGGCCGACCAGGTGCAGTGTGCGCTGGCCTGGTACACCGGCGCATTTACCGACCGGGAACGCCAGCTGGGCGTGGAGATCCTGCTGGATGCGCTGCTGGGGTCGAACCAGTCGCCGCTGAAGGCTGCGCTGCTGGAGCAGCAGCTGGGGGCTGACATCGACATCGGCTTTGACGACAGCACTTTGCAGCCCACGCTGGAACTGGTGCTGCGCGGTGCCACCGAGGAGACCGCAGGCCGGTTTGCGGCCGGGGTCCGGAACGCCGTGGACGACATCCTGGCCGAGGGCATCCCGGAAGACCTGCTGCTGGCCAGCCTGAACGCGGCAGAGTTCGCCTCGCTGGAGCGGCCGGGCAGCCTGCCCGACGGTGTGCTGGACGCCATCCATGCAGCGACCGGCTGGCTCCACGCAGGGGATCCGACCCTGCTGCTCCACACGAATCAGCTCTTCGCCGCCCTGCGGGAGAAGATGGCCTCCGGCTGGTTCAACGACCTGCTGCGGGAGCTGTTCGCGGCTGCGCCGGTGCAGGTCCTTCAGGTGCCGACCCTGCCCAAGGCGGAAGAACCCGATGCAGCCCCGGCCCGTACCGACGGCAAGCTGGCACTGGACCATCCGCTGACGGTGGCAGACCTGGGCGAGGGCAGCCTCAGCGCCGAGGGCGTCGTGGGCAGCGTGGCCGGTGCGGAGCTGCTGCACCATCCCTCCAAGGGCAGTCTGTATCTGAACATCTACTACGACCTCGGCGGGCTGACCACCGAAGAAGTGCAGTATCTCGACCTGCTGACCGATGTGCTGGACGAGCTGGACACCCCGCGCCACACGGCCCGCGAGCTGAACACCCTGCGCAGCACCTGGCTGGGCGACAGCCAGGCCTGCATCAGCTTCTGGACCGGGCGGCAGGCGGGAAACCCCTGCCACGCAAAGCTCACCCTGAACATGAGCCTGCTGGAGCGCAGTCTGGAAAAGGCTGTGGAACTCGGCGGCGAGTGGCTGTATGAGACCCGGCTGACCGGCGCAAAGGCCGAAGCGGCCTTCGCCCGTGTGCTGAGCCAGCAGAAACTGAACATGGAGCAGCAGTTCCTTCAGATGGGCAACCAGTACGCCGCCGTGCGCGCCGGGAGCCACTATTCGGTGGAGTATGCACTGAGCGAGGCATGCAGCGGCGTGACAGGGTATCACTTCCTGTGCGCGCTGCTGGAACAGGCCGACTGGGCCGACCTGGGCCGGAAGCTGGAAGCCGTGCGGGAAAAGGTGCTGCACCACGCAGCCCTGACCATCAGCCTGCACGGCAGCGAGGACGCCCGGAAGCAGCTGGAAGCCCTGCTGCCCGGCAGTGCCTTTGCCGAGGGAATGCGTTCGCCCGCCCGGCCCTACACCCAGGCGCTGACGGCTCCGGTGAACGAAGCCTTCATCATCGACGGCGGGGTGAACTACGACATCCTGACTTGGCCGCAGGAGCGGAAGCCGGAGCGCCGGGTGCTGGCCCGCGTGATGAGCTACGAGTATCTGTGGCACCACATCCGCGAGGTGGGCGGCGCGTACGGCACCGGCATGGTGACCCGCGCCGAGACGGAGTATCTGTATACCTACCGTGACCCGCATCTGGCCGAGAGCTACGAGACCTTTGCAAAGGGCCCGGCGGAACTGGCCGCCCGCGCGTACACCGAAAAGGACCTGACGGATTCCATCGTGGGCACCGTCTCCGAGATGGACAAGCCCATGAAGCCCAGCGCAGAGGCGCGGGACCTTGACCGCCGGTACTTCTGCGGCATCACCGACGCGATGCTGGCCGCAGACCGCAAGGCCCTGTGCAGCGTAGACGCTGCCGCGCTGAAGGCCATGGCCGCAGAGCTGGGCACCGCGATGCAGCACGGCACCCGCGTGGCTTTTGGCAGCAAGGAGGCTGTGGAAGGCGCAAAGGGCCTGTTCGACCGCATCGAGACGCTGTAACACAAGATAAATAAGAGATCCCCCGGCGGTTGGAACACTCTGAACGGAGAGCGGCCCGGCTGACCGGGGGATTTTTGCTTTTTTACGGAGCGTCGTCCAGCGTTTCGGCGATGACATAGCGGGGGCGGCGTTTGACTTCGTCGTAGATTTTGGCGAGGTAGTAGCCGATGATGCCGAGGCTGAACATGAGCAGGGTGATGGTGACGGTCAGATTGAAAACGATACGCCAGCCCATTTTTATGCTTTTCCTTAAAAAATTGAGGGCAGATCCCCCTGTTTGCGGAAAAAGAACGCGGACAGGGGGATTTTTGCACGGCGAGATTGTACAGAATGGAAAACGGACTTGAAAAATTACAGAACGGGCCTGCAAAAGGTTGCACTGTTGCGAAAAGATGAATGGTGGTATTATGTTGACAAATCAAAACGAAAGGATGTGAAATGAACCGAATGGCGCAGAAGATACGACCTTCGGCGGGCAAGGGGCTGGACAACCTGCACCGCGCCACGGATACGCTGAGCACGATGCTGGCGCAGGAGGTGAAGGAACTGAACACCCGCCAGAAAGCGGCCCGCCGCGACGGTGCAGAGGCGGCCGGGACCATGAAGGGCCTGAAGGAAGCCACTGCGGTGCTCAAAGACCTGGCTGCTGTGGCCAAGACGTTGAACGAACAGGGCGCGGATGCAGAGGGCCGGGAGTGCGGCGTGGTGCTGCTGCCGCCGGTGGAGGATGTATGAAGACAGGAACGAATGCGCCAGTCGTCTGGCGGCCCCAGCCCCGGCAGAGGGAGTTCATGCGCAGACCGGAGCCGGAGGCTCTCTACGGCGGCGCGGCAGGCGGCGGCAAGAGCGATGCGCTCATCATCGAGGCGCTGCGGCAGGTGCAGATCCCGCACTACCGGGGGCTCATCCTGCGCAAGACCTTTCCCCAGCTGAGCGACCTTGTGGACAAGAGTCTGGTCTACTACCGCCGGGCCTTCCCGGAGGCGCAGTACAACGCCACGAGCCATGTGTGGGTCTTCCCCAGCGGGG
>OLSG01003712.1_pt1 | contig 10494 bp, 10 predicted proteins | sample 1673041 | NCBI WGS metagenome assembly OLSG01 (sample SAMEA3136749, study PRJEB25190) | human gut metagenome | reverse complement strand
ATTGGTACACCCAATATTTATACCAATTATATCTTTATTATAGAAATTCATTGTAAAATCGCCAACAAAATCAGGTGAATTAACTATTTCTTTTGGAATTCGTGAGACGCTATTGTCATTATCTGAATTAATGAAAATTATGAATTCCAAGTTGTGTACAGTTAAATATGCTGTTCTTTCATTATCTTTTGTAGAAGCTATTGATAATATATTTGATGTGATTTTGGGTAAAAAAGTATCTTTTATTATTTTTGAAAATCTAAATGATGAATTTTTTAAGAAGTGACTTTCACCAAATAAAATTGATTGCCTTAAATCCAAATAGTTAAAATTTGATGTGATATGATTGTTCCTTGATGCTTTCATTATCTCTATTAAATTTCGAGTTACTAACGGAGAAATTTGGTTTTGTTCTTCTTGCTCCAAGTTGTGTTGCTGCATATAATGCTCAATCGGGGATTCGTCCCAATCTTCCAAATTATCTTTTGCTTCAAAATCGCATTCGCACATTCTGTCGGATTTTTCAGGCGGAAAATGCTCATCTTTTGAATAATGAAATTTTTCATCATAAGTATAAATGAGCTGGCCGACAAAACCCCTGATTTCATTGTCAACAGGGATTTCTAAGTCGTTTTGAATTTGCTCGCTGTAAGTAACATTAAGGCAGTTAATAATGTGTTTTGCGCAAAAATAGTCACGCCAAATTTGGTGCGGGAATGTATACACATCATTATGCGCTTCAAGCAGCGCGCAATTTGAAACACAAATAGTATCGGCACCGTTGATATCAAAAGCAACAAACCTTCTTTTGGCTATTCCTTTAAAATATTTTGTGCTTTCACAGAGCCTATCCGCTGAATCATAATCAATGCTAAACACATTCTCTTTAACCATTTCAAAAGCTAAAGCAGGCAAAAAATATTTCACTATAAATTCAAATAATGCAGTATCGGCAGCGTTAGTTTTACGCTTTTCATGGAGGATCTTTTGGATATAGCTGTCCAATATATCGGCTTTTCTTACAGTGCTTTCATCATAAATATTTGGTTTATAGTCGCTGCCTTTATATGTGTTTTTGAACACACTTAAATAAAGCGGAATTTGCAAAATTTCCACTAATGAGTCGTTAATGTTTTTGGAATTGTCATTTACTCCGTAGTTTTCACCGAGATATTTTAAAATGTTCTTTTTTTCAAGAGGCTTTATTGCTATATTTTTAAATCTTAAACCTAAGTTTTCTTTAATGCGTGAGGATATAATAAACCTGGTGTTTTTTGATTCATCAATTATATGTGTTATCTTTTCGATTAAATAGCCCTTATTGTTTTGTGTAAGCTCGTTTATACCGTCAACGAATATTATGTAGGTGTAATTTTTTGCAGAGCTTGGTGAGTTATTAGTGAAGAGCTTCCAAATATCGTCTGTTTCTATATTAGAGCCAAGATATTTACCGGCTATAGCACTCATGAGTGGGTCGGCTTTTCTAAAATCGATTTCTTTATCCGCATCTAAAAAAACAGGCACAGTATTAGTGCATTTGGATGAAAAATAATTAAATGCAAGTTGCATTTGCGTTGTTTTTCCTATACCACCTTCGCCGTAGTAGAGAATATTATCATTGCATTTTTCAATTTCTTTTATAAGCGGTACATCTTTATATTTGATATTTTGATTCTCCATATTATTCACATCCTCGCTTTTATTATACAATATAACTTACATACTGACAAGAATAAATCCATCTGCTTTTTGCAGGTGGATTTTTCTTTCACCAAAAAATTTTGATGGGTTAAAAAAGGCTTTATGATAAGAGTACAGAAACAAAGGAGGTCGTTAATATGTTTAACGAAAAAGAATTTTTGAACACAATTACAAGTATTGAACAGTCAGAAACTTCTGAATTGCTTATTGCCAAAAGTGAAATTATTATTCCTGAGAGCAAAATTCTTTTGCTTGATGATATGCAAATTGAAACAAGCCCTAACATTTTGCTCAGGTAGAAATATGGTGCTTTTTCACCAATAATAAATTACACAATATTTTTCATGTTATTTTATAGTTAGTGATTATGCAATCACTATAAAAAGGAGGTTTAAATATGAGGAAAAATATCCCAAAATCACTTTCAAGAAGGCTTTTGCTTTTGCGCCTTTTTCCAAAAATTCATTCAAAAAGTGAACAGCAGGTGGAGCGTAATATCAACAGTATTTATGAAGCCACCGTATCAATTATTCACAATATGTGCGAGCAATTTATTGTTGCAAACTTTGATTTAATCAAGAGTTATAAAGCTGAACTTGCTAATCCGTCGAAGGCTGAAACGCTGCCACTTCAGGTTGATGTAGACGAATCAATGTCCATCACCAAACGCAAGCGCATTCAGGCCGAAAACGAAAAAGCGGTTGCTAATCGCAATTCGACGATTAAGGCTAACAAGGATAATGTTGTTACACTCCAAACTAATGAGGAAGAATTTGCTCATTCGGTAAACTCAGTACTTCAAGAGGTTAAATCGGGTGTTGAAATTTATCTGTCAAAAATTAGTGCAGACGATACTGCAAATCCGTTTAATGATTTTGTTTTCGATAGGACTTTTATTTATAAATTCGATGAAGGAGGAGCAATATGAAGATGTTAAAAAAGAAGGACAAGGCAAAGCCCCAAAACGATACTGTTGGTGATAACAGTATTACAATTAATGCCGATGTTAAAGATTTTCGTTTCGTTTCGCCCCTTGATCCTGATGCAATTGACTTTGCTGCCGTCGAAAACAGTAATCGTGAATTTGTTAAGGAAGCGCAAATCGATGATGCTTCGCCCGATTACAGGGAACCTTTGATCGATGCGACTCTTAATAAGTACTGTACATATCTCGACAGACATAAAGTTGAGTCAATTCATCTCTGGAGCAAAATCATCTCAGGTGCTAAAGCCCAACAGATGTGCTGTTCCGGCGAAGAAGATTTTATAAACACAATTCCGATTGATGAATTGATTGGTTAAAAGGAGGTCATTTTCATGAAAGACAAAACAAAAAGCAAAGAACTGTTTGACGACGAAATTAAGGTCCTTAAAAAGCAAGGCTTATGGTTCAAACAGAACTTTATGAACAGGAGTTCAACAGTTTTTATCATCGCTTGTATTGCAACCTTGGTCGATGGCTTGACCGTATATTACACTCTTAACCCAATTCTAAAGGGCAATATGGTTATGAATTTGCTTTTAACAATTACGGCAAGTGCTATATTGGACATCTTTCCAAGCTATTGGATTGATTCAATTGAAAAAATCAGAAAACATCAAGATCTCACTGTGAAGCTAATGATGATTATTTCTGTTGTGGCCTGGATGTTGGTATTTGTATGTTTAAGCGTAGTCCGTATACACGGGTGGCAATTTGTACTGCAAAGCACACTTCAAGAACAGTATTCAATTAAAGAAAGCAATGTTAGTATGTTTATTCCGGTTCTTGATAAAACGCTTGGCATTATCATTATGCTTTTCTTGTGCTTTGTTAATTTTGCCACATCGGCTGCTGTATTGCTTGCAACGGCAATTACTCATGTTTCGGAAGAAACAATGAAGTCAAGACAAAAGTTTTCAATTAAGACAGTTTTAAATCAGATCCATTTCAAGAAGGAAATGGAAAAACAACAGCTGAAAGATGTAATTGCTTTGGATTTTGAAGCCTACGAAAACGCAAAAAACGAAAGATTCAAGGCAGAAGCTAAGGCAGAGGCAGACAGGCAGCGCAGAATAGCAGTTGAGGATTTGGCGAGAGAGCTGTCAGATTCCGATGTGTCTACCAAATTATTAAGTAATAACGTTAAAGGAGAATAGACTATGAAAAAGGTAGTTTCAATCATCATTTCTGTTTTTATGATTGCGGCAATGTTTGCAGGCTGTGGAAGTAAGGACGGTGCAACCTTTACTGCCGTCGGAGTTGAAAACACTAAGAACTCATCATCGATTAACTGCAATGGTGCACTCTCGAATGAACTTTCAGAGGCTTTTAAAAAGACCGGTAATACTTTGACAGTTGTCGAAATTGATGGCGATCCATATCCGGTTGGTAATCCTGTAATCGCCGAATATGATGTAGGATCATCAAGCGACAACAAGGCGAGTCGTAATAAAATGTATACCCAAATGGCAGTAAAAACGGTGAATGAGGATGCCATTCCTAAAACACCTGAAATCGATATGCTTAAAGCTTTGACTGTGCTAAGCCGTTCCGTTAATTCACTTGCCCATGGTAGTGAAAAAGCGACTAAAAGAATTGTTCTTTGCGCAAATTTGCTTTCAACTACAGGAAAGATAAATTTTGTTGACAGTACACTTTATTTCGATGCTGAAAACTACATTGAATATCTTGCAAACGAATTACCGGATTTGAATGGTATTAATGTAACATGGATTGTAACGGGTACAGAGGGTGAACAGGAGAGCCTTAACAATTCGGACATTAGTAAGCTCGAAGACTTTTATCGTAATCTTATCGAGAAAGCCGGTGGAATTGTTAAATTCATCGAGGAAAACAACGGCGGTGAGGGTGAGATTGATAAATCAGGTTGGCCCGATGTTACGGTGGTAGATGTACGAAAGGACAGTTACAAAGGAAGTAAAAATCTTGATGTCACACTTGATGATACCACTCTTTTTAAGTCGGACAGTACAGAATGGTTAAATGAAGAAAAAGCCACCGCTAAGCTTGAATCATTGGTCGATGTAATCAATGACGGTGAGTGCAACATTGTAATTGCAGGATCAACGGCTGCTACTGACAGTTCGGAAGAACAGCATGTAACATTTTCCAAAAAACGAGCGGACAAAGTTATGAATAAACTAATTTCACTCGGTGCGGATGCTTCTAAGCTTAAGGCTGTCGGAATTGGAAAAAGCTATAGTAGATATAGGGTTAAGGATACCGGTGAGTTCAATACAGAAGAAAATCATAAGCAAAACAGAGTTGTATTCATCGTTTCAGAAGATACGGATAAAGCTCAATATTTCTTGGAAGTGGCTGAAAAATTCCCTAATATAAATAAATAAATAAAGATATGGCACACATTAGTTTTACCAATGTGTGCCGAATATACGCAAATTCACCAAAAAAGTAAGCACTGTTATTATAGATGCTAATATAAATACTGACGACAAGTTCGTTAAAAAACATAAAAAGGAGACAAAACAATTATGATTGTAACCAACTTGATCACAACACTTGATGGTAAGGAAGTGATGGTGGACTTCTTCACTGCGGAAGTCACACAAAACAGAACGATTCATATTATCGGCGAAATTAACGATGACACGGCATCGTATATTTGCTCAGAGATTCGTTATCTCAGCAGGAATTCTAAAGAACCTTTGACGCTTATTTTGAACAGCCCCGGAGGTTCAATTTCAGCAGGTATGGCTATTTACGATACACTTAACGCATCCGGATGTGAAGTGACGACTGTTGTTGAAGGCATGGCAGCTTCTATGGCGGCTTTCTTGGCTACTTGTGCGGCTACTAAAGGCAGAAGATTTTGCCAACCCAATGCCGAAATAATGGTTCACCAGCCACTTGGAGGAGTTCAAGGTCAAGCATCAGATATAAGTATTGCTGCTGATCATATTAACAGCACCAAAAGGAAGATGACAAAGATTTTTGCAGATTCCGTTAATCTTGAAGAGTCTAAAATCAAAGCATTAACCGATCGTGACACATGGCTTTCTGCAGAAGATGCATTGAAAATGGGTTTTGTGGATCATGTCGGCGATCCTATGGATGATTAAGGAGGTTTAAAATGAAAACTACACTTATTGGAATGCCTGAAATTAAGGCTGTTGCGGAAACAATATCAATCCATGCAAACGAGTATGAACTTGGCTTTAAGAAGAAGCCTACATATATCGTATTGCTCGATAAAGGTCAGGGCAGAACCGGAGTATTGGAATATCTTGCGGATGTTTACAATGGAAAAACAGCTTTTCCCTCGGGACTCGACTCATATATTGAGTTTGAAAATATTGAAGCAACTATGTCGGCCGTTGAAGAGCTTGGTATTCGTCTTTCGGATTCGGCTATTTATAAGCCTTATTATGAAGAGGTGTGCGGTGTTGATATCTGTAAATTCGCACATCACCTGAACGAATTGCAAACAGACCTTGTAATCAAGCTTTTAAAGGAGGCTTCCGAGCATTGCTTTATGCTCTTTTTCTTCCCGCAAGAGCCTAATAAGTCTGAGCAAAGGCTTATTGACAGGCTTTGTGACGCCCTTGATATAAGCAGCACAATCGAGGCAACGCCTTATTCTGCCAAGGATTATGCGGAAATTGTAATCAAGCATTACAAAGAGGTTGCTGATTTTATCGGTGTTGATTTTTCAGCCTTTAAAAGACAGCTTTCAGCAAATATGAAAAATGTCTCATCTTTAAGCGAAGCATTTAAAATCGGTGAGTCTTTCTTTGATGAAAACTTGTCGAAATTAACAACATCATTATATATTGATGAGATTAAAAACGAGGAGGTCAAGAGATAATGAGAGACGAACGGTTTTCAACACCGAAGGAAATAGGCAGAAACTTTAAAACAAAAGAAGAGTCATCTAAAGCCGGTGTAATTGTAGCCACTAAAGGTAAAAAGGTTGCTTACACTGATACCAGTGAGTCACATATACTTGTAACCGGCGGCACCGGCACCGGTACTGGTAAAACTCAATGCTGTGTTAAAGATTATGTCGCCGAGGTTATTGATAAGGGTGAAAGTGCTCTTGTCCTGGATATTAAAGGTGATGTGTTTAAGACGATTGCCGGGAAAGCAGCTAAAACTCATAGGGTTATTTGTATTGATCTTTCAAGCCCTTTTAAATCGCCTGTTAAATACAATCCGCTTTTGCAAATTTATAAAGATTATACTTCAAGAGATTTGGAAAGAGCCGATCAAGCAACCTCGGCTCTGCACGATTTTTCTTATGCTCTTTGTGAAGATCCTCAATCGAAAGAGCAGTATTGGTGTAATTCCGGGGCGGAATTTCTGGATGGCTGTATTTATAGCCTTATGGATATTACAGCCGACCAAAGCGAAGTTAATATTGCCTCGCTTCAAAGTTTTATTGTCAAGGGCGAAGAAAGGCGCGGTGCATCGACTTATTTAAAATCGCTTTATGAATTTCTTTCTGACAATTCGCTTGCCAAGAATAACCTTACCACATATGTTAACGCTCCTAATGATACACGTGACAGTATAGGATCTGTGGCTAAAACCGGTCTTTCTAAACTCACTCGTTCACAGGGACTTGTAGAATTTCTCTCCACTACTGAAAATACACTTGATATCGCTACTCTCAGGCCCGATGAAAAGGTCGCAATATTTATCATTATTCCTGATGAAACATCGGCGAAAGATGTAGTAGGCGGAATGATTGTTAAGCAAATCATTACCCACTATCTTTCGCTTGCCAGAGCCTGCGGCGGCTCACTTCCGATCAGAATGAATGTAGTTCTTGAGGAGTTGGGCTCATTCGGCTTTGCCTTTTCAAACCTTCCGCAATTGCTGTCAGCAGGCAGAGAGCGCAACATTCGCATCATGCTTGTACTTCAAAGTACAGGACAGCTTGATGACCTTTATGGCAAAAGCAAGGCCGCCTCTATTCTCGATAATATTGGTATTCATATTTGCTTTTCATCAAACGATTTTGCAATGCTTAAACAAATGTCGGAAAGGTGCGGATATAAAACTGTAAAAAATGGCGGAACTTACAGAGAGGAGCCTATTATCAGTGCACAGCAGCTTGCACAAATGCCAAAACTTACAGCGCTTGTGCTTAACGGCAAATATAAGTACATAAACAAATTTCCGCTTTTTTATGACTTGTATCCCGAATACAAAAAATTTAAGGCACCTAAATCAAAGATTCAAAAGACAGGGCAGTACAAGATTTTTGAACTTGATAAATATGTTGAAAAGTGCCGAGACGAGCGTAATAAAGCACTTTTTGAAAAGGCAGAGACTAATAAACATGATGAAAGTGAATCGAGTGCTGCAGAAAAAAACGGCGAGATTGATGATTTGTTTAAAAGACTTTTAAACCAAGTGGATAATATGATTGCCGAGAAAGAACTCGAAGAAAACGAAAATTGATAATTCATCCTGCTCTTTTAGAGCAGGATAGCTAAAGAGGTGTTATTATGGATAACGGAAAAAAAGACATTCAAATTCCTATTAAAGGTATTGTAGAAAGGGCTGCAAAAAAGCATGGCTGTGTTTTTGACTTTTACGATATGCTTTATATTCGCAAGTTTTATATTGCTTGCCTAAATTATGGATATCTTGAACCGGAGGACTTGGAACAAAAATGTGATGTGTCTTGTTCAAGACTTAAGGAATTTGTACCATCTACAAAGGAAAACTTATCACCGATAAATCCGCTTTATAAAATTGACAATGGCGTTCTTTATATTGCTTCCGACAGCAGAGATACATCAGAGGATTATATCACTATCGCTTATTTTAAAGCATTTATGCAAGCACTCTTGGGTTGGGACGGAAAGTGCACTTCCGTTGAGGAAACACTATGTTCTATTGCTGCAGAGCATCTTTATGTTATGGATGTTGATGGTAACCGAATTGTTATGCCAAAATCAGAGCACGAGTATATTGCCGATAAAGAAGGAAAGTCTTTTGAGTTGACACTCAAATCCGGATATAGACAATTTAATTATCCGATATCAATGCTGAAAATGTTTTTTGCTGTAATAGATTGTAATGAAAATATGCTTAATTCAAGTTTTAACGAACAATTTGATGCACTTTTTAAATCAAAGGATGATATGGAAGCGCTTAAACAATTTAATGAGCTTTTTATTATGTATATTTCTCGTATTAACGGGAAGCCGTCAACTGATGAATTAGAGGCGATCAATAGATATAGTTTGCTTTTGACAGATACTATTAATGAAGTAGGACCAAACGGTTTTGCGTTCTTTGCATTGATACCGGATGATGAAATTAGAAATTTGGCATTTGCAAAACTTGAATCAAAATTTACTGATGATTGATAAAAAGCGAAGCGGTGCATTGCACCGCTTTAACGAAAGGAGAGAAATTTTTGCACAATAAAATCAGTTATGAAATATATAGTGAAGCCGGCACATACCATAAGCAGCACGGTATAGAAAATCAAGATGCAGTCAGAGTAGGATGCAGTAATGACACAAATTGTTTTTATTGTTGTATGTCGGATGGGGCAAGCTTTTGTCCTAAAGCAGAGAATGTTGCTTGGTGTACTGTAGATAACGCCGAAAAGGTGTTGAGAAAGGAAAGCATTAGTAGCATAAATGAAAATGATGGCAAGCGAATAGCGAAAGAAATAGTGCTTAAAATAAGGTCATCACTTTATCAATATGCAATAAAAAACGATTTGGAATTTGAAAAACTTTGCAGTACACTTATTATATTCTACATCAATTTAGAAACAAAGGAATATATGATTATACATATTGGTGATGGTTTGGTTGGAAATATAGATGAAGAAAACTCTGTGGAAATGTTAAGCTTTCCTCAAAACGGTATTACTCCTCGTTATACTTATTTCTGCAACAATAATAATGTCTTTAAGAAATCACTTCGTATTTATTTTGGAAAAATCAAAAAGAATTCAAGCGTTATTGTTGCTACCGACGGAGTGTATGAGCAATCAAATATATTTAATATTTTACCAAAACAAATTAAACAAACAAAGCATTGTGATGATGCGACTTTTTGCCTGATAAATTTATCAATTTCAACAGATTGATGTTGATTTATATGTGCTTTATGTGTTAAAGTTTAAGTGAAGTATTTTGTTTACGGAGGAAGTATATGAACACTTTAAATGCAAATGAAAATTTGATGGAAATAGTTAAAAATATGGATGTCTTGACAGAAAAAGAGATATTTGAGAAATTAGGAAAATTTGTAAGAAAAGAAACAATCTATCCTATTGATCAAATTTATAAATATGTTCGTGAAAATTATATTCCTGTGTCTGAAAATAATGAAGGCAACACAATAAACGGGTCTTTATCTGATGAAAACTGTAAGGAAATTATTTTTGAATTGGTTGATGAAAATATATTCAAATATATTAATCTTAATGATGAAAAGCAAAGAATGCTTGTAGCATCTCATTTTGCTATATTTGAAACAGCTGGAAATGACGCTATTGAAAGATTTAAGAAAAATAATTCAGCATCAGGTGATATTCCTAAATTAGCCAAAAAAATTTGCTTAGTGACAAACGAAGGTACAAAAAATAAGAGAAATTGCTTGCAAAATATTATATCGGAAGGCAGCACGGTAAAGGATTATGCTGCTAAATATGAAAAATATTTAGAAAAACGCATAGCCAAAAGAAAAGAATTGGAAGAAAATGAGTATGCTGATGTAGTATCCGAAATCGATAAGTACAATCAGTATATTGAAAAACCAAGTTTATTTAGTGAAGAAGAACAGAAAGAAATCAA
>OLSG01003708.1_pt1 | contig 10501 bp, 9 predicted proteins | sample 1673041 | NCBI WGS metagenome assembly OLSG01 (sample SAMEA3136749, study PRJEB25190) | human gut metagenome | reverse complement strand
GGTGGTGAGGGAGTTTTCCGGCAGGTGCAGGGAGATATACTGGTCATGGAAGTAACCCGGGAGCAGATAATCACGAGACTGCGCAGGAGAATCGCCCGGGTGCAGATAGCGGGCAGGAATGTCGTTCAGCACGGCAACGCTGCCGGAGAGTACACGTAAATTTTCCATAAAAGCTCCTTAAAAAATGTGATTAGCGTCCGTGACCGCCAGACTTGCTGCAATGTCCAACACCGCTGCTGTGGCCGCCGGACTTGCTGCCGCCGACGACGTGACCGCTGCAACCCGCCTGATGGGATGCGGCAATGGAACCGAGAGAAAGAGAACTGCCCGAGCTTTTGCTGTGGGCGGCAGCTGCACTTTTGTGAGAAGCCGCGATGTCGGACAGGCTGCGGGAACCTTGGGCGCTGCGGTGCGCGGGATGACCGGTGGAGTAACCGATGATGGCGTGTTTGCCGTCGGTATGCTGCACGGTGCTCTTGTAATGCGGCTTGTTGCCGTACTTTGCCTTAAGACGGGCTTCCACTACCGCTTCCCGCTGGGCAGAGCGCTGCTTGTTGTAGAACTGCCGGATGGTTTTAAAAGCTGCATGGACCTGCTCGGAGTAATTGGGACATTCAAATTTGTGAGAGCGGTTGTTGCGGCGGGTTTCCAGACGGTACAGCTTGGGGTCATTCATCATCTTGCTGTAGTCTGCCTGAGACATGTTGACTCGTTCGGCTGCTTTGCGCATGACCCGTTCTTCGAACTGGTAGTTATGGCCGACATCGATCTGCCCCTTCACAAGGGGCTCCCATGTATTGGGGTCAACGGGCTGACCTTTGGTGTTGTGTGGAACGATGATGCTGTCTTTGGTGGTCTGGCTCGGGGACACCCGGCGAAGTCTTGTCATGAAATTCACCTCTTTCTGAAAGATGGAAGATTTTGAGATTTTCCCGGAACGCTGCGGTCGGAAACGCTTCGAAAATGATTCCTACTCTATACAAGCATAGATGGCTGCGGACGACTACGGGAATAAATTTTAATGATGCCAAAAGTTTATTGTGATGAAAAATATACAAATACGATAAATGACGCAAAAAATAAGCACCCTGAACCCGATAGAACAAATGTTGTTCTGGGTTCAAGGTGCTTTTGCGTACAGGGAGAAAATGCTACATCGCAATTCTGCAGCACAAAATCGCCACTGCATAAAAATAACATTTAAACGCTGAAAATTTATTCCGCCTGACAGGCCGCAAAAGAAAATGTATAATACAGCCATACTCCCCGAGGGGAGAAAATGCAAAGAAAGGAGGCGCATTGCCGTATGACGCGCATGATCGCATCGAACCGAATAGGCAGTCCCAGCCACGGTCCCCCTTGAAGGTTCAGCCGTGTGATGAATTGAACTCGTTTGTACATATTTTGCCTGCCCTCCTTCTATAGATAGAAACCGTTTCCATAGATGATAAAATTCCCTTCAATTGCTTTGGTTTTCATACATGACTTTTCCTCCTTGAAATAATAAATATAAAGTTCGACAGCCGCTGCGGCATCCAAGGGAAGTGCCGCAGCGGTTTTTGCTGTCCAGACAGCCCATATAGAAAAAAGGACCCCTTCCATCCGGGAAGGAACCCTTCTTTGCGCGGGTCAGTTCAGAGACTGCCGAGCAGACCGCTGGCTTCCAGATCGACGAGGAAGGACGAATCGGTCTCATAATAGGTCTCGTAAAAGGCTGTCACAGTCCGGGCCTGATCGGCGCGGAGCACATGGATGCCGTACAGGCTGGGGATCAGCAGCAGAAGCGAGGTGATGAGCACGAAGATCCGCACGGCGGCCCGGCGGTTCCTGCGGCGAAGGATATCGTATTCCATGCCGCGTTTGCCCGCATCCCAAGCGTCCATATTGCGGCGGTAGCACTCGTACCACAGCAGCCACAGAACGACACCGCACAAAAGAAGCACGGCGACCCCGACGAGGGGAAGGCGGTAGAGAAACTCACCTCCAAAGATGATCTCGGCGGGCAGCAGGTTCAGCGCGGTGCTTATCATACCGCCCTTGCGCCGACAGGCGTCATAGAAAATCGGGAGAAGCCACACGGCCAGCATCATGGCCATATAGAGCCATGCAGTCACGAGGGGAGACAGTGTCCCGCCGTACAGCGCAGGCTGTTCCTGGAACAAAAACCACTCCACGAGAAACGAAAATACCGCGGAGACGACCTCCGGCAGGACATGCAGAAAAAAATACATAAAAAACTCCCTTCCTTTTTGTGTGACCTTCGACCGCCGCAGAGCCAGAATTTTGGCCCGATCCTGCGGCGATTTGAGTGTAACACAGGGAAAAGAAGGGAATCTAAGGAATAAGTTTTCAGCTTTTCGGGGCGGCGCGGGTGCCTTTGGCCGAACCTTTTTTCTTGTCGGCGGGTTTCGGCCTTTTCTGGCGGTGAACGCCCATCATAAGGCCCAGTGTCCGGCGGGACTGCGGCACTGCTGTGGCCAGAGCACCGGCCAGCACATAGAACCGGTCGGTATAGGCGGGGCAGTAGATGTGGTGCCAGTTGGTCCCACTGGCATCGGACAGACTGTCCAGCAGGAAATTGTAGAGGCGGCAGAAGATAGCGGTCTGGTCCGACGTGACCTTACCGGCCTTCGGCTCTTCCAGAAGGCACTCAAGCTCCACATAAACGCTGGCGGACAGGGCGTCTTCCAGAAAGCTGCCGGTGGTGCGGCCCGGGCCGCCCAGCTTGTTCTCGGCGTTATCGCGCATGGCATCGAGCCAGACATGCTCCGCAGTGAACTCTGCGGGAGCCTTGCCGCGGTCTGCCGCATAGCAGTCATAGATGGCAAGGATGAGGAAAAAGAACAGCTGCAGGATATCATCGCGGGAAAGCAGGTTGCTGCCCAGAGCAATGTTCTCCTGCCAGCCGTCGAGCTTCTGCTCATCGGTCGGTCTCTTTCTGGAAGTATGATCCTCGGCATTCGGATAATACCGCTCCAGTGTACGCGAGATCTTGGAACAGAGGTTCGGCAGGCTCATTTCCAGATGGTCCTGAACGCGTTTGTAGCTGATATCTTCGCGGTCCGCCGAATAGATCGCCCGATAGGGAGCGTAGCTGGAAGGGGAAGTGAACACGGACTGGAGGGCGCTGCGCTGGCTCGGGTCCAGGATGCCGCAGGCCGTGCGGTCGCGGAAATTTTTGGGATCGGAGGAGACTTTGATCAGTTCCTGCCCCAGTTTATGGAGATATTCGGCCCAGCCGGATGCGTCTGTGGCTGTGTCCGGTCCGGCGGTGATATGGGCGGAAAGCGCATTCCGGCAGTGGAGACGACCGGCGATGTTCCAGACCGCAGCGCTGGTCCTCCGGGCACTTTCCGGATAGGCCGGGGCGGGAGCAAAGGAGGGGGCGAGCTCTTTTGCGCAGAGCAGAAAGTCGTTCAGGAGCTGCAGCGCCGACTTGGCTTCCTCCACATCCCACAGAGTGGCGCGCAGCAGCCACCGGCCCATCAGGAGGACGGTGTCCTGCGGCGTGAGCCTGTCGGGAGAGGATGCCTGAAAAGAGTCTGTGTCCAGTTTGTTCTGGAACGCTTCCTTCAGTGGTTCCAGGTGGTCCATGGATGCCTTGCTCAGGACATCCACAAAATCCTCTGCGGAGAGCAGCTTTGGCGCGGCACCCTTTTCGCAGGGGAGCATCAGTTCGTCCTGCCGCTCCGGGACCGCAGCCTGAACGACCGCGTTCCAGCAGCCGTACAGCACCAGCAGATAACCGACCAGGATGCTCAGCTCCCTCTGGACAGTGTGGGAATAAGGGTAGCCCATGCGGAGCGCAAGGCAGCTCTGGCCCTGAGGCAGGGGGACCCGGTCAATCTTCATCTCCACAAGGTCCCGGCGGTGGGCGACAAGATATGCCAGCAGGTCCCGCCGGAGCGCGGGGATATCGACAGTGGGGTCCTGGGTGCGGTGCATATTGTCACAAAGCTTTCGGATATCGCTGCCCAGAAGAAGGGTGCCGCCCTTGTTTTTGTCCCCGGAGGAGGGCGGCGTGGTTTTGCCTGTATCAGCGTCGGCCTTTTTGCACTCATCCAGATAGCTCTGCAGAAGGTCAGTCACGTCATGCCAGTGGAAAGAATCTGCATGGTCCTGACCCTTGTCGAACAGCTTGAAGGTATAGCAGACGATATCCAGCGGGTCGCGCAGACTGAAACCTTCCTGACGGGTGAGGAGAAAATAGCGCTGCATCTCTTCCAGCGTCATTTTCAGCAGGAACGCGACATGGTAGGCCTCCTGGCGGTTGCCCATGCGGCGGTAAGAGATGGACCGTTTGAGGACGGACCTCCAGGCAGTGCCGGGGGCGTCGCAGCCAAGTTCTTCCCGGCACAGGAGCTTCAGATTCGCGGCGGCGGTCCGGATGATGTCTTCCGACCAGGGCTTCAGGTCTTTCGGCGCGCAGTGGACAAGATCGCTGGTCTGTGCCGTGGTGCCGTCGCTTTTGCGGAGAAGCTCCGGGTAATGCGTCTGGATGCAGCGGCACAGGAAGATGCCCGGCGTCATGTTCTGGCCGGAGCAGGTCAGATGCTCATTGAGCTGTGATGCAGCATGGATGACCAGGTCCCAATGGATGTTGGAAAGGCCGTCGATGGGCCGCCGTGCGTTCCAGGCTTCGTTGCCCTTGCTGATCTCTTCGTCGATCCAGTCCTTTGTTTCCCGCGCCAGCAGTTCTGAAAATGTAGAGCTTCCGGTCATGAGACCACTTCCTTCCTTCGGTTCAGAGAGTGTGCGGCCCCGGCGCAAAAATTTATTCCATGGAAGAAAGGCTTCCCGGAAAGTAAAATAGACGCAGAAGTGCCGGGTCCGGAGTTCCATTATAAACGACCTGGAATGGAAAGTCCATTCGTCAGACCGCACAAATCTCAGGGAAAAACTTTGGCAGAGAGCCGTTTTTCGCTCTGGTCTGTGCAGAGGCCCGCAGGCCCCTGGGACCGGATGGCCCGAACACAGGAGGTTTGAGAGATGATAGGATCAAAAGAAGCCCAACGTGAGCCGCTGCCGGACGGAACGACCGTGATCTTCCTGAATAATAAGGAGATCGTGATCCGGTCACCCCTTGCAGAAAACAGGAACGCCCTGTTCTACGAAGCATTCGACCGGAATACCGGCCGAGTCATCGTGATGAAGGAGTTCTTCCCGGGCCATTGGGTGCGGCATGACAGTGCGCCTGTGCTGAATGGCTGGGAGCAGTACTCCGCAGAGGAGGTGAGGCGGGGCCGGCTCTATATCTGGCTGCGCCATCAGGCAGAGCGGGAACAGCAGATAAATTGGAAGCTTTGCCGCAGTGTCCGGTGTGTCATACCGGAAAAAAAGCCCCTGTATGTCGGCACGCTCCGCCTGCCGGACGGCACGGAATGGCAGAGACCGCTCGGTGTCTTTCTGGAAATGGACGGCATGACCGCAGAGCCGGGCTTCCCGCTGCGGGCGCTGATGCAGGAGTGTACCTGGCCCCGCAGCCCGGAGCATCCCTTCGGGAATCTGCGCAGGCAGGAGGGAAGCCCCGGCTCCGGAAGGAGCTGTGCGGTACCGGCGGCCGCTGTCACCATGCGGGTCTTCCGGGACATCCTGCTTGCCCTGCGCCAGCTGCACGATGCGGGATGGGTCATGGGAAAGCTGGACATCGGGGATGTTTTCGTGAAAGGGAACCTTGCGGGGGGGAGCATCCGTGGAGTGTCCTTTGTGGATGTCAGCTCTGCCCGGAAGACAGGGGAGAGCGCGGCTCCCTGCGGTCCAGGGCCGGGATTCTATGTCCCGGATCCGTTCCCGGGGCCCGCAGACGAAAAGACGGATGTCCTTCTGGCAGGATGGCTGCTGCTGAGCATGCTGTATCCTATCTCCGCCCAGAATATCCGGCTGGGCCGTCCGCTGGACTTTCTGGGAGAGATACAGACCCTGACCGAGGGCGAGAGCGTCCCGAGCGGTCTCCCGCGGGAGATGCGAGCAGAGGTGAACCGCCTGCTGCTGCGGGCGACAGCACCGGACCCGGAGCAGCGCATTTCGATGGATGAGATGCTGGCAACGGCAGAGGACTGGTGCCGACGGCTGAAACGATAAAAAATAAAGCAGGATACAGAAAAGGCCGGGAGCTGCGAAGAAACAGCTCCCGGGCCTTTTGATATGTTGTGTTTAACGCTTAGTCATGAACGACGCCGTAGACCTCGCGCTGACGGGTTTCCAGCGCTTCGTAGACCGAAGCGGGGAAGTGATGGCCCAGCCCGCCGTCATGGGTGGCGTTGCCGTCGCCGGGGCCGTGGAAGTCGGAACCCGCCGAGGGCAGTAGCCCGTACTGCGCTGCCAGTTCGGCCAGATGACGGCGCTGCTCGTCGGTGTAGCGGCCATAGTAGACCTCCATACCGCTGCAGGGGCCTGCCAGCGCTTTGAAGGTGCGCAGCAGGCGGTGCTGTTCGGCATCGTCCAGCGGGTAGAAGAACAGGTGCGCCAGAATGGCGATGCCCTGTGCCTTCTGCAGGGCAGAGAGAACGTCCTCGATGGGTGCATAGTCCAGCTCCGACTCGACATAGGCCAGACGCTGGCCGAAGCTGCCGATGTATATGTCGAACGCTTCATCCACCGTCTTGACATAGCCGTGGGCCACAAGGCTGCGGGCAATGTGCATTCGGCCAAGATGCTGTGGGCCGTTGCAGAAGGCCATGAGGTCTTCGTAGGTGCCGATGCCGACGCCCAGCGCGTCGAGCTTGTTCAGGATCTTGGTAATGTAGCTGCGGCGGTCGGGCTGGTTGCGGCGCAGCACAGCCTGAAGCTCCGGGCAGTCGGGGTCAAAGTTCAGGCCCACGATGTGGATCTCCACGCGGCGCTGGTCGGCGGTGCGATAAAAGCAGCTGAACTCGCAGCCGCGCAGAATGCGCAGCATGGGGAACTGCAGGCGAAGGTCGCTCAGCTCGGCGGGGGAATAACTGTAGTTGTGGTCGGTATACGCCAGATACCGGATGCCGCTTTGAAGAGCCATTAGGCCCAGATGCGCGGGCGTATACTCGCCGTCGGAATGGATGGTGTGAGTGTGCAGATCAGCGTGATACATAGAAATATCCCTCCTTACCAGGTTCTGCGGAGGCCCGCAGCCGTCGTCAGCGAAACACCGATATACCCAAGCTCCGGCCAGTCGGGTTCATCGTAGTTGTAGACCCACGCGAGCGGCTGCCCGGACTTGAGGTCCTTACGGTCCGTTTCCCACTCATCCGGGCGGTCGCTGACGAACAGATAGCTCTCGAGCTCACCGATATTCGTAAAGCTGTGGATCACATGATAAACGACCGCGTTATATTTTTCCTCGAATTTTCTGACGCGCTCAAGCTGCTCTCCTTCGAGCTGGCTGCAGGTGCCCAGCGGAGGAGCGCTCTCGGAAACGATGCCCTCCTGCTCAAAGCACTTGATAATGGGCGGGTAGATGCCCCACAGCTTCATGCGCTCAACGGCCTCAGCCTTTTTTGCTTCGATACTTGCGTTCATAGAGTTCTCCTTTCTCATGTCCGGAAAAAAGCCGCTGGAAGTGCGGCTTTCTGCTTCAAAGCATAGCAGAGCGGCCCGGCAGCTTCTACGGGAATAAATATTTGGCGCAGGGCAGAAAGGGCGCGGCACCGCCTTGGAATATTTTGGAGGATACGCTATAATAAAGCCAGAATATCCAAACGGAGGAGGGCTTTTCATGTGGGACCAGCAAGAGACGCGCCGTGTGCCTCTGCCCGATGGAACGGTGCTGTGCACGGAGAACGGACGGTTTACGATCCAAAAGTACATCACGTCGGGCGGCTTTGCGCTGCTCTATCAGGCGCAGGAAGAAGGGCAGATGTATCCGGTCATCCTCAAGGAGCATTTCCCACGGCAGGGTTATGTCCGGGTGGGCGGGGCTGTTCTGCCGGAGGAAGCCGCAGCCTTGCCGGAGAATGATCCGGAGCGTAAAAAAAGAATTGAAACGATGCGGACGCTTTTTGACGAGCGGGCCAATCGCGAGATCCGCGTCGGGCAGCAGAGCCGCCAGCGCACCCGGCTCACGGTGCCAGTGGACCGAAAGCTTTCGGTACGGTCGATCCAGCTGCCGGGAAAAGACCCCTGCACGCCGCCGTACAGCTGCATTCTGGAAATGGAGTGCCTTACCGAACGGCAGGGCTTCTGGCTGAAAGATCTGTTGGAAGAAGCCGCCCAGCCCTGCAGTTCGGATCATCCTTTCGGCAACAGACGGCCGGGCTGCAGAAATTCTGTGCCGCAGTTCGCAAAGACGGTGGATCTGTTCTGCGCCCTGCTGGCGAACCTGAAACGCATCCACAGCGATGAGGATGGCAGCGGCTGCATCCATGGCGACATCAGCGCAGGCAATCTCTTTGTGGACGGCAGCCTGTCCGACGGCACGATCTTGGCCGTGTCCCTGCTGGACTTCGGCAGCGGCTGGGACGAAGAGACCGGGCCGGAGAGCGAGGTGTTCAGCACACCGGGCTTCCGTGCACCGGAACTGCAAAACGGCGGGACACCGACCCCGGCGTCCGACGTTTACGCGGTGGGGCGGCTGTTCTATGCCCTGCTGGACCCTATAGCGGCGCACAATCTGCGGCTGGAGCGGGACCTGAGCTTCCTGGAAAGGGATGTGACGCTGACCGCAAGCCAAGCAAGACCTTCCGGGCTGGAAGGTTCCCTGCTGGCTCAGGTGAACGCGCTGCTGACCGCTGCCGCAAAGGAAGCCCCCGAAGAACGCATCACGCTGGAAGAGATGGCGCGGCAGATGGATGAGTGGCGCCGCCGCCTGACGCCGCCGGTATGGAGCCTTGCCCAGAATGCAGGCGCGCTGAACAATAACGAGGTGAAGGGCCGCGACGAGGACGTAAAGAACCTGCTGAACGAACTGGAAAACGAAAAGCGGAACCCCCATGTGCTGTGGGGCTTTGCGGGCATGGGCAAGACCAAACTGGCCCTCGCCGCCGCCGGCGAATGGCAGAAGCGCCACCCGCTGAGCCGGACGTACTTCGTCCGCTTTCCCGGCACGCTGGAGGCGCTGTACCCCGACACCTTCGCCCATGCCATGCCGGTGGAGCGCGGCGGGCCCGACCTGATTGGGGACGTGCAAAAGCTGCTGTGCGAGAACCTGTCGGAGCTGGACCTGCTGGTCATCGACAACTTTGACCGCGATGAGGCCTCGTCCTGGGCCGAGCTGACCGGCGCCAGCGGCAGTCTGGAGCAGCAGCTCTACCAGCAGCTGTGCGCCCTGCCCTGCCGCCTGCTGCTGACCACGCGGCAGAATCTGGAACATGCGCTTTTTCGAGATCAACTCCCTGAAGGAAGACGTTCTGCTGGACATCCTGCGGGGCGGCTCCCGGGGGCTGCCGGACTCGGACGACGACACCCTCCGACATATCCTCCGGCTGGTGGAGCGCCACACCATGACCGTCACCATGGTGGCCGCCCTGATGCAGTTCACCCACATCCCGGCCGGGCAGATCGCCGAGGACCTGAGCAAGGGCCAAACCATCCGGGACAACAGTCTGGAAATGCTCATCCCCAGCGAAAAGGACGGCGAGAGCCGCAGCGGCACCGTGCTGCAGAACCTGACCACCCTGTTCGGGCTGGCGAAGCTGACCCTGCCGATGCGGACCCTGCTGCACCGCGCCATGTTCATCGGGGAGAGCGGGATCTCGCGGGAGCTGTTCCTCAACGCCTGCGGCCTGCGGCCGGACGACAGGGATTTCCACGCGCTGGTGGATCTGCGCTACCTGAACAGCACGGGCAGCGAGAAAGACGAGTACCTTGTCCCCCACACCCTCATCCGCAAGCTGTGCAGCCTGCGGGAGCCGGGGGCTGACGGAGAGGATGACGCCCATTTTCTGGACGGACTGTGGGAGTTTCAGGAGACGCCCGCCGACCGACGCAGCACCGCCGATATTTACTCCGCTGTGCTGGGAAAGTCCGACCCGGACGCCCGGCTCGACACCCCGCAGAAGAAGCTCTGGGCCTACCGCGCCGCGAGCCTGTACTTCCGACTTGCCGATTTCAAGAAGGCTGCGAAGTGGAACAACGCCATGATCATCGCGGAAAAGGCGCAGCCCGCCCTGCACTGGACGCTGCCGCAGCTGTATGAGAACCGGGCACTCATTTTCCGGGACCGGAAGCAGCCGCCGGAGGAGTTCGACGCCGCCATAAAAGCGATGAAATGCCTGAATGAGCTGGGCCCTTTGGAGCAAAACCCCAATGCCGCAGCCTCAATTTATGAGACGCTTGGCCGGGCATACGGCGATGTTGGAAAGCTCCTGCTGCGGGGGGTGAGCCCCGAGGACCGGGAGGCCCTGCTGGAGCTGACCTGCCATGCCGACGCGCTTGCCTTTGGCGAGGACAGCGTGTGGGCAGGCCGGACGGATAAACGTGACTATGACGACCGCCAGCGTACCTGCTACGAGTACGCCGCAAGGCTGCGTGAAGAGCGGTTCACGTTCCACAGCTCGGACACCTTCCGCACCTACATCAATCTGGCCTA
>OLSG01003706.1_pt1 | contig 10501 bp, 8 predicted proteins | sample 1673041 | NCBI WGS metagenome assembly OLSG01 (sample SAMEA3136749, study PRJEB25190) | human gut metagenome | reverse complement strand
GTTTATTTTGGATGATATATATTCAACCTTCCGGTTGTCTATGTGACCATTATAACACATTCCTTCGAATTTTAACACAACTTTACAAAATTTTTATAAAAAATCTGATAAATTTTTTCGGTATTTTCTATTCCACACCTGTGATACACATCTGAAGACTGCGTTTTTCTTCATGTTCCTCACTCCGTGGTTCCACAAGCTGTGCCAAAGCCTTGCCTGCCTCTACACAATACAGACCAATTCCGCTGTTCTGTGGTGCATCGCTGGTGATCTCAAGCTGATAAGTTCTTCCACTTTCCACATCTACAGAATGTTTCAGGAAAGAATACAGCGCAGTGTTTTCTTTGAGACCGTAAGTATCCCCTTCACTCTCATAGACCACTTCCCCGGACTCTTTATCACGGAGCACGACTTTGAGGCTGTAAAGGTTAAGGTCTGTCTCTGTATATACACGGATCTTGATGTCAGAGATCTTATTTCCGGAAACGGTGAACTCCTGAATGATCGGATGATCCCGCTCCAGCATCACGACGTTTTCCATCTCCATATTCTGGCGGCTGTTGTCAAAGAAGACTGTTTTGCCCTGCAGAACGCTCATCGCACAGACAGACATCGGAAGCACAAACGCCGCTACGCCAAAGAGAAACGCCGCGCGGATCTGCCATACCAGCCCTCTGGAAATGATACTGCCTTTCTTCTTATGATAACGCGGATGTCCAAAGACAACATAAAGCAAAAGCACAATCCACATCGCTGTACAGAGAAGTTCCTGGTCATGAAATCTGTAAACATCCCACATACGCACGGCAAAGTTCCTGTCCTTAAGAATATATTTCAGGATTCCGCCATTCAGAACTCTCTCATCCACCATACTCTGGCTGCAGAAAATATACATCGCCAGCATAAAGATGTTTGTTATCATCAGAAGCAGATTTCCATTCTCATTCATAAAGATATTCAGTACGAGGAACGGAGCCATCAAAAGCACCCACTGCGGGTTCCATGTCGAAAATCCAAACACAGAAAAGCTCACTGCCACACAGAAAAAGACTGCCCAGGAAGCCAGAGTTTCTTCTTCCTCCACTTTTTTCTGATAAGCCCAGACCAGTACAAAGGCGGCAACTGCTGCCATCAGATTGATTCCGCTGAAAAATCCCACTGTAAACGGCTTTTTGACATATTCAAGGGCACTGAAGCCAAACACATTTCTGCGGAATACCTCTGATCCGATGTTCGGCAGGATCTCCACCATAAGCGGAAGTGCCATGATAACCGCATAACGGATCAGATTGCGGATCTTTTTCTCTTTTAATAAAAGTAATGCAAGGAAATATAATGCTGCATGATATTTAAAAGTACAGGCCATTCCAAACGCCAGTGCAAACTGCCACATCCTGTTCTTCAGGAAAAAGTACAGCCCAAGTACCATAAAAAATACAGTAAAAATATCATACTGGCTGAAGATAAACTGGCTGAACACACCCATCGGAAATACCAGAAATGCAAATTTACAGAGGAGAGATTTTTTCTCTCCGAATCCCATTTCTTTACCGATATGATAAATAAGCTGTGCGGTGATAAAATAGACGATCACCGGCAGAAGTTTGTACCACATCAGATTGACAAAACTGTTTGTCAGAATCGCCTCCGGCGCATGCCCTGTCAGATAAAGCGGCAGGTTCCAGATCGCGTAGGCGATAAACGTACTCGGCAGATAATTTGCCCAGTAGCCGCCGGACTGCTCATAACTTGCCTGATAAAAATCAGAAAAATGTTTATACATCAGAAAAGATCTGTTTCCTGTAAGCTTCACATCTGAATGCACACAGGTAAAAAAGAGCACTGTCAGGATCAGGATAGACACGATCCAGTCCACTTTGCACAGTTCATTGCCGTTCCAGAGCTTCATTTCTTTCCACTCTGCTCTTTTGCGGTTCAGAAAACTCTGTTTTTTTGCTGCTTTTTCTTTCATACCTTTTTGCGCTCCTCTACCTCATCCTCTTCATCTTCGTCAAAATTCAGGCGTTCTTCTTCCACGACAAGCGGTCGGTCAAGCACACGGCTGTTAATACTCAGTACATACTCACCAAGGAATCCAATAAAGAACAGCTGCAGTGCTCCAAGAAAGAACATACCGATGACCATAGGAGCAACACCGGCAGAAAAACGATCCCAGTACATCAGTTTCAACACCAGATAGACAAGTGCTGCAACCAGGCTTAAACCGCCGATGATAAATCCTGCAAATGTCGCCAGTCGCATAACAACTTTGGAATAAGAAGTAATTCCGATCATCGCATAATCGTACAGACTGTAAAAATTATTTTTACTCTTTCCGGCACGGCGTTTCGGCTGTGTATACTCGATCGCCTTGTAATCAAAGCCAAGCTCCGCAATGATTCCACGTAAATATGGCAGTGGATCATGAAGGTCACGAACCACATCTACAAACTTTTTATCGTAAAGTCCGAAACCGGTAAACTGCTCGATATGATCGATATCCGTGATCTTGTTGATCACCTTGTAATAGCAGGAACGGATCCAGTACATGCCCTTGCGCTCCTTGCTGGCACTTTTGACACCGATGACGATCTTTGTTCCCTGTTCCCATTCACGCACAAATTTCGGGATCATATCTACCGGATCCTGGAAATCTGCACACATACGCACAACACAGTCTCCATACGCCTGTTTCATTCCATAGACCGGAGAACGTGCCTGTCCGAAATTCTTGGCGTTGAAGATTGCTTTGATCTTTTTATTATTGGCACACAGTCCACGAAGCAGTGCCTGGGTGTTATCCTTGGAATGGTTGTCGATAAACAGGATCTCATAATCGTATTCCCTGAGATCGCGTTCCATGACTTCCGACACCGCTTTTGCAAGAGGCACTACATTCGCCTCTTCATTGTAGGTGGGAATTACCACCGAAATTTTTTTCTTCATTCTTATCTATACTCCTGTTTCCTGGCTTCTGATCCAGGCGATTGTTTCTCTGATTCCCTCTTCAAATGTATATTCCGGCACAAACCCGGTGTCACGCTGCAGAGATTCCGTATCCGCACAGAGATTCATAACCGCACCCTGTGGATATGGTCTTGCACCGATTCCTGTTTCCTCTGCCCCGGTGAGTTCTGCCATTTTGAGGATATATTCTTTGAGTGGATGAGCTTCGCCGCTTCCGATACAATATACAGCACCGTCTCTGCCTTTCTCACCGATCAGATAATAAGCTCGTCCCGCATCTTTGCTGTAAAGATAGTCCCAGCGCTGCATTGCCGGAGTGAACTCTGTCGGTTCGCCTCGAAGCATCTTGCGGAGCCCGGAAGCGATCATCGTTGTTTCTTTCTCATAAATTCCGTAAACACTGAAAATCCTCGGCCAGATACATTCCATGCCAAGCTCCCGGCAGAGCATCCCCGCCAGATGACCGGATGCCAGCTTACTCGCTCCATAAGGCGTCGAAGGATTTGTCGGGCTGTACGGCGAGATCTTGTCAACATCCATCGGTCCATATTCCGCCTGAGAACCAGCCCCAATAAAACGTTTACAGCCAAGTGCATTTGCCGCTCTCACCGCATCCAATGTATAGCTGATATTTCTGCTCTGCAGTTCTGTACTTCTGTTTCGATTCTCACCCGTATTTCCCCAGGCAATATGGTAAAAGGTATCGCAGCCCGCCGGGATCAGCTCTGGAAGGTGATCCAGAGTTTCCAGACTACAGTCTATCAGATGTATCAGACTGCTGTCCGGCAGACGGCTCTGCTTCCCCGAAGAAGACCTTATGACTGCATAGATCTCTACGTTCTGTTTTACACATTCTTCGATCAGAGCCGTACCGATCATGCTGGTGGCTCCTGTCACAATGATTTTTTTCATAATTTTCTCCATATACCGCCGGATATCCTTACTGTCTCATCTTTTCCGGAAGAGGAATGAACATGTTGGATTCCAGCTCTTCCCTGTCAAGGAACGGATACATATCTTCAAGCGGCGCGGACACCATACTTCCATCCGGAAGTTTCTTCGCAGAAGTCTTTGGTTCCGTCTTCTGATATTTCGTCACAAAAACCTCGCAAACAAAAGCTCCCTCTGCATCCAATACCTCACTGATCGCTGCTTCAAGATCTTCGGATGCATGAACTGCTCTATACGGAAATCCATAAGCAGGCATGATCCTGGAAAGATCCGGAAAACTCAAGTCTCCGCTCTCCTCACCCACACCGACCAGCGGCGGCTTGAAATAGCTCTGCTGTGTCTGACGGATGGAATGATAACCCTGGTTGTTGATCACAAACAGTTTCACCGGCAAACGGTTCTGAAGGATCGTCTGCATCTCCTGAATATTCATCTGCAGACTGCCCTCACCTGTCACACAGACAACAGCTTTGCCTGGCTGTGCGACTGCAATTCCTGTTGCCGCCGGAAGGCAGAATCCCATCGAAGCTGTGTTTGGATTTGTGATAAAGCGCTGTCCTTTTTTGACCTGGAACGCCTGACTTCCTGCCACTCGGGAAGTTCCCACGCTAACCATGAGAGTTTCGTTTTCCTTCATGGCTTTGGAGAGCTCTCCGTAAAAAGCATAGATATTTGTGCATCCTTCTTCCAGTGTTTCATAATGCTTCTCAGTCACAACCGGATACTTTTTTTTCCAGAGGAGGCACTGTTTTCTCCAGTCTTCTCCCTTAAACAACGGGTGTCCTTTATCTGCACCGCGCTTCTTCGCCTCAGCGAGAAGTCCACGGATCAGTTCACCTGCATCTCCGACAACCGGAAGGCTGACATGAAGGTTCGGTTTCTTTAATTCATTTTCATCAATATCATTGAGGATCGTATAGCTTTCTCTCGCCCAGTCCTGATACTGGAAACCAGTCTGTGCAAATCCCTGACGGTTTCCAATGGAAAGCAGCACATCACTGTTCTGCAGGGCAAAATTTCCCGGGCGCGTTCCTGTTCCGCCGCTTCGTCCCACGAAGTACGGATGGTCAGATTCCAGTGCATCCACACTGCTCATCCCTGTCACAACCGGCACGCCAAGCACATCAACAAGTTCATGAAACTCCCTGATCGCGCCTGCAAGGCGGACACCATTTCCCGGTGATAATACCGGGCGATGGCTTTCCTCTATTTTATCAAGGATCTTCTCTATTGTTTCCTGCAGGATCTCCTGTGGTCTCTGTTCCGGATTTTCTGCAGGATCATAAGCTCGGAGACTCTCTGTCTCTATGATCGCGCCCTGCACATCCAGTGGAAGATCCAGCCAGACTGGTCCTGGTCTTCCTGTTGCTGCCATGTAGAGTGCTTTTTCCAGATGATAACGGATGTCTTCCGGATGAATGACCATATGTGCATATTTGGTGATAGAAGCGACTACAGGAACAATATTACACTCCTGAACGCCCATGCTGCGAAGCGGAAGTCCGCTCGCCGGAACTGTCGTGGCATATCTCGCCTGCCCGGAAAAAACAAGCATCGGAATAGAGTCCATCCAGGCGCCCAAGACACCTGTGATCGCATTTGTCGCGCCAGGTCCTGTCGTCACGCAGACAGCTGCCATACGGTTATCCATCCTCGCATACGCTTCTGCTGCCATCGCACACGCCTGCTCATGATGCTGATAAGTGCAGTGCAGCTTCGGATGATGTCCAAAAGAATCGTTCATATGCATCGCACCGCCGCCAGTCACGGTAAACACATCCCGGATGCCCCACTGTGCAATACGATCAGCTATATAATCAGATACTTTCTGCTTCATTCTGCCTGCTTCCTTCCATCCCATTTGTTTTCACATACCATAAATTTACCGGATGCCTGGATCGGGATCTCATCGACATAAGTAACTTTGATCTCTGCATCTTCCCCGAGATAATGGCGGTATGCTGCCAGAACTTCATCGATATCAAGTTTTTCCTGATCCGCATTCACAAGAAGCTCATAATCCTTCTCGCCCCACTGGATGCATTTTGCCTGGTAAACAATACCCTCAAATTTCAGAAGTGTATTCATAAATACATGGATAGAAAGCGGTTCGCCCTTGGTGTTGTACATCAGAGAACCTCTTCTGCCGTAGATCTCTACATATTTACCATGCACCCTGCCCTTAGGATCCTTATACATTCTCATGATTCCCGTATCACCGGTATCATAGCGGACCATCGGGAAAGTCTTGTTATAATAGTCTGTGACAACAATTCTTCCAATTTCCCCTTCTTCTGCCGGTTCATCAGAATCCAGTTTCAGGATCTCCGGATAAAAATTGTAAAGATCAATGGTATATTCCGGATCCTCATCCAGCTGGATCGCAATAAAACCATTCTCATTATTTCCATAAGAACGCACCGGCGAAAATCCAAACAGCTCTTTTGTCAGGTCATAAGTTTCCTGTGGAAGCGCCTCTCCCATAGAGAAAACCAGCTCCACATCCCATTTACTGATGTCTCTGTGCGTTTTTCTGAGATACTGTGTCAGTGCTGTCAGTGCACTGGAATATGTGACCAGTACCTGGATCTTCTTTTTCTCGATATCCTGGCAGATTTTTTCCAGAGAATCGTCTCCCATGTTGGAGATATCCACCATGATCAGATTATTTTTGAAAGATTTCCACTTACTGATCGTATTTTTTCCCTTTATCCACGCACGGAACTCGCCGCGCTTCATTCCCATACGGAAACCGTTCAGTTCCATACAGGAGATAAAGTTCATATTTACACGGCTCATCTTGTCGCCATCGCAGAGTACCGTAAACGGTGTTCCTGTAGAACCACTTGTACTCAGACGGTACAGTTTTCCCTGTTCCTCGCTGTTGTCCACAAGGACCTGGTCATAATTTTCTATAAAATCACCTTTGGTCATTACCGGAAAATCCTTAAGTTCTGTCCATTCCGGATGATCTTTATAATAAGGAGAGTGTTCTTTGACATAATCCAGAAGAACATGGATCCTGCGATCCATATATTCCTCTGTCACACCCTCAACGATCTCTCGTTTGTTTACTTCTTTTAATTTTTTGAGTCTGCCGCCTTTTGCAGCGTCGAGAAGATCAAATACCACTCTTCTCAGAACTTCACCTGTCTGCATTGCTGCCTCCTTTATCTTTTCCTGCCTTTACCAGTCCCAAAATGATGACTGCCGCCACTCTGAGGCTGTTCGCCCCAAGGGACGCCCAGGCAAAACCAATCATACCATATGCTCTTGCTGCCAGCACAGAAGTCACCAGCAGAACCGCAAAATGTGCAAGCTGGATCCACAGCTGCCATTTTTCATCTGTAAATGTAAGTACCAGAATAAACAGAAATGCGGAAAATAGCCCAAGGATCTGCGCGAGATTTACCACTGTGACAAGCCCTTTGACAGAATCATAGAGGTTTCTGTAGAAAAGCCATACAAACAGCGGCGTTCCCACCTGACATGCAAGAAAGAACACAAGACTCACCCCGCCGCCCGCAAGGACTGCCTTTCCAAACTGTGAACGTGTCAGCAGTTCTTTGCGTTTCGTCAGATAGGAGATCACGATCGTATTGATCGGTGCGATCAGAAGCACCAACGTCTTTCCGATCAGAGACACAACATAATACCAGGTGACCTGCTCATTTCCAAGCACCTGTTTAATCACAAGGCGGTCCATATTCATGGTCGTATTTGTGATCAGATAAGACATTGTAAGGAAAAAACCTCTTCCCAGTGCTGTCGAAAAATACTGGCTTCTCTGAAAGAACTGATGAAAAACACTTCCCGTCAGTCCTACAAACAGAAGAGCCGCGCCCTCTCCGATCAGATAGATCCATACCCACTGACCAGTCACGTAATAAACGCCAAAACCCGCAAGATATCCGAGCCCGATCAGCAGATAATAAATAAAATACCTCTGATAATTCAGATTCAGTCGATATTCCACATCCCCGTAGTACCGGAAAACCGTCAGCAGAAACAGGGCAAACACCCCGATCCCCACAGGGATTCCGCTGATACTGTCTCTTGACATAAAAAGTGCCACACCGCTTCCCAGTATGCCAAACAGCAACAGGATCCAGTCGTAGTCTCCATTGGTTACCTCATGTGATCTTCGCACCACCAGACGGCTGGTATTTAACGCCTGTCCGACAGACGGACAGATAATCGCGACCAACCCTGTAATATACAAAAGTTCTCCCAGCTGCTTTGCTCCCATATAACGGTTGAGCAACGGCGTAATGATCAGCTGCAAAACGCCGTTCATAAAGATCAGCCCGCCCATGGTATACAAGGTGTTTGCAGCGATCCGTTTTTTCTGTTCTTTCTTTTCCACCTGTTTCTCCCTATTATCCGCAGAAACCGGTCTGATTCTTATACTTTTCGCACCGGTTTTCTATGTATTTGCGCTTTCCGGAAGCAAGCACCGGGATCTCATCCACCAGTTCCACCCTGATTCTGGCTTCTTCACCCAGATACGGGCGGATCCGTCCGAGAATTTCTTCCTGATTCATCTTCTGCGGATCTCCGTTTAACCAGATGGTATAGTCTTTCACATCTTCCTGGATAAAACGATACTGTTTTACCCCTTCGATATCCCACAGATTATTGGTAATAATATACGGTGTTACCGCCTTTCCTTCACAGTCGTAGATCAGATCGCTTCGACGTCCGTAAAGTTCATCCAGATACAGCCTGTATCTGCCGTTTTTCTCTTTTCTGGTTGCCACCGCCGTATCCCCGTTATCGTAGCGGAGAATCGGAAACGCATAATTAAACAGATCCGTGATCACGATTCTTCCAAGTTCTCCCGGCTCTGCCGGTTCATCGGAATCCATCTTCAGGATTTCATAATAATACGTTTCTGTGTCGATCCGGTACCCCTCATTATCTTCATTTTGCAATCCCATAATTCCGTTTTCTTCATTGGAATACCAGGCACGTACCGGGCAGTCGAACTGTTTTTCCAGTGTCCGGCGCACCGGTTCCGGCATCGTCTCAGAAATCGGAATAATCGCTTTCACCTTGCAGCGGCTACAATCTTTTCATAGCCGTAATATGCCCTTTTCTCTGCCACGCTTCTACAATGCGGATCTTATGCTCCGGAGACACTCTGGCATATACGCTGATCTGTTCCAGTTTTCTTTCCAGTGCCTGCTCATCCATCCGGGAACTGTCCATCATAATCAGATTTTCCTGAAAAAGCTGAAACTTACTTTTCTTTACATTATTGACCCACACACGGATAAAAGCCTCTTTCATACCGATATAATATCCGGCTGCTGCTCCCAGGAATATACCACCCGCCGTGTTGTGACGGATTTTGTCCCGGTTCTGGATCATGCGAAGGGGAGTTCCGGTAGAACCACTCGTACACATCACCCTGTTATCCGGTGCATCTTTATAGGTTGTCGAAAGGAACTGCTCATAATTCTGTCGAAACGTATCTTTGTTAACTACCGGAAGATCTGTCAGTTCAATATCTTCCGGGTAATCCTTATAGAATTCTGTTGTCTTCACCGCATGGGCGATCAGTGCCCGAATCCGCTCTTCGGTCTCCCGAATCGATGTTCCCTCTTTCCACGCACGCTGAATCTGATCATAATATGTTCTTATCTGTTTTCCTTTCAGACTGTCCAGCAGCCAGAAACCAAACCATCTCAGTTTTTCGTCCAGTATCATACTTCTTCCTTTCTGTAATCCGCCGCAGCTTTCCAGTTTTTAATATTATGTCAACTCGCGGTTATCCCCTGTTCCAGAGCTCATTCCTGTGCCTTTAGCTACACATTTTCAAATATTATTCCAGTGCTTCCTTAATCGCATCTGCCATTGCATCCAGCATCGCATCCGTCATCCCCGGATAGACACCGATCCAGAACGTATCCGTCATGATCCGGTCTGTATTTTCCAGACTTCCTGCTACACGATAGCCTTTTCCTGTCGCACGCATCTGGTCAAAGCAGGGATGCTTGATCAGATTTCCTGCAAAAAGCATACGGGTCTGTACACCTTTTTCTTCGATCTTTTGTACCAGTTGATTTCTGTCCACGCCTTCCCTGCAGGTGATCAGGAATCCAAACCAACTCGGCTCGGAATTCTCACATGCTTCCGGAAGGATCAGTTTGTCTTCAGTTCCTTTCAATGCTTCTTTCAGATAATTAAAATTATGAATTCTGCGTTCTACAAAGGACGGAAACTTGCGCAGTTGGGCACATCCCACAGCCGCCTGCATATCCGTTGCTTTCAGGTTATATCCGAAATGCGAATATACATATTTATGATCATATCCCAACGGCAGTTCCCCGTACTGGCGGTCAAAACGATGGCCACACAGATTATCCTGTCCGGGTGCGCACACGCAGTCTCTTCCCCAGTCACGGAAAGAACGCACGATCTTATGAAGCAACGGATTCTTTGTATAGACGGCTCCGCCCTCTCCCATTGTCATATGATGTGGCGGATAAAAACTGGAGGTTCCGATATCTCCGATGGTTCCGGTCAGTCTGCTCTCTCCGTCGATCGTATAACGGGAACCCAGCGCATCGCAGTTATC
>OLSG01003701.1_pt1 | contig 10514 bp, 8 predicted proteins | sample 1673041 | NCBI WGS metagenome assembly OLSG01 (sample SAMEA3136749, study PRJEB25190) | human gut metagenome | reverse complement strand
GATGCACTTAGGGCAAAAGTTGGAATGGAGTTCGTTGGCTATATGGCAAGCGATGAGGAACGCAAGAAATATCCCAAGAACTCTCCTGATATGTCTCGTCTCATAACAGTCAAGGATGGTGATACGCTTGCCAAACTTTGCTACGAGACATACGGTGATTCTACTTTGGTTGCGCAAGTGGCAAGATTTAATAATCTCAACGGATTCAGAAACATTCCAGCAGGAACAGAACTTCTGTTTCCACCATTGAGAAAAAGTCAATAATATAACATATAAGGAATATGGCAGACTCTCCATCAAAATACAAGGACAGAATCGTTGCATGGACTATCAATTGCGACGGCAAGGCACTGGACGACTCCTACAAGTTGGTTTATGCCCAAGTACATCTTGCCATCAATCGAATAGGAAAGGCTACATTGAAGTTCTATGCTGGCGATATGGATAAGCAGACTTTTGATGAGACTGATGCCAATTCTTTCAAACCAGGAACTACCATACGCATTGATGTTGGCAACATTGACAAGCAAAATACAATCTTTGAAGGTATTATACTTGAAATAGGTATAAAAATGGGGCGAAACTCACGCTCCATGATGATAGTGGAATGTAGGGATTATGCTTATCATGCGACACAAGGACGTAAAAATCGGATATTCGAGAAAAAGAAGGATTCGGAAATAATAAAGGACGTTTTGAAAGCATACGGTACGGTAAATGTCGATGCAACTTCTTATCAACATCCCGAAATGGTACAATATTACTGTTCCGATTGGGACTTCGCCTTGTCGAGGGCTGATGCCAATGGATTATTTATATATACAAGAGGAAAAGAAATAAACGTCTTTAAGCCTAAGGTAAGTGGGAAGCCAGTACTGACCGTTACTAATGGCGTTGATTTGATAGACTTCGATGGTGGACTTTCGGGCAGTGAGCAATATGGCAAGTATGAGGCTGTTTCTTGGGATCCTGCCACACAGAACCAAGTGAGGCAAACTGCATCTGCGCCAACTTTGAACGAACAAGGCGACATCACCATCAAAAAATTGGCAGGAGATGATAGTCAAATATTGCAAACTGATGCCCCTCTCGACAAGAACGCCCTAAAGCAATGGGTTGACAGCCAAGCGTTGAAAGCTGGATTGGCAAGATACCACGGTTCGTTCAGCTTTTATGGAGCTGCCGAAGTTGTTCCTGGATGTATCATAGAGCTAAAGGGATTGGGCGTGCGGTTTAATGGAAAAGTCTATGTGGGGTCTGTGACGCATACGATAGAACGGAATGAATGGATTACAAAGGTAGGCATGGGAGTTCCTGCCAACAACATAACAGACGAAGCAGATGTGATTGCTCCTACCGCCGCAGGATTTTTACCGGGAATGGAAGGGCTTCACATTGCGGTGGTCAAGAAACTTGATGGTGACATATCCAAGGAATGCCGCATACAGGTAGAGTTGCCATGGATGGATGGCGAAAAGAAATTGCTTTGGGCTCGCCTTTCGTCAGTATATGCCACCAATCAGTCGGGAATATTCTTTCTTCCCGAAATAGGCGACGAGGTGGTTGTGGGATTCATCAACAACAATCCCAATTACCCAATAGTCCTTGGAGGGATGTATGGAAGCAAACACACTCCTCCATTTGGATATGAGGCAAAAAACAGCATAAAGGCGATTGTGACTCGTTCAAAGATGTCTGTTGAGTTTGACGAGGAAAAGAAAATTATAACAATTCAAACGCCTGCAAAGAATACGATAGTGATGAGTGACGAGGGAAAATCCATCTCTGTTACAGACCAAAACAAAAACAAGATGGTCATGGACAGTAATGGTATAGAACTTAGCTCTTCAAAAAATATAAAGCTGACAGCGAAAGGTAACATTGCACTGAATGCAGCCGGAAAAGTCAGTATAGATGCAAAATCGGATGTCGATATAAATGGAACAAACGTAAAGGTTACAGCCAAAGTCGGTGCGAAGGTCAAAGGCAATGCTACGGCGGAACTTTCAGCTTCTGGTCAGACCACTGTCAAAGGCGCAATGGTAATGATAAACTGATAAAGATATGCCAAATGCTGCAAGATTAACAGATATGCACACCTGTCTGATGCAGACACCAGGACTTCCTCCTGTTCCGCATGTAGGCGGTCCGATTATTGGACCAGGAGTGCCAACGGTACTGATAGGAAAACTTCCTGCAGCCGTTATGGGCGACATGGCTACTTGCGTTGGGCCGCCCGACACTATCATTAAAGGTTCAACAACAGTGATGATAGGTGGTAAACCTGCTGCAAGGATGGGCGATACAACAGCGCATGGGGGTAGCATCATCATGGGTTGTCCTACAGTTATCATAGGTGGTTAGAAATGATTAAATGGAAACGAGATATGACAGATACAAAAACGTTCTTAGGAATAGCATGGAACTATCCTCCACGCTTTCAAGGTGGCGGAAGTTCGCAACCCACAGAGATGGTTGCAAACGAGGCTAATATTCAGCAAAGCATTATGACCTTGTTGAGTACATCGCCTGGAGAAAGAGTACATCGTTATGAATATGGTTGTCCCATCAGGGAATACGCTTTTGAAATGATGACGGCATCCACAAGAACGATGTTACGAGACCGAATAGAACAGTCGATAATTCTGTTTGAGCCAAGAGTGATAGTCAATCGGATTGATTTCGAGGAGAAACAAGACGAGGGGAAAATGAATATCCTCATAGACTATACGATAAGGCAGACGAATCGACGAACCAATATGGTTTATCCATTCTATTTTGTAGAGGGAACAGATTTAGTAAACTTATAAAAACAAGATATTATGAGCATAAGAAAAATTATCTATACAGCAATGGCTCTTATCACTATGGGCTTTACAGCATGTACGCAAAATGAAGATATGGCTCCAACGCTGAAAGGGCAGGAAATCAATGCCACTTTCTCTGTTGGAGGTATGCAGACTCGTGTCAATACATTGGGAGACGGTAAAAATTGGGAGGATAAAGATAAACTGAAAGTAAGTATATTTACGGATTATGATCCTGGTAGTACGACAGTTCTTTCTTTTAATGGCGAAACCTGGTCCCGCAGTGGTAGTTTCCGTTGGTTAAATGGATACGAACAACATACTATTTTGGCTGTATATCCATCTGACACGGATTTTGGGAAAGAAAATCTACAGTATGATTTACAGACAGACCAAAGCAGCGAAGGTAATTTGAAAAACGCTGATCTCATAACTGGATATTGGCACGATGTTCCTCGGTACGATTTAAGAATTCCTATGCAGCATCGCATGTCGCTGGTTACAATTTTCTATGAAATTGGTGCATACGATCATCCTAATAAGGATATAAATAACCTACAGATTTGTTCGCCATGCAATGGGGCTAGCTTTAGCAGAAGATCAAACACTGATTGGATAATGGACACTTCTAATTATAAAGAGCCAACGTTGGTATATGCATGCCAGACAGGAGATGATGGAGAAAAGTCTTTCTCTGCAATCATTGTACCAGGCTCGTTAGACACAAGTGCTGATTTTTTGAAGTTTACTTTAGACGGGCAAGATTATACCGTCAAGTTAAAGCAAAAAACAGATTTTTTGGAAGGGCATCGTTACACCTATAGTCTCAAAAAAATAGGAAGAGACAAAGTGGAACTCGCAGTCCGCAATCAAGGTGTTCTGCCTGGTTGGGAAAATGAAGAAGAACTATAACAAATAAAAGGAGAATATAATTATGCGTAAGATTATTCAATACATGATGATGGCATTGATTGCTGTTGTTTTGGCATCATGTGCTAATGATATAAGCGAAGAATCTACACCAACTGTTAAAAGTAATATACGTTTTGTTGTAGATGACTTTCCTATGTTTGAGAAACCTTCTACCCGAACTATCGGCGAAGAAGACAAGGGTAAGACAGCATGGGCTGTTGGAGACGAAATCTGTATAAAGTTAGAATCTAAAGAGTTAGGAATCCAGACTGCAACTTTAAAATACAATGGAGTAAAGTTTGAAATCCAAGATGGCAACTCATTGTGCTATCTTGAGGGGGAACCTGTGACGGCTTATGCTTACTATGCTCCAGGTCGTAAATATTTAAATGATGGTTATCTTGGGTATAAGGATGATGGAGAAGATGGAATAGCAGAGTTCATCGAAGCAACTTGTAATGTTCATTATGGAGATGATAATTATATAGACATATCGTTTGCCAATGTCACACGTAATTATTCACGCCTCCGCATTGCAACTATGCCAAATAAGCCAATAACAGTTAGCATCAGTAAATACACTCCTGCGGGCAGCAGCAATATGATATGGGATCAAAATTATGCCCTTACTTCTGATGAAAAGGGCAATGCCTATTTATATGGTACTTTTGATAGATATGCCGAAGTCACTGTGAAATATAGAGAAGCAACTTTGGCAACTCATACATTCTTGCAAGCAACAGAAAAAGCTAAGAGTTATGCTCTGGATGCTACTGTCATTTCGGCAAATAGTGCAGAAGAAATAAAGTCAGCTATCAAGCAAGAAGTAGCAAATAGCAAGACTGCTATAAGACTTAACCTCGCTTCTGATGCTGGCGATAATGAGTTTAAGGCTATCCGCGAAGCTTTTGAGAATGTGAAATCTGGCACTATAGATCTCACTCTAATAGGATGCAAGGAAATTCCTGCAGATGGTTTGAACAACCAATCAGGAGGACTAGAGGCATTAAAGTCTATTACTTTGCCTGATGTGACAAAAATTGGAAAGAATGCCTTACTCTTCTGTGTGGATTTGGAAGAAATTTGTGCTCCGAATGTTTCTGCTATAGATGAAGGTGCATTTGCAGAATGTTACCATTTGAGAAAAGTAACTTTGGGAGAACTCACGAATGTAAAAGGTGACTATGAACACGGGGATGGTATTTTTGGCTTCGATTCTCATTCTATAGAAAATATAGATTTAGAGTTGTCTGAAAAACAGAGAATAATGACCAAGCAACTAATTGATGGTCGTTATTGTTGGACTCCAACTAAAGAACCCTATCAGATGAGTGAAGACCATACAAGCATATCTTTCCTTGGAATGACATTCAATTCTATAACATGTGGGGTTATATTTCAATAATAATACATATTGGTTATGTACACAACAATACAAAATAGAAAATTATCAAGGGTTATTCCAACCCGTACAAAAGCTCCGTTACAGCTTGTTTCATTATCAAACGGTACTTTAGATGGACATGAAACCATGGTTGATTGGAGAACAGATACAATCGGAGGAAGTACTGTTGGAGTTTACATGAAAGCTATTGTTGGCCCAGAACATCAACAAGGTGGTCCGCCGAAACTTAGTGCTTTAAAGGAACTAATGGGAAAGTTAGTTACGAATCCCAATAATTCAAATGATAAAAAATATATAAAAGGACATTTGCTAAATGACAATGTAGGAGGACCTGGGGAGGCTTATAATTTGTTCCCTATAACAGCGGCCGCAAACAAAGAGCATGAACGAAGTATTGAAAGTCCTGTAAAAGAATGGGTAAACCAAGGTAAACATTGGGTTAACTATGAGGTCAAAGTTGAGGAGGTAGATAAAAGTTTGGATAATTATTTTATCGAGGACAATTATGTGGATTGTAAGTTCGTTTGTGAAGCAAGTTTGTTGGCACAAAACTTGAATAATGAACTTGTAGAAACTGGTAACAATGTTAGTTCAACGATACTATCTATACATAAGCGGCCATCTTCTGCCGAAACAATTAAGAATAAGGCAATTTTCTTTGACAATATGAGTGAGCAAAGATCAGACTATAAACCTTCGTTGTCAAAGGCAAAGGGTACCGACCCTTGGATAGACCCAACAATTATGGAAGAGTTTGCAACGGCATACAGTGTAGATCCTGTTTCTACAAAAAGAATACTCATTTTACAGAATGGTATAGGTGAAGCAACGTTTGCTGCCCTTGAAATAATCTTTAAGGATCATAGTTATGATTATAGCTGTTTTAGTAGCCCTCTGAAGTCAGCCTATACAAAGCTTCGAAATGCAGGACCTAAAAGGGTAATGGAGAAGCTAAAAGAGGAGCTAAAAGGGGGAAAAAGTGTTGTTGCATCCAAAAGAAAAAAAAGCAGTTTCTCTACTAAAGAGAAGAAACCAAAAAAGCCAAGGTAATTATTTAAACATATAAAATGTCAACAAACAATCCATACAGATTAAAAGATTCTATACGTTGTGAGTTTGAAGTTGACAAGACTCAACTTCAAAACTTCCATGCGCTTGAATCTGGCTGGCATGAGATATTCCATTGGTTAATGTCATCAGATGGCAAATTGTCATCTGATGACAACGATAAAGACCACCATGAAAAAATCTCTGCCTTATGGCACAATCATGTCCTTACAGTTCTGTTGGATATTCGCCATAAAAATCTGAAAAAGTATGCAGTCTCATTTGCCAATGGTTGCGGTACAACATTGCAGAATGAATATACAGAAGACCTTCGAGGCAAGATTGAGGGATGGATAGGTAGATTGTCTATCTATTTGAACTATGCTTATACGGAATGTGTGCCAACATCAGCTATTCGTATTGCGGAAAGCATAAAAGAACAACTTGAAAAGTCTCTCCCGATAGCAAATTCTTCTCCTCGTAGGCGTAACTTCATCCAAAGATTGTTGGACGAGAATAGTCGTCCCTATTTCTCGATGCTCGGTGCTGTAGCGGATATTCAATCGAAGTTCGACTTTTATATGGAGCAGATAGAGAATAGCGGCGATATGGATGCTGCCCAAGCACTGCTTCTTACTTTTGTACGAAACTACTGCCGCATTGCGAAACGGTTTAATCATAAGTTAGAGGAATTACCAAGCTTCTATCTCCATGAGATATTAAAGGCGACACCGAAAGATGCTATTCAAGATAGTGCATACGTTATCTTGCATCCAAATACGGAGATGGTAAACAAGACGTTTTCACTTCCAATGGGTACACGTTTTGTTGCAGGCGAAAGTACGGAAGGAAATACGCAGTATTATTCTCTTGCAGAAAAAGCATATGTTGTTCCAACCATACTCGAATCTGCACATACTCTGTTTCAACAAGGAACAAGAGTAATCACTGCCCCTATAGCCCTTGAAGGTAAGGATAATGGCGTGCTCTTCAAAAACAACAATCCTGCCAACAAGCAGCAAGAGTTAGGTTGGGCTATAGCCTCTCCTATGCTATTACTTGCAGAGGGAACACGAAATGTGTCTCTTCGCTTTATGATGGCAGGAAGAATGGATTTGGCGCAATCGGTTGCAGACAACACCACATTTCGTTTGTTTATAAGCAACGAGGACGGTTGGACGGAGAGAGAACTTTCTGTTGTTTACAATAAGCAAGAAGAATGTCTGTTGTTTACATTTACAATAGCAGATGGAGATAATCCTCTTTCTGTTTGTAGCAAAGACATTCATGGTATAGATACGGCATATCCTACAGTGCGCATACTCGTCAATGATTTGCCTATCAACGTTACAGAAATGGCAAGTGTCCTGTTTAGGGATATTCAAATAAAGGTAGAGGTTTCAGACATCCGTACTTTTAGCCTGTATAGTGAAGTTGGCGAAATGGACTCCACACAACCATTCTATCCGTTTGGTACAACAGGCGAAAAAGGTTCGTGGTTCATTTTCGGTAATGAAGAACTGGCAGTGAAGAAAATTCAGAGCGTGGTTCTGAGAGGAACATGGAACAAAATACCTAATGGTGGCTACACCTTATTATATAAAGACTATGACTTAGAGCAGCCTATAAAAAATGGCAGTTTTAAGGCTATCTGCGAGTGGCAGGAAAATAGTCAATGGAATGTTTGCGGCAACTCCCCTATTCAACTGTTTGAAACAGACAAGAACAGAAATGTCAAGGAAGATGTGGAGTTGACTTTAAATATTGCCGACAATTCACTATTGGGAACAAACGACTCGTATGCTTATACCAAGAAGGCAAACGGATTCTATCGCATACGGTTGAGTGAGCCAAGCATTGGCTTTGGTATGGATGTGTATCGTAAGCAATTTGCAGAGGTGATGGTACATAACAGCAAGGCTAAGGAAAGAAATCAGAAACCTGTACCAAACATGCCTATAATGCCGATGCTTGCAGATACAACATTGTCTTATACGGCAGTAGATTGTTTAGGTGAAAAAGGTACATTATATAGAATTAATGATACCAATGGATATGAGAAAGTTGAGTTGGAAAATGGCAATATACCACTACTTCCCGACCTTGGCAAACATTACGTATATCTCAATCTTACAGAAATAGACCATGTTAAGCAAATTAGGTTCTATTTCAATCTGCGGTATGCGAAATATGGTAGTCGTATAGGTTCTGTCAAAGATAGTGGCGCATCCGTTATCGAGTATAGTAATTGTGGTGAAAGCCAATGGAAACGTTTCCCATCGGAGTGCATCTTGCAAGAAGACACAAACGGATTGACACGTAGTGGATTCATGGTGCTAAACACTTATGACAACACTAACAAATGCCTGTTTACAAGTAACGAGGTTTGGATAAGAATTGGTTTTGAAAATGATGTATCTCCCAACAACATCATAGTCGATGGTATATACCTGAACTGTTTCAAGGTGCAATGTGAAAATGGTGATGGTAGGCAGCTACCAGCGGATTCAATATCTGCCTTGGCTATTGAAGACCCAAGGGTGTTGGAAGTAAGTCAACCTATAGATGGCTTTGGTGGAAAACTTGCCGAGGATGAAAAAACGATGTCAATAAGAACTACTACTCGCATATCAACCCGCAATCGTGCCTTGAATGGCTGTGATTATGAGAAAATGATATTAGAGCGGTTTGATGACATCGAAAAAGTTTGTTGCATACCTGTGGCTAAAGATAGCAGTGATGTCCGTATAGTTGTGTTCCCTCATCCCGAGAAGCGTGTGTTGCCACAGTTACCAAATTGGAAATTGGTAGAGATAGAACAATATATAAAGAGTTTTGTTTCACCTTTTGCCAAGATCCGAGTGGTTAACCCTACATACGAGACGATAACAATCAACATGACGGCTATATTAAAGAAAGATGGTGATGCAGATGAAGCGCGGAGGAGACTATACAGACGTATCTACAATTTCTTTGTGCCGTGGTTCGTCAAGGCGCAACTACCAGAACTCGGCAAACGCTACTCATATGAGGAACTGAAAGCATGGTTGGTGAATGACGAAGGTATAGAACGTTGTGTCTCTTTAACGATCGAAGGAGGACACAATAAGCCATCTTATGATGCCAAGGGTAAACTCGAAGATGTGTATTACCTCAGTAGTACTGAAAGCGGTATCCTTTATCCCAAGGATATAAATATCGTAATCACCGATGCTGGTGAAGGAATTGAAGATTCAAGTATTGGTACAAACTTTATAATTGGTTAGAGTATGAGCGACAACAAGAAAAATAGAGAAGAACTAAAGAACTATTTCCGCAAAGGAAATGTTCCGACAGAAGAGCATTTTGCGCTTCTGATAGATTCTGTAGTCAACATCGTAGATGACAAACCGTTGTTTGCTACTGATATGCCAGAGAATGAATCTCTAAAAGAAGATAATACAGAAGAGAGGATAAAGCCTGAGCAAGCAAGTGAAACTTCGCTTGATGCGTACTTGACTATACCGGCAGATGGCGATTGGTATCAATTACCTGTAGAGTCCGCTGTAGATAAAGAAATTGATGGCTGCAGAATCTATCGAGTTTATGCTTCATGTTACAATAAACGAGAAGATTCCTATGACATGTGCGTGGCGACAGCCTCACATTGTAGTGGTAATGATAGAAAAATCCTATCACCACAAAAACATTGGTGGGGATGGTCGGGAAACATCAAGATACGTTGGTATTATAAAGATGACCAACTATTTCTGCAAATGCGAAGTAAAGGAGATAAAAAAGGAGTGAAGGACATAGCGTATCGAATAGAGAAAATTTGGAACTTCACAAATAGTGTATAACCCATAAACTATACGACAATGAGCGACAATGGTATATATATTAGCAGGCAGTCAGAAGATGAACTCTATGCCGAATTGCAAAAGAGAACCATTCAAGAAATACAAGGACTATCTGGGGATGTGTGGACTGACTTCAATCCACATGACCCAGGTGTGACCATTGCAGATGTGGCCAATTATGCCTTGACCGAATTGTCGTATAAGCTTAGTTTTAAACTGGAAGACTATCTTTCAGATACTAATGGCAAATATTCCATTCAAAAGTATGGTTTGTTTCCAGACAATGAAGTATATCCTACCTCACCTGTAACTACGGATGATTATCGTAAGTTGATTCTTGCACATTTCCCTGCTGTGGAAAATGTTGGTATTGAAACAGACTGTGAGCATGGAATATATCATGTCCGTTTACGTTTGTCTCCATTTTTCAAAGGTACTGACATTACTAAACGAGTAAGATGTTTTTTCCATAAACATCGTAATCTGTGTGAAAACATAGGTGAA
>OLSG01003688.1_pt1 | contig 10536 bp, 8 predicted proteins | sample 1673041 | NCBI WGS metagenome assembly OLSG01 (sample SAMEA3136749, study PRJEB25190) | human gut metagenome | reverse complement strand
AGATCATCATGTTCAGGGCATTCATGTAAATGCTTCCGATAAGACTTGTGATGGCAAGTACCGGTTCGAAACGGTTTGCCAGAAACAGTCCGGTAATGATACCAAGGATCAGACCGGTAAAGATTGCTGCGGTAATATGTTTTTTATACCACGAATAGAATTTTTTCATTTGTTCCCTCCTCTTTATTTTCATTTCCTGATACCCGAAGGACTATATTGGCAGACGGATTGAGTGATGCGCAAATCTGGTAAAATTTCTGCGGCCTATAATTGTGATAAGATACCGGGTTCAGGAAAAATAGCACGACACTACTTTACCACAATAATGTGTGAATTACAATATTTCCCGCTGTTTTCTTATTTGAGTGGGAGTGTTTCCGAAGTGCTCAAGGAACATCCTGCGAAATAGTTTGTAATTGGTAAAGCCATGCCGCTCCAAATTGTAACACAGAAAAACAGGCATCGATGATACAGATATCGAAGCCTGTTTTTCTGCGTTGCCGGAAATTATTTTGTAATATTCCTGTGACATAAAAAGTCCTATGCAGGCTATTATGATTGTCAGGTGCAGGTGAAGAGGGTATAATAGTTGTAATTATTTAACCAAATCAAGGAAGTCCCTGCTTCAATTGTAAAGAGCAATAAGTAGTGGGTGGGGATTTACTTGTATCAGAAGGAGTGTTTATATGAAACCAACTATTTTATTAATAAATTTTCAGGATCAGCAGAAGCTTCGCAAGTTAAAGATGGCGTTGCTGCCTTTTAAGCTTCGGATTAAAACCATAGAACCCCAGGACTATAGTCAGCCAATCGGATATCTGGCAGGAGTAAAGGACGTTTTTCAGGTGCAGATTCCATCAGCGCTGATCCCTCAGGAGCAGATGGAGAAGGAAATGCTGATTCTTGCAGGAATCACGGGGAATCTGTTTGACCAGGTGCTCTATACCTTGCGGAAAGCAGGTACACCTGTGGATTACAAGGCAGTTCTGACGGAGCATAATCAGAACTGGAACTGTATGCAGCTTTATAAAGAACTGGAGAAAGAACATAATATGTATCACCCGTCTTAAATAATAGAAATAGTTGGAGGTTTTGGCTATGAAGGTTGTAGTTGCAGTTGATTCATTTAAGGGAAGTATGACTTCCATGGAAGCAGGAATGGCTGTCAAAGAGGGTATTCTTGCAGCAAAAAAGGACGCAGAAGTGATCGTAAAACCTCTGGCTGACGGTGGAGAGGGAACTACGGATGCGCTGATCGAAGGTCTGAAGGGAGAACGTGTGGATGTGACAGTTACAGGTCCTTATCATGAGCCGGTTCAGGCATATTATGGATATCTCAGGGAAAGTAATACCGCAGTTATGGAAATGGCAACAGCAGCAGGTATCACACTTTCAGATAAGAAGGAGCCTATGACCGCTACCACCTATGGAGTGGGAGAACTGATCCTTCATGCAATCGGTAGAGGTATCCGCAACTTCATTATCGGTATTGGCGGAAGCGCCACTAATGACGGTGGAGTGGGAATGCTGAGAGCCTTTGGATATAAATTTCTGGATGAAAAGGGAGAAGATGTAGGGGAAGGTGGACAGGCACTTGCAAGGATTGCATCTGTAGAAATTTCAGACAAGAAGGAACTTCTTTCCCAGTGTAATTTCAGGATTGCCTGTGATGTGACCAATCCTCTCTGCGGTTCTCAGGGAGCTACATATATCTATGGACCGCAGAAGGGAGTTACCCCCGATATCCTTCCGGTTCTGGATGCAGGCATGAAAAACTATGCAGAGGTTACTGCCAAAGTGATTGGTAAAGATAACCAGAATGCAGCTGGTGCAGGTGCGGCAGGCGGACTTGGATTTGCATTTCTGAATTATCTGGATGGCGAGCTGACGCCCGGAATACAGCTTATTCTGGATGCTGTCCATATAGAGGATGAGATGAAGGATGCAGATGTGGTTGTGACAGGGGAAGGTCGTCTGGATCATCAGACTGCCATGGGAAAAGCCCCGGTGGGCGTTGCGAAGCTTGGCAGGAAATATGGCGCAAAAACCATTGCATTTGCAGGAAGTGTTACGAAGGAGGCAGTTGCCTGCAATGAAGCAGGAATAGATGCTTTCTTTCCAATTGTACGCGGAATTTCCACGCTGGAAGAAGCAATGGATCCGGACACTGCAAAAGCAAATATGGCTGCAGCTGCAGAGCAGGTATTCAGACTGTTGTAATTATTTTTCATAAAAAATCTTCTGAAGCAGATAGGAAATCGATTTGATATGTCTGCACAGAAGATTTTTTGTTTGCAGAAATTGCAATGTTGAGAAACTTCAGATGATATAGTAAAATTATTACAGCCAGAGAAAATACTTTGAAAAAAGTTGATTAAAAGATCTAAGGATATGTAAGGGAGAGACAACATGACACTAACACAGATGAATTATATCATCACAATTTCCGAAACTGGTTCATTAAATAAAGCTGCGGAGGCGTTGTATATTTCCCAGCCTTCTCTGACCAATGCAGTGAAGGAGCTTGAGAAGGAGCTTGGAATCATTATATTCAACCGCAGCGGCCGTGGTGTGACACTGACTAATGACGGGACAGAATTTCTGATGTATGCCCGTCAGATATACGGACAGTATGAAAGTGTGGTTGAGAAATACAGTGAGGGTGGTTCCTATAAGAAGAAATTCGGCGTTTCCACCCAGCATTATTCTTTTGCAGTGAAAGCATTCGTGGATATGGTGCAGAAGTTTGATGTGTCGGAATATGAATTTGCCATCAGGGAGACAAAGACTGCAGATGTGATCAGTGACGTCAGCGCCATGAAAAGCGAGGTGGGAGTACTTTATCTCAGTGATTTCAACAGAAAGGCACTGTTAAAGCTTCTCCACTCTGCGAATCTGGAGTTTCATCATTTGATTGACTGTCAGGCATATGTATATTTGTGGAAAAATCATCCACTGGCAAATGAGAAATCTATCAGCTACAGCCAGCTGGCAAAATACCCTTGTCTGTCCTTCGAACAGGGAGATAAGAGCAGTTTTTATCTGTCAGAGGAGATTCTGTCTACCAATGAATATTCCAGAACAGTTAAGGCTTCAGACCGGGCGACTATGCTGAATCTGATGGTAGGACTCAATGGCTACACCCTGTGTTCCGGAATCATCTGCGAGGAGCTGAATGGCAGTGACTATCTGGCAATTCCCTTCGAAGGGGATGAGCAGAACCAGAACAGCGACATGGAGATCGGTTATATTACCAGAAAGAATTCAATCCTCAGCAAGGTGGGGAATCTGTATGTCTCTTCATTGAAGAAATATCTGGAGCAGAATACTGTTTCTGTGGAGTAATAAAAAAGAATTACAGAAAGCAGAGGAATATTGATTTCCTGATTTGCATATGCTATAGTGCTTGTAGGCAAAAGGATAATATATGTCTGTGATAGACGACAAAACCCCGGAAGTGTACCAGATTTCCGGGGTTTTTATTCCTGTTTTAGGAGTGGAAAGGATGTAAAACAAATAAGTGATATTTATCTGAGAAAAATGATATTTACCCGAGATATGTGATATCATATCCTGCAGATTTCAGTTAATATAAGAAAACAATTAAAAGGAACATTACAGTCAGAGTATCAGTCAGGAGGATATTATTAATGAAGAAACTTCTCTACGGAGCAGCATATTACGATGAATATATGCCATATGACCGCCTGCAGCAGGACGTGGCAATGATGAAAAAGGCAGGAATCAATACAGTAAGGATCGCAGAATCCACATGGAGCACCTGTGAACCACAGGAAGGTGTTTTTGATTTCTCACATGTGGAACGTGTTATGGACGCAATGGAGGAAGCCGGGATCAATGTGATCATCGGAACTCCTACATATGCAATTCCTACATGGATGGTGAAATCCCATCCGGATGTTATGGCAGAAACTGTAAAGGGCAGAGGAATCTACGGAGCCCGTCAGATCATGGATATCACTCATCCGGTCTATCGTTTCTATGCGGAGCGTGTGATCCGTAAATTAATGGAATGCACTGCACACAGAAAATGTGTCATTGGTTTCCAGGTAGATAATGAAACTAAGTATTACGGGACAGCAGGTAAAAATGTTCAGGAGAAATTTGTAAAATACCTCCGTAAGAAATTCAATAATGATCTGGATGCCATGAATTATGAATTTGGTCTGGATTACTGGAGTAACCGTATCAATGCATGGGAAGATTTCCCGGACGTAAGAGGAACTATCAATGGAAGTCTTGGTGCAGAGTTCGAGAAGTTCCAGAGAACACTGGTAGATGAATTCTTAAGCTGGCAGGCAGATATCGTAAATGAATACCGCAGAGAAGATCAGTTTATCACTCATAATTTTGACTTTGAATGGCGGGGATATTCCTATGGAGTACAGCCTGATGTAAACCATTATCATGCAGCGAAGGCACTGACGATTGCAGGCACAGATATTTATCATCCAACACAGGATGATCTGACAGGGGCAGAGATTGCATTTGGTGGTGATATGACACGTTCTTTAAAGAGAGATAACTACCTTGTTCTGGAAACAGAAGCACAGGGTTATCCGGGATGGACTCCTTATAAAGGACAGCTCAGACTTCAGGCATACAGTCATCTGGCAAGCGGTGCAAACAGTGTGATGTACTGGCACTGGCATTCTATCCATAATTCTTTTGAGACATACTGGAGAGGACTTCTCAGCCATGACATGCAGGAGAATGCACCATATCGTGAAGCCTGCATCATCGGAAACGAATTCTTCAGGCTTGGAAGCCATCTGGTAAATCTGAAGAAGAAAAATGATGTTGCCATTCTTGTAAGTAATGAGGCATTAACAGCTCTTAAATGGTTTGGAATTGAAGCAACTGCAGCAGGAGATAACGGCATTGGATATAATGATGTTGTCCGTTGGCTTTATGACACACTGTTTAAGATGAATATTGAGTGTGATTTCGTATGGCCGGAATCAGATAATCTGGATCAGTATAAAGCAATCTTTGTCCCGGCACTCTATGCTGCGCCGGATGAACTGCTGGAAAAACTGAAACAGTACACAGCAAATGGCGGTACACTGGTGGCAACATTTAAGACCGCATTTGCGAATGAGAATGTTAAAGTAAGCCATGAAATGCAGCCCCATATTCTGAGTAACTGTTTCGGTATCAGCTATCAGCAGTTTACTTTCCCGAAGAATACAGGGTTGTCAGGAAGTATTATCGATGGAACTGCAAATGGAGCAGATGAAAAAGCTGAAGCAAAAGTATTTATGGAATTATTAATGCCTCAGGAAGCAGAGGTACTTGCATCCTATGATCATTATAATTGGAAGGAATACGCAGCGATCACAAAGAATCATTATAGAAAAGGAACTGCCATTTACATTGGCTGTATGACAGATGACAACACCTTAAAAGCAGTACTCACAGAAGCGTTTAACAGCGCAGAAGTAGAAATTCCGGAGTATAGCTGGCCGGTAATTGTAAGAAAAGGAACCAACGATCTGGGTAAATGTGTCAGATATATCCTGAACTATTCTGCCGAAGAGCAGAATGTTGTATATCATGGCGCAGACGGAACAGAACTGTTTTCAGAGGAATCTGTGCAGGATGGAGAAAGCATTACTGTTCTGCCGTGGAATTTGAAAATCGTGGAAGAAGCATAAAGTATACTTCACATATCTTTCCTTATATTCTGTTTTCTATATTTCTGCGGGCTGCAGCCCTTCACTCTGGAGAATACCTTGGCATAGTAGTTGGAGTCTGTGAAGCCGGATTTCTGGGCGACTTCCATGATGCTGTCGTCGGAGCTGAGGAGAAATTCAAGGCTCCGTTCCACCCGGTATTCCTGCAGAAATGTAAACAGGGATACGTTCATGTATCTCTTGAATAACCGGCTGCATTCGCTCTCGCAGAGGTGGATTTCCTCTGCGATATCTTTCATCTGGATTTTGTTCATGTAATTGTGTTCCAGATAATCCATGATTTCACGCATACGGTTGCGTTCCAGTTTGCTGTGTTCCGTATAGGGGAGGTTCTCCGGAAGATTCTGCAGCATACAGCGCCACAGCTTTTGCAGAGTTCCGGTGATATCCAGTTCGTAAAATTCCTTTTTCTCTTCATACAGAGTTATGATTTCTCTCACATATTCGGAAAAAATTTCATGCCAGGGCTGCGAATAGTCAATGTAGACTGCAGGAAGGGAGAAATTGTGTAAAAATGGCTCCACATATTTCCTGCGCAGGATACTTCCGTAGGAACCATAGATAATCTTTGGCAGAAAAGTGATGGAGACATATTTGCCGTCTTTCATATCTTCCATGAAGCCTGCGTGGAGTACATTGGCATTTCCCAGAAGGATATCTCCTGCTTTCATGTGGTAGGTACACTGGTTTACTTTATAGAGAATCTGTCCATCCAGGACAAGGGTGATTTCTATCTCAGGATGCCAGTGCCAGAGAAAGGAGCCGGATTTGTAGCCGGAAAGTTTCTCGTAGCTTACCAGCAGCGGAAATTCATCACTGCCATGTTTCTTCAGTTCTTTCTGTGAGCCGTCGGTTATGATCTCTGCCATTATATATGCGTCCTCCATTGAGAATATATGATGATCTTTAATTATCCTATCTTATAGCAATTCCGGAAAATATTGCAGACAACCTGCTGCATCAGAGAAAGACCGTTATGCGAAATTGCTGTTGATGACTTATATAATGTATTGTACACTTATATAGATATAAACGCAAGATTTTACTATTTTCCCCTTAGATTATCAAGGAATTTTATGACACAGCAGGGTATACTTTAATTCAAGAGTGTAGCTGATAAGGCTGCTCCCAAACTTTCATACACATATTCCCGTCTGCCGCTGGTTTTCACACCTGCACTGCCACTGTAAACCGTGAAAATTGTCAGTACATAGTACTCATAAAACTATGTATCAGCGGTCAGACCGGAAAAATGAACGGAGGATTTTTACAATGAATATTCCAAATAAAAATGAATTGACACGTATTTACGGCGAAGCAGAGAAATCAGCAGCACGTTTTCAGGCTGTAGCTGATCATTTCGCAGAAATTTACCATCATGATATAGCAGAATTTTTTACAGCACCGGGAAGAACAGAGATCATCGGAAACCATACAGATCATAATGGCGGTCGCGTAATCGCAGGCAGTATTGACATGGATACCATCGGTGCAGCTTACCCGAACAACAGCAGTGTTATCCGTATCACAAGTGAAGGATATGATAAGGAAGTTGTCGTAGACATCAATGATCTTGCCAGCGTACCGAAGGCTCAGGGAACCGTATCTCTGGTAGCAGGTATGGTGGAAGCTATTCAGAAATTCGGTTTTAAAGTAGCCGGTTTTGATGCTTATGTGACCACAAATGTAATCCGCGCAGCAGGTGTAAGCTCTTCTGCATCTTTCGAAATGCTGGTATGTTCCATCATTAATTATTTCTTTAATGATGGTGCAATGACATACATCAACTATGCAAAAGCAGGACAGTATGCTGAGAATGTTTACTGGCTGAAGGCTTCCGGATTAATGGATCAGCTTGCATGTGCAGTTGGCGGACCGATCCTTCTGGACTTCTCAGACAGAGAGAATCCTAAATATGAGAAAGTAAACTTCTCTTTCCATGATTATGATCATCATCTTGTAATCGTTAATACAGGAAAAGGTCATGCTGATTTAAGTGAAGAATACTCTGAGATCCCTATGGAAATGAAAGAAGCAGCCAAGGCAGCAGGAGCAGAGCTTCTCTGTGAGACAACTCTTGAGAAAGTGCTTGCAAACATGGATAAGATCGATAATGACAGAGCAATCTTAAGAGCGATTCATTTCTTCAAAGAGAACGAACGTGTAGAGAGAGCTGCAAAAGCAGTTGAAGAGAAAGATGGTGAGACTGTACTGAAGCTACTCAGTGAATCAGGAGAATCTTCCTGGGAATTACTTCAGAACTGCTATCCGATCAAAGCATATACAGAGCAGAAGATTTCTGTTGCGCTTGCTCTTACAGATCTCTTCCTTGAGAAACTGGGCAAAGGTATCTGCCGTATCCATGGAGGCGGATTTGCCGGTGTTATCATGTGCGTAGTGCCGGAAGAAGAAACAGAGAACTATGTTTCCTATATTTCTGAATTTGCCGGAAAAGAGAACGTATATCCAATGAATATCCGCGCAGTAGGTGCAGTACATATTGAAAAGTAAATATGCCGTAAAAGGTGTTACTGAACATAAAATTATGAGCAGCCAGCGAAGCGGATTGTGAATATCTGTTTGACAAATATTGAGTTAGATGTTATCAGGAAAAACAGGCAGCAGTAAGGTGGATTGGATTGACATACACTTTACTGCTGTTTTTTTGATGGAAGTTTCCTGTTTTGCTTTTCAATGCAAAATTCCTGTATTATAATTGTGATAATGTATAATTATGATAAGGATATATGGTGATTTTTTGTAGATAATGCATTTTGTATCTGTTTATCAGAATGTGAAATTTACAGGAATTGCTACAGAATTATCAGGTATCTAACCGAATAAACTGCGGAGCAGTTATTCGATGTAGAGCCGCGACAAAGCGGATGATTTTTATCCGCTTGACATGAGGGGGAAGGAATAATGAAAAAAAGGTGGACAATGCGGAGGGCACTGCTTGTTCTGTGCATTGCAAGTGTAGTGTTCGCACTTCTTCTGCAGACATTTCTGTTTCATCAGTCTCTGCGCAGACAGATTCGGGCAGAGAGCATTTCAGATCATGAGATTTCTCTGAATAAAATGCAGACAGATTTGTCTAATTTTATCCACACAATACACTTGGACCTGACTACGAGAGTAAATTTAGTCCAAAACCTTTTGAAGACTAAAGAACTTCCAGTTAAAACAGGAGCTGCGCTTCTTGATATCAACCGTACCAGTGTGTATTACAAGGGCATGCCCATATCTCAGGATGAGTTAAATTGCAAATCGATCATAGATCGATTACACATGGATAACCCAGCCTGGGGAGCACGACAGCTGTCTGCCCAACTAAAGAAGCGTGGTTATCAGGTTGACCGCCAGAAAACGCGCCGTTATATGAATGAAATGGGGATTGATCCAATCTATCCAAAAATGAACCTTTCTAAACGTATGCAACAGGCTAAAGTCTGCCCGTATCTGCTGCGAAACGCCGTTATCGACCATCCAAATCAGGCATGGTCAATCGACATTACATACATCCCCATCAAGCATGGATTCCTGTATCTGACCGCTGTGATCGACTGGTACAGCCGCTGTGTCGTTGGCTGGGAAGTCGATGATACTCTGGATACCAGAATGGTCATAACTGCGTTAAAAAAGGCGTTTATGGTAGCAAAACCTGTTATCCTGAATTCGGATCAGGGCTGTCAGTTCACAAGCAATGAGTACATGAACTTTCTCAAAGAGAACCAGATCCGTCAAAGCATGGATGGTAAAAATCGCTGGGCTGACAATATCATGATCGAACGATGGTTCCGGAGTTTCAAGTACGAGGAAGCATATCTGACCCAATACAACAATATCCGAGAAGCAAGGAAGGCTATTGGGAAATGTGTGCATACATACAACTTTGAACGTTGTCATTCCGCACTCAATAATCAGACACCGGCATCCTGCTATTATCCGATTCTGTTACTGGATGATCATGCAGCCTAAGGGGGGATTTTCTCCCCTACCCAGTTACATATATCAGTTCATTATAAAATGCTTAAATTTTTGTCTTGACAACTGAACCACTATAGTGCGTATACTATGGAGAAAACGAATGGGATGGTCCACTTTCGTTAAAGGATATGCTGGAAATCCCAGAGAAGATAAAGCAACTGGTATTGGACTATAGGATGAACTTGATTCAGGTGAGAACAAGTGATTCCCTGCGCTTCTGTAATTCAGATGTAAATATAGTATTTGATGTGAGCAGAAGCATTTATGCAAAAAAATTATGAGAAGATCAGGGAAATGTACCAGGATCAGGAGACCTCTGCAAGTCTTGGACTTGTGATAGGTGCAGTCACAGAATCGCAGCAGCTTATTGACCATGCTTTAAGATCAGAACAGGAAGGAGGGCCGATGAGTATGTGTAATGCATTGGAAGAATTAAGACGCGAAGGGGTGCTTGAAGGTCAGCGTGAGGGACGACTTGAGGGAATCCGTGCAACGATAAGAACCTGCAAAAAATTCAACATTAGTGAGGAGGATATAATCAGAAATATCATGGAAGAATTTTCCTTATCACAGGAAAAAGCCTCTGGTTATGTAAAGAAATATTAGTAGATTGTGAATTACTCGGTAACTGAGTTACCAGAGCATCTGAAGATGAAACATACAGAGAACAATTATATAAAGAGTTTAAAATCTAGCCAGTGGTTTCTTTATGCCAGAATCGGAACTGTCAGCTATGTAAAAAATACTGGTAAACCAGTACGGAGAGTCTTTGATCATATTGGTCAAAGGCTCTTTTTTGACAAAGAAGAACCTCGGTCGAAATGATCTATTT
>OLSG01003687.1_pt1 | contig 10538 bp, 5 predicted proteins | sample 1673041 | NCBI WGS metagenome assembly OLSG01 (sample SAMEA3136749, study PRJEB25190) | human gut metagenome | reverse complement strand
TCATTTTTTGTTTCCTTAAAACGTCCATTATCCTCAATGGTCTCGCGCAGATTTACCGAACCCCGGGAGCGATGAGCGGTCGAGCGCTGCAAGGCGTTATCATGGTGAAACGAGAATGAAAGGTGACGCGCATGAACGACGAGCGTATCGATCTCTATAAGCAGTTCGAGGGAATCAATTACATCGACCCATCTTATTACGAGAAGTTCCGCGTGAAGCGAGGCTTGCGCAATGCCGACGGCACCGGCGTGCTCGCGGGTATGACGAACATCTCGAACGTGCATGGCTATCTGCTCTCCGACGGCGACAAGCTGCCGGACGAGGGCTCGCTGCGCCTGCGCGGCTACGAGATCACCGACCTGCTCGGTGAGGAGAGCTCCACGACTCGTTTCAGCTTCGAAGAGGTAGCCTACCTGCTCCTTCTCGGCGAGCTGCCCACGCGAGACCAGTTCGACACCTTCATCGCCGCGATCGATGCGCAGCGCGAGCTGCCCGATGGCTTCACCGCATCGATGATCTTGAAGGACACCCCGCCTGACATCATGAATGTGCTCGCCCGCTCGATTCTTCTTCTGTATGCCTACGATCCCGACGCGGAGGACCGCTCTCCCGAGCACGAGATTAACACGGCGATTTCCCTCATGTCGCGCGTGCCGCGCATGATGGTCCTTACCTATTACGCCCAGCAGGCGCGCTACCACAATGGCTCCATGATCATGCATCGCTTTATCCCTGGTCAATCGACGGCCGAGACCATCCTGTCGATGCTTCGTCCCAATCGTGAGTTCACGCCTGAAGAGGCGCGCATGCTCGACATCATGCTGTGCCTGCATGCCGAGCACGGCGGCGGCAACAATTCCACGTTCACCACGCGCGTGATGTCCTCGGCCGACACGGACCCGTATTCGGTGTATGCGGCGGCCATCTGCTCTCTTAAGGGAAAGAAGCATGGCGGTGCAAACCACCAGGTCAGGGCCATGCAAGCCGACATCAAGCAGCATGTGGCGAATTGGGAAGACGACGACGAGGTCGCCGACTACCTGGCAAAGATCGTGAACAAGCAGGCCTACGACAAGTCGGGCCTGGTCTACGGCATGGGACATGCGGTGTATACGCTCTCCGACCCGCGCGCCATAATTTGCAAGAAGTATGCGAAGAAGCTTGCCGAGGGAACGGAATTCGAGGCGGAATACCGGCTCCTCGAGAGCATCGAGCGCCTGGCGCCTGAGGTGATTCTGCGCGAGCGCGGCACGAAGAAAGATATGTGTGCGAACATCGATATGTATTCTGGCTTCGTGTACTCCATGATGGGGATTCCCGAAGACCTGTACACGCCCCTGTTTGCCTGCGCCCGCATGGCGGGCTGGGCTGCGCACCGTTTTGAGGAGATCGTTGCGGGTAAGCGTATCATCCGCCCGGCATACAAGAGCACGCGCAGCGGAAGCCGTCCGTATACGCCGATCTCCGAGCGCTAGTTTTTGTTGGTAAGGGCGCTATAATGCCCTTACCAGGAGGAGTTGGAAGAGGGAGAGGAGGTGCGCATGCCGCCGAAATTTCCGAAGGGCAATGTACGGCTTATGACCGACGAGGACCTCGACGGGTTCACGCTCGATCAGCTGAAGTGCCGAGCTTGCAGCGGCTATGGAAACTGCGGTTACAAGCAGATGAACATCTACAATGGCAAGGCCGTTTCCATCTGCCAAATGCGCAAGAAGAAGCTGCAGTGTGAACGCGACGGCGTTCCCTTTGAGATGTAGCCTCACGGATGGACCTCGCGACAAGCGGGGCCCATCTGCGTTGAGGGCATGAAAAACGCCCGAGGGTATCGGGCGTGTGTTGACCTGGCGGAGGAAGTAGGATTTGAACCCACGGAACCTTGCGGCTCAACAGTTTTCAAGACTGCCGCCTTCAACCACTCGGCCATTCCTCCAGTGAGACCAGATTATATCAGGTGCTTGATTGATGCGGCGCCATCTGTCGGAATTCTCCAAGTCTCCTTTGGACGCCTGCGTCCTGGCGGCGCCTCGTCTTGCGCCTCGCGGCCCCGCGTCCAGCGTCCGCGACGGCGTCCCCGCCTTTGCGCTCCCGCCCCCAGCGTCTCGCCCTCGCCTCGCCTGAGCAATTCATAGCGGCTCAATATGTCCGTTCGGCAAATTTTGCTTTACGCGGCTAAAGTTCGTTGTATCGTGCAAAATGCGTATATGAATTCGCGCCAGTATTTATGAGGAGCAAACGATGACCGTCGAGAAAAAAGACCTGGACTGGGGCAGCCTCGATTTCGGCTACCATAAGACCGACTACAGCTTTGAAGCGCATTGGAAAGATGGCGAATGGGACGAGGGTGGCCTGACCACCGATCACGACCTGCACCTTTCCGAGTGTGCGGGCATTTTCCACTATTGCCAGGAGGTCTTCGAGGGTCTGAAGGCCTACACCACCGAAGACGGCTCGATCGTCTGCTTCCGCCCCGATATGAACGCCGAGCGTATGTTCAATTCTGCCGAGCGTCTCGAGATGCCTGGCTTCCCGAAGGACAAGTTCGTCGAGGCCGTGAAGGCCGTTGTGAGTGCGAACGCCGCTTGGGTGCCGCCGTTTGGTTCGGGTGCTACGCTTTATGTGCGTCCGTTCATGATCGGTTCGGGCGAGGTCATCGGAGTTGCCCCCGCTCCTGAGTACACCTTCCGCATCCTGGTCACGCCGGTCGGTCCGTACTTCAAGGGCGGCCTGAAGCCGATCAAGCTGCGTGTCTCCGAGTACGACCGCGCCGCACCGCATGGCACGGGCAACATCAAGGCGGGCTTGAACTACGCCATGTCGCTGCGTCCGACGATGGAGGCGCCCCGCGGCGGTTATGCCGAGAACCTCTATCTCGACTCCGAGTCGCGCACCTACGTTGAGGAAACGGGCGGCGCAAACGTGCTGTTCGTGAAGGAGGACGGCACGCTCGTGGTGCCGAAGTCCCACACCGATTCCATCCTGCCTTCCATCACGCGTCGCAGCCTTGTTCAGGTTGCGAAGGATTTGGGCATGACGGTCGACGAGCGCTATGTCACCTGGGAGGAAGTTGCCGGCGGCGAGTTCGTTGAGTGCGGCCTGTGCGGCACCGCGGCGGTTATCTCCCCAGTCGGTCAGATCGACAACAAGGTCAACGGCGCCGACCAAGAAGTTGTCTTCCCTGCTGGTTGCACCGAGATCGGCCCGGTGATGAAGAAGCTTCGCGAAACGCTCACGGGCATTCAGGACGGCGCCCTCGAGGACAAGCACGGCTGGGTCTGCAAGATCGGCTAGCGCGAAACGGGTGCGAACACGCTTCGGACCCAACTGATTGTAAAATGAAAGGCCTGATGGATAATGCCGTCAGGCCTTTTTAGTGGGGAATTGATTCCGTGATGACGCTCCGGCATCCTCGAGACCGTGCGCTGGCACATGCGAAAAAAGTTTCCGACGCTGAAGAGAAGCAGCGCTTCCAAATCCCCGCGTAAGCAATCCGCCGATTCCTTGCGAAGGGGGAGGGTCGTTTGCGATGCAGAACTTTCGCAGGTTGTGTTATTCGCCGCTGGCACCTTCTGCGCTCGCGCTCCTTGTCGCCTCGCTGGGCTGCTCCTCGTGGCTCTCCCTTGCTTGCGCGCCGTTTTGCGACTCCTCGATGAAGCGCGCGGTCAGGCCGGTGCGCGTTTGGGTGCCCGTCTTCTTATACAGCGAGGTGAGATGGTGCTGAACAGTGCGCAAGCCCACGCCCAGCTCTGCTGCGACGTGCTTGAGCGGCCTCTCGTCCGAGACCACTGCGGCGAGAACGTCGCTTTCCCGTTTCGTGAGTCCATACGATTCGCAGAATGCCGCAAGGGCCTCCTCAGGGGTTCGAGGGGGAACCATCTCGGGGGATTCTCGGCCGGTATCCTTCGCACTCTCATGGTCGGGCGTTTCTTCGGTGTCTACCGACTTTTTGGAATACGATGAGATGCGCTCTTCGTAGTCGGGGGTGAGCATTCCTGCGCGCGTCATCAAGATGAGAACAGCCGCGAACAGCACAAAGGCGAGCGAAGTGAGCGCCTGGTCATTGGCTTGCGCGAGGACGGCCGAAGGAATCGTGACGACCAGCGCGACAACGTTGCTGATAACCTTCCCCATTCCCGCCCAAAGTTGTGGAACTCGCATATAAGCCGCGAGCCAGATGAACAGTGATAAGTAGAAAACGGCGAAAATCCCCGATCCCGCGTAGAACGCAACGCGGCAGACCGTGATATTCAAGCCCGACCCCGCGGCGAGCGCTGCGGCCATTGCGAGGAATGCGACGCAAAGAACCACCGTTCCCATATGGCGACGGCGATCAATATCGAAGAAAACGCCTGCAGCGACTCCGCAGACCGCAACAACAAGCCGCGGCCAGACTTCGGCGTACTGGTGACCCAGGGGGTTCCGAGTGAAGTTACGCTGTTGAGGACGTTAAATAGCACCGCGAGCAGAATGGTAAGCGCGACAAGCTGGATAGCGAACCCTCGCGGTTCCTGAAGATTGGGCGGTGCGACGGCCCCCTGAAGATCGAGAATCTTGCGAGGATATATCGGGTTGCCCATGCGGTCCACCGCTGCCCCCTCGCGGGGGACCTGAAGCGATGGCCAGCCGAAGAGCGCCACGAGCGAGAAGGCGATGATGCCGAGGCCTAGCAAAGCAGCGTCTCCCGCCCTTCCCAATGGAATGTGAAAGCAAATCAGATGGAGGAGGATTCCTGCGGCGTGCGCGAGCGCGACACTCGTAATCAGTCGATTGCTCTGCGCGAGCATCATCGCCACACCAAAATAGGCGTTGCCGCCGAGTACGCCCATAATGAAAAACGAAAGATAGCCAGCCCCGACAATGGCAATGGGCGAAGAAACTGTTGCCGCGATGACGAGGCAGGCGATCCAGAGGATGGCGAAAACGAGGGCCGTGCCTCGCCGCTTTCTTCGAGAAAGCTTCAAGCTGTAGAGCGGATAGCAGAGGAATCCCAGGGCATTGAGTCCCATTATGGGGACAATCGTTGTGGCGAACCTGGACTCAAACGAAAAGGACGACATGCTTGAGAGGTAAAACGAGTTGCTCTCGAGAAAAATGAAGTAGAAGAGCGCGAGCGAAACCATCGCGATAAAGGTATTTTTCGCAATGGCGTTCATAAAATGCCTTTTCTGCTACAGATTGAACAACTTTCCTCTGAGCGACATTATACAGGTTGAAAACGAGGTGAACGGTTGCGATGTTTTGAGCGATCGGCCGAGGGGGACATTTTGGCCGAGTCGCCGAAATCGCCGTAAATCGGGATACTTCGCGTCCTGTTCCTTTTCGAAAATGCGGACGTTCGATGCGAATAGATAACGAGAACTCACAAAGGGGGTTTCGTATATACGAAACCCCCTTGCGCATCTACGAACGTTACCCTCTCACCCGTTTCCCCTCATGATGGAAGGGCAGTAGTGCGCAAGGCAATGCACGTATACGAGGAGAGGAGCAATGAATGAAGATGGAAATAAGAAAGGTGCCGTTTCTGGCGCGAGACAACGTCGAGCACGCGAGGATTCCGAGACAAAGGGGACGGAGGTTCTATCGTGAAACGCACCAAGATTCGTAACATCTTGCTTTCAGCGCTTCTCGCGCTGACCGTCGGCATGCCGACGCTTTCGTTCGCCGATGAAGGCGCTTCTGCGGGATCGGGCGCGTCGGGCGGAGACCCCACGCCCTTTACTGCAGGAGATAAGGGCACGGTGGCCGACCCCAATACGGCGAGCACGTGGAGGGATTGGGGTCTGGATTACTCGACCAAGAGCGTCGGTCGCATCTGGACCGATAAGACGGTGTCGACCAAGGGCATCGAACTGACGGGCGCTGGCGGAACGACAACGATCGAGAAAAGCCCCGAGGCGGATTTCCTCACGGCGTTCTCGGCGTTTTCGTCCACGTCGAACTTGAAGTCGACGGTAGCACAGCCGCTTGATATCGTGCTGGTGCTCGACGCCTCGGGCTCGATGGACGATCCCATGGGTAATGACGACAACACGAAGAGGATTGATGCGCTCAAGGCTGCGGCGAACTCGTTTATCGACGAGATCGCGAAGCAGAACGCGAAGATAAGCGACCCTGCCCAGCAGCATCAGGTTTCGCTCGTGAAGTTCGCGGGAGAGAAAAACAATCAGGTAGGTAACGATACCTATTATGCCGATTACTGGACCTGGTACAACTACAGCCAGGTGATGAAGAACCTGACTTCGTGCGTCGGGGCATCGGCGGACGAGTTGAAGTCGACTGTCGATAAGATTGAACCTGCCGGCGCGACGAGGGCTGACTACGGATTGGAGCTTGCGGCAGAGCAGACGTCGGGTCGCAAGGATGCCAAGAAGATTGTGGTTTTCTTCACCGACGGCTCGCCGACGAGCAGTAATGGTTTTGAGAACGGCGTTGCCGAAGATGCGATTGCCGCTGCTAAGTCGATGAAGGATGCGGGAGCGACCATTTACTCCGTCGGCATCTTCAGCGGTGCGAACCCCTCGGCCGATCCTACGGCTAGAGGTACCAGCCGTGAGAACAAGTTCATGCACGCCGTGTCGAGCAACTATCCTACGGCCAGCTACGCATGGTGGGTTTGGAACTTCGGCCCCCGCGCGACCGATTCCGACTTCTACAAAGCGGCTTCGAACGCAGCCGATCTGAAGACCCTCTTCGACGAGATTTCCCAGGAGATCACAAGCTCGGCGGGTCATCCCACCGAAGTGGAGCAGGGCTATGATCCTTCGACTTCGGGATACATCACCTTCACCGACCAGCTTGGCGACTACATGAAGGTCGATTCGTTTACGACGATCGTGTTTGCGAAGCGGCTGTTCCATAATCCGGAGAAAACGACGAATGGAAACGTTGATACGTACACGTTCTTAGGCGAAGCGGGCAACGTGCTTTATCCTTCGGGCAACTTGAATTCGATTGTCATCACGGTGACCAAGTCAGACGATTTGGCGACGGGCGATTTTGTCGAAGTGAAGATTCCGGCAGCGCTTATCCCGCTGCGCCACTTCCAGATCGACGAATCGGCAGGCAAGGGCAACGTTGACCTGACGTTCCCCATACGCGTGTTCTTTGAGTCAAGCGTGAAGGACAACGTGGAGAGCGCGTTGGCCAACCCCGATGCGACGCTTGCCGCCTACATCGAGGCGAATGCGGCCAATAACGGCGTGGCGTTCTACGCGAACAAGTGGAATGGTGGGAAAGACGGCGACGTTACGGCGACGTTTACCCCCGCGAAGTCCAACAGCTACTACTACATGACCGAGGAAACGCCGATCTATACGGATGAGGCGTGCACGGTGCCCGCCAAGGGTGCATTGAACGCAGACGGCACGTATTACTACAAGCGCAGCTGGTACGATATTGGCAACGGGCAGGCGACGCCGCAGTCGGGCGCCATCCCGTTCTCGGGCAATATCTCTGAGTCGTTGTTCGGCTATATCGGTACCGATGCTTCCGGCAACGCGGTATTCAAGCCAGGTACTCCGCGCATTACCTATATCGATGAGCTGCGCACGCCTAAGAATGGCAATCCGACGGCGACGGCGGCGACGGTGCTCAACCCGCTGTGGTCGGGGAGCAGCATTGCCTGCCATCTTGGCAACAACGGAAAGCTCGTCATCGAGAAGCCGGGTACGCTGGCTATCTCCAAGTCGCTGGTCGTCCCCGAGGGCTACGATCGTGCCGATTTTGCCAACGACACGTTCACCTTTACCATTGAGATTGACCAGGCGGAGGGGCAGAAATTCCCCGCCGAAGTCCGCGATGTGAATAATGAGCCCGTGGGCGATGCGTTCACTATCGCGTTTGACAACAACGGTAAGGCGACGCACTCGCTCAAAGACGGCGAGACGCTCTACATCCGCGGTTTGAGTGCGGGATGGAATTACACTGTCAGCGAGCAGTCTACGACTGGTTTCGATCAGGTAGCTCCTGCGGAGAACGCCGACTCGACGGGGACGATTGCTGCTGGCGAGCAGGCGAAGGCCGAGTTCACCAACGCTTATCGCCCGAGCGGCACGCTCGATGGCAGCGATTCGCTTAACGTGCACAAAGTGCTGAAGGGCCGCGATTGGACCGACAACGACACCTTCCGCTTCATCCTTACCCCCACGACCGACAACGCTCCGATGCCGCTTGACAACGAGGGCAAACCTGTGAGTGCAATCACTCTCACCAGGAATAACTCGACCGGGGCCGGCTACGCGATGGGCGCGTTCGGCAACATCACCTACACGAAGCCTGGCACGTACATTTACGAGATCAGCGAGGACCAGGACATAGGTGCCGGAGTGGGCATGTCCCTGTCGCAGGCGCGCTACCGCGTGGTCGTCACAGTGACTGAAGAGCTTGCTGAGCAGGGCGACGCCGCTATTCATCAGGGGAAACTGAGTGCAACGAGTGTAATGACTCAGGTTGCCAATGATGACGGCGAGCAAGTGGCATCCTCTACGCCCGTCAATGCGGCGACGTTCACCAACGAATATGCGGCAAAGGAAGCTAAGTGGGAACCGCAGGTGAAGAAGGAGTATACCGACAACTCGGGCGCGAATCCTCTCGCGAGCGGAATGTTCCACTTCCGCATCGAGGCGGTGACGGATAATGCTCCGATTCCTAGCAATCCGATCGGCTCGGTTAACGCTGATAGCAGCGTGACGTTCGAGGAAGTCACCTTTACGGGCGACATGATCGACAGCGACATGATCGACAAGCAGTTCGAGTATCGCATCACCGAGGTAGTGCAGGATGGTCATGGCGAATGGGTCGACGTTGCCAAGGCTAACGCGTCCCAACTGCAAAGCGGCATGACTTACGACAAGTCCACGTGGGTCGTCACCGTTGCTATCACAAGCAAGATAGTCGACGGCGAGCAGGTTGTGGTTTGCACGGCGAGCTACCAGCTTGCCGACGCGGCGCAAGGCTCTCAGGCCAAGGACTTCGCAACCTTCCGCAATTCCTATACGCCTACGCCTGTGAGCATTCCTGCCAAGGATTTTGCGTCGGGCACCAAGACCCTCACCGGGCGCGACATGCTTCCGAACGAGACCTTCGGGTTCGAGCTGCTTTCTGCCGATGATGCGACGCAGTCTGCCATCAAATACGACGTTGTTCGTCTGACGAGCACCGACGCTGTTGCGCAGGGAGGAACGAACGGCAATGCGGTCGACTTCTCCTTCGGTGACGCGACATTCACCAAGCCGGGAGCGTACACCTTCCTGATGCACGAGAATTCGTGGAACAGCCAGGATATTCCTGTTGCTGATGGTGAGAAGGGCATGGCATTCGATCGCCATACCGCCAAAATCGTGGTGACGGTGACCGACAACAACGGCGTGCTTACGGCAACGCGGGCGGTCGAGAATTCGCTCAACTTCACCAATCGCTATACAGCGGAAGGCGACTACCTCGGGCTTGTCTTGAGCAAGACGCTCAACGGTCGCGATATGGACCAGGGCGAATTCTCCTTCTGCATCGCTAGCACCAATGACGCTGCTAAGACAAAGCTTGGCGGCGACGGCACGCGCACGTTTGTGAATTCCGAGCCCCGTGCTGCGGGCGTTGCGTACGAGGCGACCCTGCTTACTGACCTGCACTTCACGCAGGACGACGTGGGTAAGACGTTCAACTTCGATGTGCGCGAGAACGTGCCTTCCATCGGGGCGCCTGGCATGACGTATGACAAGACGACGCACAGCGTTGCGATCAGCGTTGCTTCCGGCAACGCGGGCGCGCTTGCGATAACGACCACGGTCGACGGCGCGGTTAGCAACAAGGTTTCTTTCACGAATGCTTATGCAGCTGGCCCTGCGACGTTCGATACCCAAGCTGGATTCGGATTGTACAAGGTGCTCGAGGGACGTGTCTGGGAAGACAATGACGCATTCAGCTTCCGGCTTGAGTCGCTGACCATGGGTGCTCCGCTGCCAGACGATACCACCGTGACGGTCGGCGCCGACAGGGTTGTCCCCGCTACGGCCCATGCCCCGATTTCGTTCGGGGGCATCACGTTCAAGCAGGCTGGCGTCTACAAGTATCGCGTGACCGAGGCGAACGCCGGGCGCATTATCGGCGGCGTTAAGTACTCGAGCAATGCTGCCGAGTTTACGGTGACGGTAACCGACCTTGACGAAAACGGTGTCCATACGGGCAAGCTTGTGGCGACCGCCCAGCTCACGACCACGCCCAACACGCGCGAGTTCACGAATGTCGCCGGCTTCGAGTATGACGACAACCAGATTCCTGTGAACGCGTTCAAGCGCTTCACGAACAACTCCGCGGTCGAAATGCCGGATATGACGGGGCTGTTCACCTTCGAGCTGATCGCTGCTGAGGCGAATGCTCCGATGCCTGTGGCGACGACGGCGCACAATGATGCCGACGGGTCGGTCGACTTCGGCGTGATCACGTTCGACGCGAGCCTGTTCGACAACGGTCCTATCGTGATTAACAGCGCTCCTGTTGCTGACGCCGCTAACGAGCCGAGCGCAGCTGACAAGGCGGAAGCGAGC
>OLSG01003680.1_pt1 | contig 10555 bp, 9 predicted proteins | sample 1673041 | NCBI WGS metagenome assembly OLSG01 (sample SAMEA3136749, study PRJEB25190) | human gut metagenome | reverse complement strand
CAATCAGCAGACACAGCATAATAGGTCCCCACAAGAAATCCTTGATGGACAGCACCACATTGTTAAAAGCTTCCATATAATTCCCTCCCTAAATAATGAATTATAATATTAGAATAATCACGCGGCCTGAATTTTTATTCAGTTTCTTCATAAAAGCTTTTTCAAAGTTTTTTCCTATCCCCACGAATACAAAAAACAGAAAAATCCTTGCTCAAACGGCTCTGAAAAAACTGTATTCAAACTTCAAAACCTGATATTATTTTACCGCATCCCACGCAAAAAACAAGCACTTTTTTCCGGTGAAGCGTGGGACACATTTTGTCTTTATGTGCATTTTGTATGTCTAAACTATAAAATAACGCAACTTTATATAACAATTTTACAATGCCCAAAAACACACAGAAAACAAATCTCCTTCCCATAAAACAATGCAGTTTGACGCAAACAGTCCGCTTGGATATTGATTCCACCTGTTAAATTGCACAAAAAAACTGCATCTTCCATCGACTTTTGACATTTCTTCTTTTTTTCTAAATTTGTAATTTTTTTCCAATTGTCAATTTGTGCAAAATAAACAACAAATCACCTTCCATATTTCCATCAGAAATGGTATTTTTTTCCAGTTTATACGTTATAATATTCATGCGAATAAACTATTTTTCACCGCATACATCTGTCCGCAAGCAAAAGAACACCCCCTGCGCTTTCGCACAGAGGGTGTGAATTTTATACGTGGGTCATGCTCAATATGAAATCGGATTCTTTTCTGAAAGGAAGATTATTTGTCCAGCTGAGGAGCAACGTCATCCATCCATTTCATCAGACCGCCCATTTCTGCATTCTTATCCCATACATATTTCTTTGTTTCGGAAGCGATAACACCGCTCAGACCAATCAAAGCTACGCAGTTGGGGAATGCCATACAAGCATTCAGTACGTCAGCAACGTTCCAAACTACATCCAGTGCAGCTACACAACCTACCAGTACAACAAATGTCCAAACAACACGGAAAGGCATGATGGACTTAACACCTACCAGATATACCCAACATCTTTCACCATAGTAGGACCAACCCAGAATTGTGGACCATGCGAATGTCAGCAGACCGAATGTCAGAACTGCGGGACCAACAATGGGGATAGCGTTGAACGCACCTGCTGTCATGTTCGCACCTACCAGACCTTCCATACCTACGGGGTCTTTAATGATAGAGGATACCAGAACCAGACCTGTCAGCAAGCAAACTACGATTGTATCCCAGAATACACCGGACATGGAAATCAGCGCCTGTCTTGCAGGGTTTCTTGTTGCCGCACATGCGTCAACGATAGGAGCAGAGCCCAGACCGGATTCGTTTGTGAACAGACCACGGGATACGCCGGCACGGATACATGCTACTACTGTTGCACCAACAAAGCCGCCGCCTGCTGCTGCAGGGTTGAATGCGCCTTGTACGATTGCTGCGAAAGCTGCGGGAATATGTGCACCATTTACGATACAGATTACGATACAACCTACAATGTACAGACCAGCCATTATGGGAATCAGCTTCTCACATACCTTGGAGATAGACTTAACGCCGCCCAGAATAACCAGACCTGTGATAACCATCAGAACGATACCTGTTGCGATTTTAGGAATGCCGAATGTACCGTTCATGGATTCTGCGATGGAGTTTGCCTGTGTCATGTTACCGATACCGAAGCAAGCGATACCTGTAAAGATTGCGAACAGGACACCCAGCCATTTATGACCCAGACCTCTTTCCAGAGCGTACATGGGACCACCGATGAAAGAGCCATCGGCTGCTTTTACACGGTATTTAACTGCCAGAGTTGCTTCACCGAATTTTGTTGCCATACCCAACAGACCTGTGAACCACATCCAGAATACAGCACCGGGGCCACCAATACCGATTGCAGTTGCAACACCTACGATATTACCGGTACCGATAGTAGCTGCAAGAGCTGTTGCCAGAGCTGCGAAGCCGCCGATATCACCGGATGCTTCCTTATCCGGTGTTACAGACAGTTTTACGCCTGTGAAGGTTTTTCTCTGAATCCCTTTTGTTCTGATTGTTAACAGCACATGTGTACCAATCAGCAGACACAGCATAATAGGTCCCCACAAGAAATCCTTGATGGACAGCACTACGTTGTTAAAAGTTTCCATTTACAATTCCCTCCCAAAAAATGTAATTGATTATAAGTGCAATAAAATTGCTATTGAAATCTTAACAGTTTCTTTATTCTCTCTTAACGCATTCTTTATATCATGGCTAAAAAAATTTTCCGTCCCCACGAAAACGGATACTACGTTGCAATTGAATCTATGAAACCTGTCTTTCGATTTCTGCTTTTTCAGTGTACGCGATTTTCCCTGTAAATTCAAGCATTTTTTTATATCGCAAAAATTAGAAAAAAGCTTCATTTTATTGATTTTACACAGAACCTTCGACAAATTATCACAAAAAAATCATGGAAAACGCACTGTGCTATTGCTCAGTGACAAATGTACTTTTTAACTATATCTTAACAACATCTTTACACCTTTTTGCGATACCCATCGGTAAATCTGCATAAAAAATCATCATTTTTTTAAATTTTTGCAGTATTTTCTCCATTTTTAATTAGTTTACATAACGCAATAATTGTATTTTGTCATTTTGTACAAAAAAAGAGACACTAAAATAGTGTCTCTCCGCCTGCAAAATTCTGTTTTCAGCTTAAACTATTCAGTGGCAGTGACCGCCGCAGTGATGGTCATGCTCGCTACAGTTTTCATGATCGTGGTCATGGTGATGGGTACATTCTACCGCTGCATTGTATTCCAATGTACCGTCCACATACGCCTGCGCCTTCTCATCCGCATTGCCGCTCACACCGCCGCGCAGTTCGATGCCCTTCTGCGCCAGTGCAGCCTTTGCACCGCCGCCGATACCGCCGCAGATAAGCACAGTTACACCATTCAGCAGCAGAAAATCCGCCAGCATGCTGTGTCCACTGCCCATTGTAGGAACAATCTCGCTGTCCACAATCTTTTTATCCTCTACGGTGTAGAATTTAAATTCCTTTGTATGCCCAAAGTGCTGGAATACTTCGCCATTTTCGTAGGTCACTGCAATTTTTGTTTTCATTTTATTCTCTCCCCTGTTTTTATTATCTCATTTTTTCCAGAAAATCTACCATAGGATCCAGCCATTCGCCTTCGTATTCCTCTGCTGCACCTCTGTCGCATTTTGCTGCAATCGCAGGGTCAATGGGCAGCTTGCAGACAACGGGAATATTGTGCTTTGCCGCAATCGCTTCAATCTGGCTTTCCCCAAAAATATGATGGATACCGCCGCAATCGGGACATTTAAAGTAGGACATATTTTCCACGATACCCAGAATGGGCACATTCATCATTTCCGCCATTTTTACAGCCTTATCCACAATCATGCCAACCAGCTCCTGCGGAGAAGTTACAATAATAATGCCATCAATCGCGATAGACTGGAAAACAGTCAGCGGAACATCCCCTGTGCCGGGTGGCATATCGATGAACATATAGTCCACATCCCCCCAAACAACATCCTTCCAGAACTGCTTTACGGTTTCCGCAATAACCGGCCCCCTCCAGACTACGGGGTCTGTGTCATTATCCAGCAGAAGATTAACAGACATCATCTCGATGCCCTTTTTGGATTCGCAGGGCAGAATCCCCATCTGTGTGCCATACGCCTTTTCTGTCACACCAAATGCCTTAGGGATGGAAGGGCCTGTGATATCCGCATCCAGAATAGCTGTTTTTTTGCCCCTTCTGTTTGTCAGAACCGCCATAGTAGAGGTTACCATGGATTTCCCAACGCCGCCTTTCCCGCTGACAACAGCAATCACCTTTTTGATTTTGCTGTGTTCATTGGGGGGTACCAAAAAATCTGCCGGTTTTCTGCTGCTGCAGTCAGAAGAACAGCTGCCGCAGTTGTGAGAACAATTTTCACTCATCAAATTCATCTCCTAAATTTCTCTTATTCTTTTCATCCTTCATTTCCTTCCGGCAAAGCTGTCCGCATTTTCGTCCGCAGCCGGCATTTTCCCGTTCGCAAATGTCAATATCTCCGCCTTCGATAAAAAGCATCTTCCCATTTACCAACGCATCCGCCAGCTTCCGCCGTGCATCGTTATAAATGCCCTGCACCGTGGTTCTGGCAATGCCCATCTGCGCGGCACATTCCTCCTGCGTATAGCCTGCCAAATCAATCAGACGGATCGTCTCGTATTCATCCACCGCCATGATGATGCGTTCCTCGCAAAGCTGGCTGCCCATAGGCGCAAAGCTGTTTGTTCGGGGCATCCCACAGACGCGTCTGCACTTTCTTGGTCTTGCCATAGAAACGCCTCCTTATTTTTGACATATACCGCTTTCTCCAGTATACACTTATTCTGACATATGTCAATATTATAATTAAAAAAAGTCGTATGTATCTTTTTACATACGACCTTCTCTCTTTTTCTGATCCGCTTTATTCTTCCTCGTGTCCGTAATTTTTCAGCAAAAGCCCGATTCCCATAAGCACCGCAAACAAAATCAGATAGTAAAGCACTGCCTTTCTGAGAGATACAATCGCCGCCAGAACCATAAAGGCACTCGCAATTACCCCCAAAGCAGGCACCACTACGCGATAAAAGAAGCCAAGCTCCTTTTCTTTTTTCATCTGCATCACGAAAATGGGAATATACATCGCATAAATCGTTACGATGGGTAATTCAGAGCTATCGAAGCAAAAGGGTCCGAACCAGGGCTTTGGTGCCAGATTCGCACCATAAAAATACGTCAGCCAGAGCATCGCCATCATCAAACCAATCAGCGCAGAGTTTGTCGGCATTTTCGTCACTGTATCTACTACCTTGAACACCTGCGGACGAGGCCCTTCATCCCTGACACCCATGGCATAAAACGCTCTGGTACACGCCATCATCAGCCCGTTCAACGTGCCCAGACAGGAAATGACAACAAAAATGAACAGCAGTGTACCGCCAAGCTGCATGAACACGGTTTCAAACGCAATCCGCGCACCCGTTTCGCCGCCTGCCATCATGACCTCATTTTTGACTGCGCCAGCCAGCCCGATATAATACAGAATATAAACCAGAACCACAAAGGCAGATCCGAAAATCAGCGCCAAGGGCAGGTTTTTCTTCGCATCCTTCAATTCCGCGTTGATGGAGGTTGCACAAATCCAGCCCTCATACGCAAAGCAGGTGCCTACCACTGCCGTAAAAAGAGGATTTTTACTCGTAAAGGTATGCACTGCCGTTGTTGTAAAATTCTCTACCAGAATCCCGTTTTTCAAGCCGAAAATCGTCCCGAAAATCGCCATCAGAAATAAAGGAATCAGCTTTGCCGCCGTTGTGGTCACCTGCAGTCTGCCTGCCAGCTTCGGCGCAAGCGCATTGATGACATAGCTGCCCACCAGAAACAGCCCTGATAACGTCATAACCTGCGGCCCGACGGTTTCCCAGCCCATCAGAACGCCGAAATATCTTGCCGCTACCCATGCCACAACGGATGTCATGGCAGGGAAATAAATCACCGCCGCAAACCATGCAAAAAAATAGGCATATCTTCCCCCTACCAGAACCTCTGCATAATCCACAACGCCGCTGACCTTTTCATGCTTTGTTGCCATCAGCGCAAAATTATACGCGCACAGAATCATCACCAAACCGCCCAAAAGCCACGCCAAAATTCCTAAGGAAAGGTTGCCGCCGGTTGCCGTCAGCACCTTTTCCGCTTTAAAAAATACACCACTGCCGATGACAATCCCAACTACCATGGCAATCGCCGTCAGCAAGCCGTATCTTTTTTCCAAACCGTTATCCATATTGCTTTTTCCTCTCCTGTTTCTTTCACACTTACACACATATCCGCACCAACGCAGTTATGCTTTACATTATAAAAGTACCATTTTTTCCCAGAAAAAGCAACTAATTCTTAGAAAACTCATCTTTCTTTTTTCCCCAAGAACACAAAAAAACCCTTTCTTCGTCAGGAAAAGGGTTTTTAGATGTGTCCCAATAAGGAGCCTTGCATTTATACAAGCCTGATTTTATCTCTCGCGATTTCCTGCAATCTTTTGCAGCTTGTCATCGTCATGGCATCCTTCAGCTCCGCTTTTAGCTTTTCCGTATACAGCTGCACGCCTTCCGCACCGCCGCCGTAAGCCGCAATTACATAGGGTCTGCCAATCAGAACCGCATCCGCACCAAGGGCAAGCATTTTAAACACATCATCCCCTGTACGCACACCACCGTCTACAAATATTTTTGTATCCGTGCCGACTGCCGCACGAATTTCAGGCAGCACCTCTGCTGTCGAAAGCCCATGATCCATTACTCTGCCGCCATGGTTGGAAACCACAATCGCATACGCACCTGCTCTGACCGCCTTCTGCGCCGCTTCCGCCGTCATAATGCCCTTTACGATAAACGGCAAATTGGTTGCCGCAGCAATCTCTCGCAGCTCCTCCTCCGTTTTCAGCAGCATAGGCGGATTTGCCAGACCTGCATGGGGCAGACCTGCGCTATCAATATCCATGGCAAAGGCAAACGGATGCACCGCCTCGACCTCTTTCAGCCGTTCCTTCACCACTTCGACCGCCCAAGGCTTCAAGGTAGGAATCCCCCAGCCGCCATTCTCCCGAATTGCCTCCAGCGGCTCATAAAAATTTTCTGCCTTAGGACCGCCGCCGCCAAACGCCAGAATCCCTGCCGCCTTTGCGCCGAGCATCACCGCATCGCAATACAGCCTGTCAGTCATATCCTCTGTATAGGTATACGGAATCAAGCCGATAGGTGCAACGAAAATCGGCGCAGCAAAGGTTTCCCCAAAGAGTGAAATTTCCATATTTCGCTCCTGATTGCCGCCTGTGACATCCATTTCCAGCTTTACATGCTCCCCAAGCCATGCCACGTTCCGCTGAAAGGTGCGAGAAGCCCCCTTCCCTGCAGGTCCCGGCATCACGCCCCTGCAGGCAATGCCGTTACATTCGGGGCAAACCCTGCATCTGGGTGCCATTCTTTTTCTTGCGTTTTCCAGAACCTCCTGATAGGTCATATTCTTTCCCTCCTAAAATCCTCCAAGCTTTTTCGCACTCCCTCTGTTTTCATCTGTTGCCGTCCGGGCAAATCATAGCACATCTTTCCCCTCCTGCAAACAGAAATTTGCTTTTCTTTCGATAAAATGCTACACTGATAAAAACCGAACCGAAAGGAGCAACTTCATGCTGATTTATATTATTCTGATGCTTGCGCTTGCCTATTTTTTTCAAAAGGAAGGGCAGAAGCTTTTAGCGGGAAAATCCAAGCTTCTGGCGGAATTCTGTCAGGATGCCTACGCAACAAAAACCGCCCTCAGCACCCTGCGGATTCTTTGTCTGTCCTCTGCTGTCAGCGGCTTCTGGATGCTGATTGCCTTCCTGCTTTCCAAAACCATCCATAAATTTCTCACGCCCTTTGCCCTGCTTTCCATCCTTTGCTACAGCATCGGATTCATCCTTGCCATGCTGCGGCTCAGAAAGCTGTAAACAAAAACCGAAAGAATCTCTTCCTTAAAATAAAATAGAAATTCTTTAGGTGTGTCCCAGTAAGAAAACATGAAGAAAATGAAATAGCTGAAAGCCTGCGGATACAAGGAAGTTTCCCGCAGGCATCCTTTGACTTAGGCTGTCAAGGGGAACTGACGCAGTAGCCGTAGCTTTCAGCATTTCAGAATGCAAGGTTTCTTATCTGGGCGCACCCTTCGGTTCTTTTTTTATTTATCGCAGGAACAGCCGCAGTAGCAGCCTCTGTATCCTATGATACGGCGCATATCTGACAGGCAGATCCATCCATGTATGCTTATTTACAATACTCTTTTCATGGCTAAAGGTTTCAAAGCTTTTCTTTCCGTGATAGCTGCCCATGCCGCTGCCGCCAACGCCACCAAAGCCCATTCTGCTTGTTGCCAGATGGATAATCGTATCGTTGATGCAGCCGCCGCCAAAGGGCACATATCTGAGGAATCGCTCCGCAAGGGCCTTATTTTGCGTAAAAAGATACAACGCCAGCGGCTTTTCTCTTTTACAGATAAATTCCTCCGCCTCCGCCATGCTGTCCACAGGCAAAATCGGGAAAATCGGTCCAAAAATTTCTTCCTGCATTACGGCATCCTCAGCCGTCACATCATCCAGAATGGTCGGCTGAATCTGCACCGTTCTTTCATTCCAGCCACCGCCGAATACCACCTTTTCAGGGTCAATCAAGCCCGTCACGCGGTCAAAATGCTTTCGGTTAATCATCTTCACATACGCGTCATTTTCCGTTGCATCCGCACCGTACATCCGCACAATCCATTTTTTCAGATAAACAAGAAATTCATCCTTGACGCTTCTTTCCACCAGAATATAATCCGGTGCGACACAGGTCTGTCCGCAGTTTAACAGCTTGCCGAACGCAATCCGCTTTGCCGCCAGCTCCAACTTTGCGGTACGGTCAACCACACAGGGGCTTTTGCCGCCCAACTCCAGCGTCACAGGGGTCAGGTGCTTCGCTGCCTTCGCCATCACCTCTTTGCCAACCGTCACGCCGCCGGTAAAGAAGATATAATCAAACCTCTGGTCTAGGAGTGCCTGATTTTCTGCTCTGCCACCCTCCACCGCAAATATATATTCCTCCGGGAAGCACGCCCGTAAAATCCTCCGTATCACCGCAGAGGTTGCAGGCGCATAAGCAGAAGGCTTGACCACCGCACAGTTGCCTGCCGCAATCGCCCCAATCAGCGGCTCCATCGTCAGCATGAAGGGGTAATTCCAGGGGGACATGATAAGTGCCACGCCATACGGCTCCTTCACCGTAAAGCTTGTAGCAGAAAACTGCGCCAATGGACTGCGGACATATTTCTTTTTCGCCCAGCCCTCCAGGTGCTTCAGCATATAGGATAATTCTGCCAGAGTCATCCCCACCTCACACATAAACGCCTCTGTTTTGGATTTATTCAAATCCTCGCGCAGTGCTGCGTAGATTTCATTTTCGTGTTGGCGAATGGCTCTTCCTAAGCGTTTCAATGCCTTTTTTCGGAAGGCAAGCGGAATGGTTCTTCCGCTGCGAAAAAACGCCCGTTGCTTTTCCAGCTTTTTCTGCATCTTATCTCGCTCCCTTCTCCATGATTTTTTCATACATCCCTGCCAGCTCCTTCGCATCCATCAGCACCGGCACAGGATAAAGCGGATTGCCCTCCGCCGCGGCATGCTTCGATAACGCAGGAATATCCTCCCTGCGGATTTCCTTGATTGTTTCGGGAATCTGCATGTAGCGGTTCATTTCCTTTACCCAGAGGATAAAGGAGGCCGCCGCCCTGCGGTCACTCGTATGCTTCGGCACCATCCCGACACAGCGCGCCAGCTTCGCCAGCTGCGGCACACAGGCATCTCCGTATTTCTCTAAGAAATACGGCAAAATAACAGCGTTTGCAAGCCCATGTGCCACGCCGTATTGTCCGCCAAGGGAATGTGCGATTGCATGGACATAGCCCACATAGGATCGCGAAAACGCAATCCCTGCGCAGTATGCCGCCTCCAACATATACGCTCTCGCCTTTTTATTCTGCCCATCCTCATAAGCCTTTCGCAGATTTTCATAAATCAGGCGCACCGCATGCTCTGCCATAAAGCGCGTCTGCTTCGTCGTGCTGCCGCCGATATACGCTTCTACGGCATGCGTCAGCGCATCCATGCCCGTCGTTGCGGTAATGCCCTTCGGCAGTCCCAACGTCACATGATAATCCAAAACGGCATATTGCGGAATCAGGGAAAAATCATTGATGGGATATTTGTGCTTCGTGCCGCTGTCCGTAATGACCGCCGCCAATGTGGTTTCGCTGCCTGTTCCTGCCGTTGTCGGCACCGCAATCAATAGCGGCAAAGGCTTGCATATCCGCAGTAAACCCTTCATTTTATAAACAGGCTTCCTCGGCTTCACAATTCTTGCTCCCGTTACCTTCGCGCAGTCCATCACAGAGCCGCCGCCAAAGGCAATCATTGCCTGCGCACCGCTTTTCAGATATACCGCACGCGCCTGCTCAATATTCTGAATCGTCGGGTTTGCTACCACTTTGTCATAAACCGCACAGAAGATGCTTCGCCGCCGCAGCTCCTCCTCTAAGTGCTTTGTCAAGCCAAGTCCACGAATACTTTCATCCGTCACCAGAAGCACCTTAGAAATGTTCCGTTCCTGCAATACATCGGGAATTTGGACAATGCTATGTAAAATTTTCGGTTCTCTGTAGGGCATGAACGGCAATGCCGCACGAAATACACCTTGAAATGCCCTGCAATATACCCTTTCCAACCGTTTCATCTGAATCTCCTTCTTCTTTCGTTTTCCTCATGATACGCACAAAAAGGTAAAGCGTCAAGCAAAGAAAGTTCTTTGTTTGCTACATATTATTTATTAGGGTTCACCTTTGACAGCAAACAGATAGTCTCGACAGTTGTTTCAGTTTCCAAGGGAAGTTCTTTCACTTCCTCACCATCAA